>ERZ778027.4881-NODE-4881-length-10880-cov-3.522402_pt1 | contig 10880 bp, 7 predicted proteins | sample MGYA00375757_ERZ778027 | MGnify/ENA primary metagenome ERZ778027 (study PRJEB29350, sample SAMN05389817) | bioreactor metagenome | isolation source: Ammonium sulfate bioreactor | place: South Africa: University of Cape Town | collected 2014-02-18 ... | reverse complement strand
TGCTGTTGAGGCGGCGGTGGCGCTGGTGGTCGTGGCGGCTGTGAAGGCCGAGCCGTCGCCGCAGCAGCAGGAGCAGGGGCAGCGGGGAGCGGAGTGGCAGGCAGGTGGACGTCATCGGAGCGAGAGCTGGTGCCAGCAGGTGCTGTGGTGTCTATCGAAGACGAGGAGCTGGTTGCTTGCGAGAGCACGACGTTGGGCGATGGCTGGAAGATGTGGTTGGCGTCATCTTCCGGCTCGCCCTCGTCGAACTCGTCGTCGAGCAGCTGGTTGTCATGGTCGTACGAGAGGTGAGGCGCCGCACCGAATCGAGGCTGCTGAGACGACGAAGAAGAGAACGATGACGGCGGTGGTGGCGGCCGACTTTGTGACAAGCGAGTCGAGAGATAGTCGAGATCCAAGCCACGCAGTACGCTGTACTCGAGGTCGAGGTCTGATTACGCGAGCAAGTGAGTGAGCAAGTGAGTGAGCGAGTGAGGCAAGAGTTCCATCGACACAACATACACTGCGCATCGGGATCATCACAAAATGTCGTATGAAGCGGTGACGAGACACCCAGCAATGCCGTGGATTCCACCGAGGATTCCATCAAGACGACGGTCATGACAGCGTCGACGAGCGTCACCTCTTCGCGAAACATGAGCCTTGCATGTGCTGTACACGATGATCGATCGATCGATGGATATGCCGTTAGATTCGAAGGGTGGAATGGTTGTACCGATCACGTGATGAACGCACCTTGAGCGATCCTCACCGAACTCTGAAGCAAACGAATGGTGGTGCGCGCTTGATTCGAAATGTCGGAACGGCGCTGTTTGCGATAGTAGGCCTTCAATACCATCGAGGCCTCGTTGCTCAGTGTGGGATTGAGTGTCTTGACGACTTGAATGTAGGATTTGAGGTCAGCGAGCGAGAGCTCGGCGGCCTCTTGTTTGGGAGCCGAAGCCTACGTGATTGCGTGAGTGAGTCACACAGGCTCAATCAATCAATCAATCAATGAATTGTACGTACACCCGACAGAATAAAGGAAGAGACTTGCGTGTCCCACGCACGATTGACCTCATCGAGCAAGACGAAGACGAGATCGAAGCGACTCAACAAGGGCGACGAGATTGCGGTGTTGACCGAGATGCTCTCGCCCTTCTCGAAGGCGCCCTTGGGATTGGTGGCGGCAATGACCGAGGCGCGCGTGTTGAGCTTGCACACCAAGCCGGCCTTGGCGACACTGAGCGTCTGCTGCTCCATGGCCTCGTGGATCGTGGTGCGGTCCTGCGGTCGGATGGTGGAGAACTCGTCGATGCAGCACACGCCGCCGTCGGAGAGCACGAGCGCGCCGGCCTCGAGCGTCCATTCGCCGGTGGCGTCGCGCACGGCGGTGACCGTGAGGCCGGCGTTGGTGGAGCCGGTGCCGGAGGTGAGCACCGAGCGGCTGGCGAGCTTGGTGGCGTACTTGAGGAACTGCGACTTGCCGGTGCCCGGGTCGCCGACGAGCAGCAGATGCGGCTCGCCGCGTATCTTCATGCCGGCGCGCGTCGTGCGCGCCACGCCGCCAATCACCGACAGCATGACGGCCATCTTGACGAGCGCCATGCCAAAGATGAGCGGCGCCACCGAGCGCACAATGACGTCGCGGCCGGCGAGCGGACGCTCGCGGTACCGCTGCCAAAAGTCGACGAAGCGCGCTCGCAGCGCCTCGGTGGCTTCGGGGTTGCTCTCCTTCTGGTTCTTGACGAAGAGATGGTTCGCGAGCACAAAGACCTCGATCTCGCAGCGGTCGCTCTCGATCGGCGCGCGCCAGCGCTGCAGCACGACGCCGACCACGACGACGTCGTCGCCCGGCTGGCAGCTGTCGACCAGGTCGTCCTGCAGCACGACGATCGACGAGCGCGGAATGGTGCCGACGTCGAGCGTGCGCATCGGCTCCTGGAGCTTGATCTCTTGGTAGTCCTTGCACACGGTCTCCGAGTCGATGGCGCGGAACGAGCGCCCGGCGCACGGCTTGTCCGAGCGCACCGGACACCGAAGCACCTTGCAGAACTTGTTGCCGAGCTGCTCGAGGTCGACGTGCACCACGAAGCGATGGTGGCACTTGGAGCACTCGAGCGTGCGCGACCACTCGAGCACACGCATCGAGCCGGCACGAATCACCGTGCCGCTCATCTGCACCAGTTGGCCCGTGTGCTTCGAGCGAGGCACGCGTACCGTGTAGTGCTTCTCGGGACGCGGCCCGAGAATGTCGTAGAAGCGAGCGTGCACGTTGGCCTTGAACACCATGTGATGCTCGGGCGTCTCGACGTCGCGCGTGTCGAGAATCGACCGCTGCACGAGCGAGATCGCCTGCTCCACCAGCGGAATGCACAAGAGCGGCTTGTCGAGTATCGCCTTGCACAACTCGGGCTCCTCGCACACGAGATCCGGCCACGCAATCTCGAGCGAATAGTGACCATTCTCCGAGCTCTGCAGCAACACGTGCTCGAGATTGCTCGTGTACTTGCGACTAATGAACTTGGTGAACAAGGTAAAGAACTCATTCGACGAGAGTTCGCCAGCATCAAACTCGGATTCGGTATCAGTAAACATATCGTTTGTTGCTTCTTCTACGACTACTATCTCTCAAAGTGATCATAGAGAGATTGAGAGAGAGGGAGAGATGTACACGACACGAGGCAAGCAAACAACAACACCAACACCAACAACACGAACGTCATTCGCTACCACTTCCTCGAAGTATTTCGCGTTGCGCGTTTCCATCAATCAAATCTCACTCCCTCTCTCTCTCTAATTCACCAAGACCATTGGCTTGTCGGCAGCAGGCAACAAGGTATCCAACAACTCGTTCCCCAACAATCCTTCGGGATCGCACAACTTGCGCGCCTGTCCAAAGGCTTCGGTCGGATAGCGTGCCGCCAGCTTGCGGCGGAGTTGCTCGCGCTCGTCGGCCGTCGGTGGCAGTTCGAGCTTGGCCCAGTGCACGGCCGCTCCGTACTTGTCGGCGATGCGCATCATCAGCTTGCCGTACTCGTGGAAGGCAGCCGTGATGGCCGAGCGGTGCTTCTCGTCCTCGGGCGGCAGGTACATGATGATGCCGACCCAAGTCACGACTCCTTGGTCGTCTTGGTGTGCGCCTGGTGCGCTCGACGCCGGGCTCATGGCCGCGCTGCTCGTCGCGGTCCAGCGCTGCTCGATCGGTCCTGGTGCCGGCAGCTTGGCGGCCTCGATCGCGTCCAGCAGCTCCTGCATGAAGCGCATGTCGTTGCCGTTCCATTCGGCGAGGCTCTTGCCGGTCGGAAACGCCACCTCGAGCACCCACTGCTGGCCGCCGCAATCGAAGCCCAGCACGCGGTCGCTCACGTCGATGCGCTTGCCTTGGCTCCTGCGCCAGAACTCACTCTCGGCCGCGTTGATTCGCGCCACCCACGCTTGCTCGAGAGGTGCAATCGCCAGCAGCCGGTCGCGCAGCTCGGCGAACGTCATACGCCGTGCTTGTTCGAGCGTCACGCTGTCGGCGCTTCGCTCGAGCAGCAATCGGTACAGCGGCTCGGTGGCGTTCGACGACGCGGCTGGCGCGACATTCGGCGTCGTCTTGGCCTCGTGTTGCTCGTCGACCGGGTTGCACGTGACCACCGTCACGTGCTCGGTGTACGGCATCCACATGTACCGCACGTGCCGGTTGCGCCGCAGCAGCTCGGCGTGCTTGCCGAGCAGCTCGTGGCGCGTATACACTCGAGTCTCCTCCTCGAGTCGGTGCGCCGGAACGCACTGCAGCAACAGCGTGCTGACGACGCCCAGCGCCCCGAGGCCCACCTTGGCCAGCTCGAACAACTCGGCGTGTTGCTGGCGGCTGAGCTCGATCGTGCCCAGCGGTCCGGCCGTCACGAGCGTCATCGACACCACCTGCTCGTCGACCGGCGGAATCAGCGCCCCGGTGCCGTGCGCGCTCACTTGCGTGAAGCCTCCCAGCTGCTGCTCGCGTATCGAGGCAAAGTTCTGCAGCGTCAGGCCATGCTGCCGCAGCTCCTCGGTGAGCTTCTCGACCGTGATGCCGGCCTCGACGCGCACTTGCGCCTTGGCCTTGTCGACGTGCAACACACGATCGCACAGGCCAATGTTCACCATGCCGGCGCTCGAGAATCCGATTCCATTCGGCGACAACGCCCTGCCGACCGGTCGAACGGCGCGTCGCTCCTCGTAGCATCGTTGCATGAAGGCCTCGAGCTCGGCGATGCTCTCGGGCTCGTAGTACGCGTCGGTCGAGCACGAGTGCGTGCCCGAGTAGTTCTCGAGCGTCGTGCTACTCGCTCGTACTTGATCTCGGCCTTTGGCAGCCGCATACGCCGTGCGGTTGCGCTGTTGCCACCACCACGAAAGGCCCGCCGCCAAACCAAGCGATGAGCCGAGTGTCGCGAGTCGCCAGCGTGACGATGCTCGATCACCGCTATCGCCGTGGTTATCATACTCCTCGCTGGTGTATCGACGAGTCGTCGATGACATTCGTTGATGCTGGTGCCATGACATTGCAAGTCCTCCATGTTGCGATGATACAATACGTTGCGATTGCGACAACGACAACAACGACGACGACGGCACGTGCCTACCTCGTGCAGCCGTTGTCATCGTCGTACGACGAAGCATCAACAACAACGATGATGACGACATCTTCCTTCCTTCCTTCCTTCCTTTCTTTCAAAGGGTTTATCCCAAGATCTGGCTCACCAAGTAGTTCGTAGTGGATTGGAGAGAGAGGATTGGAGAGAGAGGATTGGATTGGAGGTGCAGCGAGAGCGAGGGAACGAAGCGAATGCGAGAGCAAGAGCCTAAGAACAGCGATATCCTTCGCTCTCGCTCTTCAACCATCGATCGATCGCTCTCATCTCATTCGCTTGCTCGCCTGCTGCTCGTGAGGTTGTCGCCCACACACACCCCACACCCCCTCACGCACCCTCACTCACTACTTGTTGGAGAGCATCCAGTCTACAACAGGGGTGTCGCGCGGCAGTGAAGATGGAGACGCTGTGGGACTTCAACATTCTCTCGAACCATTCGAGCGCCATCGCGAACGCTGCGGCGCTCGAGACCTCTGTCGAACAACTCTTGGCGATCGAACGTGCCGAGTTGGAACAATCTCTCGCCATACTACGCAAGCTATCCTCCTCGAAGACAAGCCCATCAGTATCCATCGATCACGACGATCATCAAGATGATGACCTCAACGACCCAACAACCACTCGCTCGAGCAGCTACACCACTACCTCACCATCAAGATCATCCACAACCACCACCGCCTCTCAACCTCGTCAAGTCCCTCCTCTCGGCGCGCCACCAGCGACTCGAGTCGTCCGCGCATCGTCTGCTCCCATCACTCCCGCATCGTCTGCCACATCGACTTCCACCACGACCTCGGCACCCACGACCACCACTATCAATCGCACCAATGCCACCTCCAAGCCCGTTCCCTTCTTGCTCGAGAGTCGCGTCAATGCCAAGGGCTTCCTCGAGTACCTGCCCGACGAAGACGATGCCGTCTACTCGACCATTGCGCCGGCCTTCACGCCACCGCAACAAGCCGTGCCGATCGGCTTCCTGTCGCTCGTCACCGACGACGATGAGCGCCTGATCCTCAGCGGCGCTCCGATCGGCTTCCTTCCGTTCCTATCGAAAGAGGAGCGCATCTCACGACCAAAGGGTTCGTGCGCTCGCTTGTGCCTGACTGCCTGCTTGATTGATTGATTGATTGAACTACGCGCGTGTGGCTCACTTGCGTGATTAGGCTTCATGTCGTTCTTGATGAGTGAGGACATTGACAACCTGGACCAGAACCTCCGCAAGCCCCATCGACTACGCATACCATCCAAGCTACTGCACTCGATCGAGGAGCAGAGCGCCGAGGCCTCCACGCCAATCTCTCCTCCGCGCTCTACACCGACCACGCCACCTAACCACTCACCGAAATCCAGTCTCGCTACTGAAGGCACTCCGAAAGGTATGGCCATCGTCGTGATGATGATGATGCTGATGCTTCTGTGCTTATCTAACCATACACCATGATGGCTGACAATGGCAGGCTTCCTTGCATTCATCGAGGAGCACGAGCTGCCCTTACTGCAGTCGACCTCAGTCGATCTCCCATCATCCAAGTCGCCTCCTTCACCAGCCTCTCCACTCTCACCCAAGCATTCAACGACATTACACTTTCAATCACCGCCACCTCCACCTCACCAGCAGCAGCAACAACGCCAACAACAACAACACGAGAGTAATGGCGACGACGATGATGAACCACACCAACGTTTACCGACCATCGATGCCTCGTACGCTCGAGCATTCGAGCAGGTGCTTGCAGCACTCGCGCACCCACCTCCTCCGTTTGACTCCTCGTCGTCGTCCTCCTCCTCGTCACCTTCATTCACCCACTTGACCGATGCTGATATCGATGACCAACTCGCTCGTTTCAACGAACCGAACGATCAACTACACGTTGCCATCGCACCATCACAAGTGGCACTCATGATCCTGAACTTTCGCGACTCGCAACACACTGACGATCACACACGCCATCACAAACGCCATCGAGCTCATCATCACCACCACCACCAAACTCGCAGTCACAATCACAACCACGAGCCTGGCCAACGCCGGTATCGTCATCACCACCACCACCACCACCATCAACAGCACCATCACCATTCCAATCATCGTTCGACCTCGGGCACCAACTCTGACTTGAACCTCCACTGGCTCGAGATTCCATTTCGTGGCGCATCGTTCATTCTCGGTGCCTACTGTTCGAATCATGTGTACACCATCACCAAGCGCTTGTGTGCGCTGGTACAACAACAGACTACGCTCTCGAACGCCACGGCCGAGTGGCTGCTCTCGGCGCATGTGTCAGCACTACAGTACACGCAAAACCTCACCGAGAAGCTCCAACCGCACGTGCTCGAACAACCTCGCGCCATCGTCGCCGGTGCACGCGACGAGCGCCCAGTGTACATTGCGTGTGGCTACAATTCCACGGCTCTCGTGTCGCATAACGGCAGCATGGAGCTCTCGTGCGCGAACCGCCTCGCTGGCCCGGCACTGCTTGGCCAATATGAACGGCGTCGTCGTTGGTGTGGATCGGTGACCATCAACGAACTCCACAGCCGCAAGGTGGCTCGCGTCGCGTGCGGCGCCTTCCACTTTGCCGCACTCACCGTCGACAACTGCATCTTCACCTGGGGCAGCAATCGCTTCCTTCAACCCGATGGCTCGTCGGCGTTCGGCGGCCAGCTCGGCCACAAGGAGACCGAGCACGTGTGCACACCGAGGCGCCTGCAGGGCTTCTTTGGCACGATCGTCGATGTCGCGTGCGGCTGCGCGCACACCGTCGTGCTCACCACCAACTACCTCTACACCTTTGGCGCCAACCAACACCGCCAGCTCGGTCGTTCGTCGGCGCTACTTGCCGACTATCGTCCGTCGCCCGTGTTCCTCTCTGTCACCGAGCATTACTCGTTGTCGTCAGTCACATGCGGCGCATGGCATACCGTACTGCTTACCAGCTGTGGTCGCGTCTTTGCCTTTGGTGCCAACGACTCTGGACAGGTTGGCGTGCCGCCCTTTGTGCCATCATCATCATCGCCATCGTCCTCGTCATCATCCTCGGCCATCGTGAGCACCGAGGCAACGCCACAGCACATCACCAGGTTGCCACCTCACGTCGTACAAATTGCCAGCGGCTCTGCACACAATCTATGCTGCACGGCCTCGGGCTCCGTGTATGCTTGGGGCTCGAACTTGTTCGGTGAGCTCGGCACACCCGCTTCGAGCGATCTCAATCATGCGACTCACGACACCACCGAGTCGCGCCGCTTCTTCTCGGCCGAGCCGATCCGCGTGCGAGCACTTGCTGCCCATCGTATCGTTCATGTCGCTTGTGGCCCAAACTCGTCGTTGGCACTCTCGGACTCGGGCCTGGTGTTCGTTTGGGGCATGTTGATGAGCGACGGCTTGACGACGCACCAACGTGTACCGCGTCCGCTCGCCTCCTTGAACCACCAGAATCGCTTCGTCGCTCGCTTGGCGGCCGGCTTCACGCACCACGTCTACATGACCGACGACGCCGCCACCAAGGCGCTCCGGCTGCTCGTGCAATGGTGCTGCCACCATGTTTCAGTGCACCAGCGCAACTGCCGCGCGGCGCCATCGCTCCAGCTCCGCTTGATGCTGCTCGCCGTTCCCGAGATCGAGACGCTGCTTCGAGCCCTGCAGGATCGAGCGCTCGCATACGTTGCCGATACGCAAGCACATCCCGCTGCCGTTCCGATCATCTCGATTGCGAATCCTTTCTTCCACTGTGCTTTGCCGTCGACCACAAGCAATGTGCCATCGGTACCGCTCAAGCACAAGTTCGAAATCACTAATCGCTCGGCCGTCGCTGTACTCGTGACCGGTGAGCACCATCCCATGATGATTCCGTCACCTGTGCACATTCGATGGGCGGCGAGCCAAGGAGCTTCGGCTGCCGAAGGCTTGTTGATTGAACCTGCAGCCACCGTATCGATCGAGCTCGAGCTCGAGCTACACGAAGCCACTGCGCCCTCTCTCTCGCAACCGACACTCGTGTGTTACCAGTTTCATGCTACCGTTGCCACAGAAGCCTCTTCACCATTGGTACGTCGTACCCGAATCTCTACTCACTGACTCACTCACTCTCTCTCTCTCTCTCTCTCACTCATGCGTTACCTGTTTGTCGTCGGTAGACTCGATGCTGCCACTACTTGGTTCTCGGTATCGTGGCTGCCGAGACATTGCTACGCGACTCGTGCGCTTGGCCGCAACTCACGCAACAGAGCCACGAGCATGCCCTCCATACGTTCGAGATTTGGAGTTCCTTTCTCCCACGCTGCGTGAGATCTCACCTCGCTGATGAGACCAACAAATTGGTGCCATTCGACCTCGTCGAGTGTGTGTGCGTCACTGTGCGCCTACCACCCGACACCGATCTCGAGTCACGTTCAACACTACTCTCTGACATTGAGGCTCTTGGTGGAGACATTCTTCAAGCCTTGTTCGATGGCACAATCGTGAGTGTGTTCGACATTGACCAAAGGAATGCTGTGGTACTTCAATCGATCGTCGCCAAGCTCTGGGCCCTGCACCACCAACGCGGCTCACAAGGCAGCATCGGATATGGAACAATGTCGATCGGTTATCTCCAACAGGGCAGTGGCTCCCAAGTTCTGGTCGATGGCTCGGCCGTTCGACAAGCTCTTCGAGGCTTGGCACTCATCGATCGATCTGGTGGTAGTGGTAGTGTGGTGCTTTCGAACGAACTTGGCACCGTGCTACGAACGATTCACACGGCATTCGAGTTCGAACCACGAGGCTCCGAGCACGTAGTACTCCTCTCTGCGTGTGACCTCACGGCCATCAACGATGCGACACGAGAAACGTTGTTGCTTCCGCCCAAGCTTGCGCTGTCGTGCGAGGCACTCTTTCGCTCGTTGTTGCCGCCGGTACACTCACTGACTCCAAGCACCCCCTCGTACTCGGCTGCCGTGCTCTCGATCGTGCTCTCTTGCACCGCCACCAATGCATTGTTGGAGCCGCTCCGGCAAACTCTCATGCATCTTGCTCGACGCCACGGTGTGAGTTGTACGATGGACTTGGTACCGTACGAGTACGATCTTCCACCACCATCACCACCATCGTCGCCGTCTGTTCGCGCCGAGATCGGTGCTCGTTGGCGGTGCGACCTCGTGTTTGTGAATGAGTCGCTTGCGCGAGCTGCCACCAACGCTGCACAAGCAGCACTGGAGTTGGTCGATAGCATGCGCACCTTCTATCCGGCACTCGATGCGTGTGGAATCGGAATCGCCATCGACTCGGTTACCGAGAGTACCGTGACCGCCGCTCCTCGAGGCAACGATGGTCGCGATGCCGCCTCTCCAGCACGTCGCTCGCTGTGGAGCATCACGTTTGCAAACGACACGGCTGGCACCATTGCAACCACCAACGTGGTATCACTCTCGTCCAACCGCCTTCGAGCCTGGTGCTACCGAACCACTGCTCAGCTGCTATCCGATTCAGCGCTCATCGGCGAATCTGACTCCAACAATGACGCACGACCAATCGAATTGCGCCACAACCTGGCTTCTCGGGCCGTCAAGCCGAGCCTGAGACACGACGAATTGATTGGACGAGCTGCCGAGATGCACCAGCTGGAGCGCCTCCTTGCCGCCAGCCGGCTGGCCCAATCCAGTGCGCTCGACGATTCCACGCCGGCTGTCAAGACCAACAACGAGCCTTGCCACGTGATCGTCGTCACTGGCCCATCTGGCAGTGGCAAGAGCGCCCTCATCCAGCACGTCGTTCGCTCGTGTAGCAAGCGAGACACCACGCCACATCTCGTGCAAGGCCTTCTCGCTGTGGGCACCGCTGCTCCGCCACGTCGTTGCTGCCGACCTCTCGGGCGCTCCGGACGAGCAGCTCGCTCGCTATCACTCGCTTTCGCTCAACCTGCCGCCAGCCGTCTGCGCGATGCTGCCACTTCTCGCTCTCGTGATCGACGACCTGCCGGCACCGTACTTGCGCAACGGCGCCGAGTTGCACACGCTGCCCACCAAGCAAGTTGCTTCGGTGATCGTTGCGGTGCTCGCAAGCTTTTGCAACCACCGTGCGTGTGTCTTCGTTCTCGAGGACATTCATTGGGCCGACGCAGCATCGTTGCAGTTGCTCACCGAGATACCGGCGCATCTCGACTCGTGCGTGATGCTCGTCTCGCATCGTTCGCTGGACGACGAATCGATGAGTCAAGTGCACAAGGTGCTCGAGTCGCTCCAGAGCAAGTCGGTACCTGTGAGCCAACTCACGCTTGGACCGCTCGCACCTGTCGATTGCCA
>ERZ778027.4880-NODE-4880-length-10883-cov-10.510805_pt1 | contig 10883 bp, 6 predicted proteins | sample MGYA00375757_ERZ778027 | MGnify/ENA primary metagenome ERZ778027 (study PRJEB29350, sample SAMN05389817) | bioreactor metagenome | isolation source: Ammonium sulfate bioreactor | place: South Africa: University of Cape Town | collected 2014-02-18 ... | reverse complement strand
TGTCATTTTTGCGTCGTTTATTTCTATGTTGGAAGAAACCCATTGAAAGACAACAGAAATATAAGCTTCAGTCAATTTTTTTCTTTCTAAACACTCTCACCCTCAAGTGAAATTAAGTTTTTCCGATTATGTTGCAATGAGATATACGTATGTGTGATAGAATATGATTTAATCATTGATTTTCCGAGCAAAAAACAATTCATTCTGATTAAACACTGATTATTTTGATAATCATCAAATGATCGTGATTTTCGTGACATGGGTTAATAAGCATACGAAAGCTTGAAGCAACCCTTTGTATTTCTGTTAGAAATAAATTTTAAAAAAAAGATTTTTGCAGCAGTTATATATTTTTATTCTTGATTATATAAAAGTGTGTTTAGATTGACAACAGTATCAAACTGATGTAGTTTTACTTGTTACGGTCATCCTGAAACATTGGAGTTGCATCTTCAGCGTAAGCTCGTGCAATTTTGCATACAGAAGCAGCCATCGGCGATACCTGTTCTACTGCGTTTATCCCACTGTTCACAGCTCCACCAACAGCCTCTCCAGCCGAATACAAGCCATTGTAAACTTTGGTGATAACCCGAGGTTGGTTTTTTTCAATCTCGTCCCGTACCGTGTTCCAAAATTTTTGCGACATCTTTCCAAATGTAATTACCTGTATTGTGAAATAAAGAAAAATTGAGACAAAAATTAAGCATGTGAAATTGAGGATGTAACTTAAAAGTAAAACAATTAACCTATATAACTGAAATATGAACCAATCATGTGCTAATCTCAAATCTTGTTTGTCCGGAAATCGATCTTATTTCAGAAGTAATATCTATTTAAGAGATTCTTAACAAGAAAATAAACGCAGATGTTTGCTTCAGTGCAGTGAATGAAGTACAAAGTAATTCGTAAAATATCAGGATCTATTAGGATCTGCTCTCGTCCGACTCAATAAAAGTACCGCAAAACAAAATTGAAAATAATTTGGATAGGATTATTGATTGAAATATTGATCAAAACTGTTGTGTTATGCGAGCAAAACAATATGTAAGATAAGTAAATATACTTACGGAGTAAATTGGTACTGATATATATTTAAGTTGTTTTTGTGTATGTAAAAAGGAAGCTCTGTCCCCTATTTATACTTAATCCATCTCCTTGGCTTTTTCCCAGCATTATTCATTGTGGTGAGTCAATAAAGCATACGATTGTGTACTTTGAAATAGATTTTTTTTGGGTTTTTTTCGCATCATGAGTCCATTTTTTATTCGGTTCCTAGTATTCGAATATATCACATACGTAATACATGAGATGACTAATTCGACTTCGAGAAAGAAAAATTTAGAAGGTTTGACGTATTTTCTAAGTCGAATTAGACAGTACTCATTGATTTATGTTCTTTTAAAATTTGAAAAACATTTTCTTCAAAATCTTTATCAGAAAAATTATTTGTAACGAGAAGATCAGGTTCTATAAATCATTCAGAAAAATCCAAAGTAAAAATAAATACCTCTAACTAATAAACGTACTCAAATCAAAGAGAGTTTATTTAGTAGAAAAGTAACTTAGTGTTGAGAATCTGAAAATGGACCAAAACTTCTTGAATATTGAATCGATAACGTTTGTCGATCTTGTTCAATTAAACTTAAAAATTCTTTTAAGATTAATTCCGAACGATTGGAAATTAATTGTTTATCATTGTCAGTCGAAACATCTTCAAACCATTCCGTTGATTGAAGCATATTATCATAGATCGTTTGAAATTGTGCAATATCTTCATCGAACTGTTGACTTGTTTTATACTGTTTAGGACATGGTAAAACACGTCGTTTAATTGTTCCAGAATAGAATGTAGCTAAATCGTTATAAACTTGTAAAACTTTTTTGTAGACACCTGATGATGATGACATGTCCGATTGCTGTGATTGTATTAATATTTCATCTATTATTGTCTGTACTAAACCTTGAAAACTACATTTTTCGAGCCATTCAAGTGGAATAGCATTAATTCCATAGTAAGCTCCAGCTAACATTCCATAAATAGCACCAACTGTATCGGCATCATCTCCTAGATTGACAGCTTTAAGTGCACCTTCTTCAAATGAATCGGTATGATAGAAAGCCCACAATGCTGCTTCCATTGCGTCGACAACAAATCCTGATGCTTTTATTTCCGGTGGATTTCGATGTTTATATGAACCAGTCATCACTGTCATAACCGATGGATCAATGGGTGAAGCCGTTTCATTTGTCCAATAATCAGAAGGTAGACCTTCAGGTACAAACATTTTCTCGCTCTTCAGCAGCTTTTCTTTACTAGCTCCTTGTAAAGCACCGATAATCAAAGCTGCATAGATTCTACAACTATCTAGACAAAGTTGTGAACCGTGCGTTGTTTTCGATGAATTCACTGCTTCATCTAGAGCATATTGCGGATTTCGATGATAGAGCAAAGGAACAGGAGCTAATCGCATCAATGAACCATTTCCAGATGCTTTACTCTTCGTACTACCATAATAAGCATCGGCATTTAAAAATTTTTGCCCATCAGTTCGATCGTATTCGGTACTGAATTTATTGAGTGCAGTACGTACAGTAATACCAATATCGAAGCATAGTCCATTTGACGATAAATAACCTGATTCATACCAACGTCGGTATAAATTCATTTGTACAGTTGATGGATGCAGAGTTTGCGGATCGTTATTATTATGATTTAGTAAAGCAATAGCTAAACACAATGCCATTGATCCATCATCAGTAAATTGACCGGGTTTTAAACGATACTTGCCGCCACCTCGTAATGTTGTTACTGGTTCAAATGAGCCCGTCACTTGACATTCAACAGCCGTTCCCAATGAATCGCACAATAATAAACCAAAGAAAGATCCAGAAATACGGTCCGATAAACTGATTTGATTAGTTAAAGACATGCTACAATAAAAAAAATGTATAGAAAAATCGAATTAAAATGTCAATGTTATTTTTTCGATCCAAAAATGTTTGAAAATGTCTGACCAACGTCTCGCAAAAACTTGGTAAAACCATCTATTTTCACCGGTTCGGGACAACCTTGTTGATATTTAATATTTTCAACTAGACTTGTATTTCCGTTAATCATTTGACCGGATATAAAATTGATTTTCGAAGTTTGAATATCAGTCATAAATGATCCGTCTTTAAATCGATAGGAATTAAATGAATTATCAATCAAAATTTCCATGCTAGTATCATATCGAATCCAATTCATGCTGTGTCTATCTTGATAAAACCATTGTTTCTTCTCAGTTGATTTATCTAACAATCGACGTTCAATTTTACGTGGACGGTATATCTGAGTATTTATTTGTTGATTAGTTTTATAATCAATTTGATACATAAACCAAGAACCATTAATTGCTGTATCGATTTTTGCAGGTCCTCCACGTAATTTCCAATGTTCATATGATTTTTCAAGTATGAGATTATCTGAATCATTATATGGCTGAAATTGATTATTATCTTGACGCCAATACCAACGAAAAGGTGCATGCCAAGATGAAACATTATTAGCAGTAGGAGTATTTGTCTCGTCATCGTCTATATACATAGGTATGGAACTAGGAAAAGGTGATGGTTGCAGCCGAGCCATTGGACCATATGTAACAATCAGTACGGGTAAAGTAAAAGTATATTCCCAATTAATAGGGTTATCAACAATATAGCAAAAGTTTTCTCTTGTAGTCATTTGTGGACATCGTAAAATGAATGCAATAATCATTTGACGAACACCGGGTTGACTGCCTTGTTTTTGAGTATAACCATGAGAAACATTAGCTGTTATGCCGAAGTATTCGCCACGACCATAGACTTGTCCCGAACGACGTTTTGGATCGAATCCATTTTCACAAATTGGTACAATCGCTGGAGCAGCCGTACCATGAAAAGCGAAAAGTCCACGTGATAAACTAGGAGGTGACGATAGACCTAACATTTCAACACCCCGATAAAAACGTTTCAACGATTTGTATCCATTTTCTAAATAAGGATTTTCATCAATTGGACATCTCGGTTGCATGTCGGGTCCAATTGGCCAATTATCTTGAACGAATTTTCTAGCGGCTCGAAACATTTCTGGCAAAAATCCGGAACGTTGTTGTATTTGATTGAGTTGTTCACAAGTTTGATTGATGTGAGAATAATCATTAATAGTTTGACATTGACTGCAAACATTTTGACCACAAAACAAACAAATTTGATAACCAAGTGATAATTTAATCAATCCATTACATTCATAATTAGGACAGAAAACACGATCATCCTCCTGAGTATTGTCTTTTAAATAGTTTTGAATTGAATTTTTAAGTAAACGCATAAAGAATTGTTCATTGTTATTGAAAATCAATTCAATATCACGTATGTGAATCTTTGTTTCACAATCTTTGCATTTCAATGGGAAACTAATTGAAGTTCCGAGATGTTGTGCAGCACATCGACAATAAGCATGACCACATATTCGAAAAAGATTTGTTGATATCGAGGATTTCTGTTTGCAGAAAACACAAGAACGATCCGATCGTATTATATTCTCATTATCGTCTTCTTCTTCTTCTTCTTCCTCCTTCTCATCATCATCACTTTCTTCATCATTCACCGTAGCTGTTAATTCCGTAAGAAATTGAATGATTTCTTTTTTACAAGCATCGAAATCTTCTAGTTTGACATTTGGTTTACCGAGAACAGTAATTGTTGATGTTTTGGGATTAAATGATACTGAACATAATTTCGTTGACCATCGTGAATGAATCTCTTGTAATTTACTATTTGCTGCACTTTGTGGGCCAAAAAATGTCGTCAATGTTGAATTCAATTCAAATTCACAGAAACGTTGCTCGAATCGATCAGAATAATCAGCAATTCGTCGCATGAACTCTCCTTGAGCAATTTGTGCACCACGAATTTCAATTTTCGTTTTTGCCTCGTTCGTTTCAATACCTAAAGTTAATTCTTTTGTCCAATTTTCTAATTCACCCAATTCTTCAAGTTCATTGAACAGTATTTTTTGTCGTTCGGTAGTCAATTGAATAGTCATCGGTGTGAAATTTTTTGCAAACATCGAAGCAGCTTGACTTGTTATTCGAGGATGTGCATTAATGAATGTAAAACGTTTATTATCATCTCCCGTTTTTTTCTCAAGAACTTTAACGCCATGTTTCAGACAAATATCACTGAAAATTTGTTCAGAATTAGGATATAAACTTAGTCGATGAACTGTTACCGTTGCTGATCCATCAACTTTCCAATCTGAGTGAGTGTAAAATATTTGTGCAGCTTCTTCACGATTAATAACCGTAATTAGAAAGCGATTTGGTGGAATTTGTTTTTGATAGTTTCTTTCTAATTCAGTTCGAATAAATTTTGTTTTCTGACCACCACTCTTGCCGCAATATGTTATTGAAAATGGCTGCTGACATAATTGGAGACCACAAATTGCAGCTGCTCTATTACATTGTATTGGATCATTAAATGTTAATATTGTCCATGCAGTTACATTATTTTTGCTGCGCTTAATAACAATTTCTTTCGGTTGAGGTCCATTATGATCTCGAAGGCAATCACGTAAATGTGTTTCGCTGAAATGTGAGGGTAAATTATTGAGTTTAAAGGATGCTTCGATAGATTGGATTTTGTTTTGTTTATTCAATTGAATACAATCTGTGATAATACGAACACCGTATTTTGTAATAATATCTTGAGTAGTGATGGTACCGGGTGTTTCAATGGTTAACTGTCGACCCCAACTATCTTTTTCAGTATCACGACGAAAACCAAATTCATTTTCTTCTTGATTTAAGAAGTAAATCGGAGTTTTGTTTGTTGCACGACGATAAGCCTCATCGTTTTTGAAAAATAGACGAAGATTTCTCGTTTGACCTTGAAATTTGTAATGTTCGATTTCAGTTTGATCGATGTCCATAGTTTTATTTAACCAATTGATTAATTCATCACGTTTTCGATGTGGAACATTTTTCAGATCAAGTCGTAGTGTATTCATCATTTTATTAATACGTATACATTGTAGACCAGCTTGAAACGTAGCTTTAATAGGTCCACATGTACGTAGATAAAAATCTTCATAGAATTTATTTACAACTTCAGTATAAGTTTGTTGAACAATTGGTACGATTTGTGATTTTGTCGATTCAAAACCCCAAACAATACAACAACAACGCGATCGATCATATTGATATACAACCCATTTCGCCCATGATTCCGCTCGAAACGTATTCAATTTTCGACGCATACAATGAAATATAAGAGAACTAATATTTCTAACAACATACAATTCTACAATCGATGTTTGTATCGTTGTCAATGATCGTGGTATAGGATGAAGTTTTTCTATAATATATCTTCCCGATGATAATTGTGTAATCGTCATTGCAATAAAATGTTGATCGATTTGTCGTTTCTGTCTAAATACACTTGTATTCGTAATAGTTGCACGAACATCAGTTGATACTAAATGTACACCTTCGATTGGCAATTGTGGAACAAGTAAATAGCCGCATTGTTCAGGAAATAGATTAGCAAGATGTCTGCTAATAATATGCATTTGATTTTCGGGAAATTCATTTCCTGCGATTAACCATGAAGCATTTTTAATTTGTTTTATAATCGAAATACTTGTACTATTGATATTCTGTAAGATTTTATTATTGAGACCATTCTCATTACTATGTTTAATTCGGCAATTGCCACTAGTAATATTTTTCCATGTATCATAAACGGAATAGAGATGCATGAGATCACTTTGATAGTTTTGTGCTTGCGATGCAATTTTCATTTTTGCTTCATCTTTAGCTTGTTGTGTTGATCCGCCCATGAAGAATAATGATCCTGGTGCTGAAAGAATACTAATAATGCCCGTAGCTAATTCGAGAAGACTTTGATATTCAGTGTAAATATCAATAATAAATGCACTAAAACGTGGATCAAGTCCGAGTTCAGTGAATAGTTCGCCTCGTTTTGTAATCTGTTCATTGTCGATACATTTCAATCGAGTGAGAAGATCAATTGAATTACGAATGATATCGATATGAGGTTGATCCATAAATGGAAAAGTTGTTGGATTTAAATTCAATCGAATGAGTTGAAGTAGAACAAGATCGAGTGATGAACGTAAGATTTCTGGTTCAATATTGGCTCGTACTAATTCAGCATCGGCATACAAACGAACGCAATGACCAACTGCAGTTCGTCCAGCTCGACCTTTACGTTGATCAGCTGATGAACGTGAGATTCTTACTGTTTCAATGACAGTTAAACGTCGTTTCGTGTCATAACGAGCTTCTTTTGCCCAACCCGAATCGATTACTAATCGAACATTGGGAATTGTCAACGATGTTTCAGCAACATTCGTACAAAAAACAACCATACGTTTATTTTTCTCATTAAATTTAATGACTCTTTCTTGTTCTTCAGGTGATTGAGATCCGTAAAGTGGAAGAGCAACACAATTGTTTGGAATGTTCGATTGAAAGAATTTTAATGCTTTTTCAATTTCACCTTGACCAGGAAGAAAAACAAGTACATGTCCTTCGTAACGAGAATAGAATTCATTGATCGATGGTATAACATGTTTTTCAATAAGTATTTGATCTGACCAATCGGATAATGGCGGTTTATTTGTCATGGTAACGGGAAAAACACGTCCTTCTACTTCAAGAACTGAATTAGATTCACGATCGAAATATTGAAGAAATCTCGTTGGATCAATCGTAGCTGAAGCAATAACAACATAGAAATCATGTGGACGTTGTACAAGTAAAAGTTTAGCAATTCCAAGAACGATATCTGTATTCAACGAACGTTCATGAGCTTCGTCAATAATCAGAACATTGATATGTTTCAATTGTGGATCTCGTTGACTTTCACGAATGAGAGCAGCATCAGTCATAAACATAATTTTCTTTCCATCTATTTGATTTCCATGTCCTGCTTTGTAGCCAACAGATTGACCGACGGATATTCCATCATATTCTTCGGCAACACGATGTGCTAACGAAAGAGCAGCAACAACACGTGGTTGTGTACAAACGACTAGTGAACCGAAATGTTCAGCAGCATATTGAGGTAATTGAGTGCTTTTTCCACTACCTGTCTCGGCAGTAACGACTAGCATATGTTCATCTTGAAGACGATTACAAAATTCCGTTCGATAAGTAAAAATTGGTAGTTGAGATTGTTCCCAATCTTTCATTCGTTGTTCGAGTGATTTTAAAGATTTATCTGAATTGCAATCTAAACTCGAATCTGTACTTGGTTGATTACAAATGAATGGTCTTGAGGGTGGATGTAAACATAGACAAATGACATTTGTACATCGTTCTTTATCAGGACATAATCGAGTACGAGAACTTGGATGCGTTCTTTCGCAGTCCCATTTATTGCATCGTTCATGGAATTTACATTTATTCGGACGTGTATTTGGATGTAAGAATTTGCAAGTACTAATTTTGCATCGATCACCATCACGACATTTTGCTTTTCTTCTGCTCGGGTGATTGCAAATACATTCGTAATTTCGACATTCAGCTCCTTTCGGGCATGGATGCCATTCATTCGGATGAGTGAATTCACAGTTTACATTCGAACATAAAATACCATCAGGACATGTTTCCATTTCGGTACTCATCGAACTCAACGATGATGAAGAACTAGAACTATTACGACGGGTAATATTAGATTTCTTCGCATAACATGTTATTGATCTACCACCAAAAATATGTGAATTTGACCATTGCTTAACGAAATCGTTGGCATCCTGTTCACTATTGAAATCATTTATCCATGCATGATAGCTAGTTGTCTTCTGAATTCTTGGAAGATAAATGCGAGAATTGGGAAGTTGAAATGTTTGAGCTAGTTGATGAATTGTAATAGTTGTAGGAAGATTGAGAACGTTAACACTGTACTGATAAGACATTAGTTAGACAGCAGTGTGGTTTGTAAACAGTTTATTATTTAAAGAAAACATTATGTGGCCCAATAAAAAAGAACAGAAATAAACGAAATATCATAAATAAGTGGCACCATCTATAACCGTATTAGTGTTTGTTTTTAAGAGCCGATAGAATTGAAATATAACCAATAGACATATCGCATATATAAAAAATATTAAATATGTATTTTCGGATGTATTAGTTTTTCGGGTTTGTTTAATTCTGTAAATTACTTGTGACTGTTGTTTTTTTCGACGGATTTTCTTTGAATTACGAAATAGTATATGATAAGAATTTATCCAAACTCTGTTTTTATATTCTTCATTGTGTCGGTGTCGCATTTCTTTCTGTATTTCATATGTTAATAATAGTGTTAAATTATCTGCTTCGTTTCGTAACTGACGAATAAGTGAAGAATTTTTCGGTAATCGACTGATATTCTGTTTGTTTTGTACAAGTGCTTTTTCGATCGATCGATAAATGGAACTTTTAGTTATTCTCTGAAAACTAGGAGCTAAAAATACGTATAACACAATCGTTTTTAATTTCCATCATTTGTCGACTTACGATAAGGTAATTTATAAGCACTATTAGCAAGTTTTTCTGTAATAGTCGTTGCTGTTCGAAAATCTCTGAGTTTAATACATTCATTCGCAAGAGAAACAAAATGTTGTCGAAGAGAACGACGTTCATTCGGTGAGAATTGAATTTTCACTTGTTCAAACTCAACAATTAACGTATCCAAACTATTGTTACATAATGATTTGATTTGAAACCAATCTGTTGTATGTTTGTGATTCTTACTTTCATTTGCAATTCTAAAACTAAAAGGTATCATCCGATGATCGAAAGAAACAAAAACAATGAATACCGCTCGTGCCAAAGTTTATGCAGAACTTTATCTTTCACTGGATGGAAAAAATTGTTTGGCTTCTGATGTACATCATCCCACGAATGATCTTTTCGCCAGAAAAGAGTATCGAATTCCGTTGGTGATACAACTATCATGTTCAAATTTAAACTCAATGTTTGAACAGAAAATTCATGAAATGCATTGTATCCACGCCAATGAATGAACTCAGCGATTGTGTTTAGCAAATGTCGACTAAGTCCAAGGATATTAGCCATGGATCTGTACCATGGAGGAAGTAATCTACCAATAGCAACTGAATAATGAGACCATTGTGATGTGTCACCGATGATATTTGGAATAACTTGTTGAACGATCAAATCACTTATGGGAGAATATAATTGATGAACGGCACGAAATGCTTGTACACTCGAAATAAACACATCAGCTTCGATGATCCATAAAAATGAATGTTTTAGATTTAATTCACAAAAATAGAACAATGTCTTATCCCATGATGTAATTTCAAGTGGCCATGTGTATACGAATGTTGTTCTTCGATAGCCATTTTGAAAACAAGTTTCGTTGGATATATGTAATGTTTGAACATACAACGGTATCCAAGATGTGGGAATTTCAAATTGATCATCATCAATCATGATAAAGATTTCAAGACCATATTTGAGACCATCAAGTGCTAGTTCTCCAACGAATTCAAGCATTGTTTGTTCAGGACGAGTAATAACAAAACAAACAGCTGTATGATTTATATAAGAAGTAGTAAATTGTATGCATATGACCAGAAAGTAAATTATAAAATAGATAACATAATAATTTGCCTTCATTGCCTATTGAAACTACTAAATAGTCACAATGTGATATAGTATCGCACTCTTTAAATTAAATAAAAATCGCAACAAAGAAATTCACGTTGTATTATTTTAACATGAATATTAGACAAATAAAAAGTAAAATCAACTCACTATCACAAACGACAATATTGTGAAATATGAAACCCAATACACTGTGAAGTTGAGGTGACGTTTTTTTTT
>ERZ778027.4872-NODE-4872-length-10904-cov-4.053645_pt1 | contig 10904 bp, 10 predicted proteins | sample MGYA00375757_ERZ778027 | MGnify/ENA primary metagenome ERZ778027 (study PRJEB29350, sample SAMN05389817) | bioreactor metagenome | isolation source: Ammonium sulfate bioreactor | place: South Africa: University of Cape Town | collected 2014-02-18 ... | reverse complement strand
TTTACTTCAATGACGCCGCCGACATCGACGCCGGGGCCGTCGCGGCCCTGGATCAGCATCTGGTCGCGGCCGGCTTCTCCTCGGACGCGATCGCCCGCCAGCTCATGATCGCGCGCGACTTCCCCGTCGGCGCCGGCGCGCCGACCGATCCGTGCCTGACCTTTTTCGTCACCTATCCTGGAACGACGGACGATCTCGAAGCGTGGCTCGACCATTACGACGCGCACCACCCGCCGATCATGAAGCGCTTCCCGCGCATCCGCGAGGTCGAGACCTGCCGCCCCGTGGCCGACGACCTCGCCCTGCCCTGGCGCCGCGCGACGGCCATGCAGCGTAACAAGGTGGTGTTCGACTCGCTGGCCGATCTGCTGGGCGCCCTGGCCTCCCCGGTCATGAAGGACATGTTCGCGGATGGGCAAAAATTCCCGCCCTTCAACGGCAAGGCGACCCATCACCCCATGACGACGAGGCTGGTCCGCCCCGCCGGGGCCTGAGGCCCTTCGGCGGCGCCCGCAGGAGGAGGAACGAACCCGGCCCGCAATTAGGGGTTGGTCTGCCATCTTTATGCCGTTAGTTTCCCCAAGATGCCCGGCGGGCGGATTTGAAAGGCGGGCGTGATGGCGTTGGCGGCGGGGCCTTGGGGTTGGGGGGAGACATCCACACTCACAGGTCTGCAGACGCGAAAACCCGTGCCGGGCGCCGTCGCGATGGTCCTGCGCGTGACCGTTGTCGTGGGAATCGCGCTCGTTGCGGTCTGGGCGACGAAGTTCATCACCTCGAAACCCGCCACCGCCCTGGTCGCGGACGGAAACGCGCAGACCCAGCCGCCGAAGACCGCCGTGACCTCGCCGACGCCCGCGGCCTCCCCGAAAATCACCGAATCCGTAGCCCAGGCAGCGGCGAGACAGCGGATGGAGCCCGCGCCGCGCGCGGCTCAAGCCCCGGTTGTGACCGCCCCGCGGCCGGCGACCGTCGCCTCCCCCGCTCCGCAGCCCCAGCCGGCGTCATCTGTGGCTTCGGCCCCGCAGCAGACGGCGCAGCCCGCTTCTTCCGCCGTCGCCGCGCTGTCGGCTCCTCCACCCAAAGCAGCCGCCCCTGCTCCCGCGCTCGCCTTCGCCCCCGTGGCGACAGCCGTCTCCGCGCCTGCGGCCGCTGCGCCCCCTGCCCCGGCCCCGGCGTCTCAAGCCGCCACGCAGCCTCCGGTTGAACCCAGAATCGCGGCCATCAGTCCGGCGGACCAGGCTCTGGATCATCCCTTGCCTCCCGAGCGCCGGAGCATTCGCGGCGGCTCGTCCCGGCAGGCGTCGGCCGAGCGGCCCCTGGCGGAAGGCGCGAATCCCAAATGCGGCCTGCATGTGCCGGCAGGCTATCGGGTCGGCTGGCGCATTCGCGGCGGTAAGCGCACCTCCTGCTACATCGAGCGCATTCGCTGAGTTCGGGCCCGCTTTCGTCCACGCTGTTCGAGCCCTATCCTCGGACTGAGGCTGCATAGGGGGCGCGATCGATGGCGAACGGCGACTATTCCAGCATTACGGGACGGCAGATCGGCGCGGCGCGCGTGCTCGCCGGTCTCGACGTGAACGCGCTCGCGGCGAGCGCCGACGTGCCGCCGGACCAGTTGCGCCGGATAGAGACGTTCGCCGGGCCGCCGACCGCCAATCATGCGATGGTCGGCGCGCTCTGCGAGGCGCTGGAGAAACTCGGAGTCGAATTCATCCCCGAGGGGCGCTCGGGCGCGGGCGTGCGGCTGAGATTCAACCGTCAGCAGACCCGCCAGATCGCGGGCTGGGAGAACGAAGGCGGCGCAGCCGCCGATGACGACATCCCCTGAGAGCCGTCGCCGAAGCGCGAACGCGGGGCCGCCTCAGGCCCTTTTCATCTGCACCACGTTGTGGAGCGTGTGGCCGGCGGTGTCGAAGAACTTCTTGATGCTGCGCGCGGCCTGACGGATGCGCTGCTCGTTTTCCACCATGGCGATGCGGACATAGTCGTCGCCATGCTCGCCGAAGCCGATGCCGGGCGCGACCGCCACTTCCGCCTTCTCGATCAGCAGTTTCGAGAATTCGAGCGAGCCGAGGTGACGGAACTGCTCGGGCACCTGCGCCCAGGCGAACATCGAGGCCTTGGGCTCCGGAATGACCCATCCGGCGCGGCCGAAACTGTCCACCAGCGCGTCACGGCGTTTCTTGTAGACGTCGCGCATCTCGCGGATGAAGTCGTCCGGCCCGTTGAGGGCAGCGGCCGCCGCCACCTGGATCGGCGTGTAGGCGCCATAGTCGAGATAGGACTTCACGCGCGCGAGCGCGGCCAGCAGTCGGTCGTTGCCAACGGCGAAGCCCATGCGCCATCCCGCCATGGAGAAGGTCTTCGACATCGAGGTGAACTCGACGGTCACGTCGAACGCGCCCGGAACCTGCAGGACGGAGGGCGGCGGCTGCTTGTCGTCGAAATAAACCTCGGCGTAGGCGAGATCGGACAGCACGATCAGGTCATGCTTCTTCGCGAACGCCACGAGTTCGCGATAGAAATCCAGCGACGCCACCTCCGCCGTCGGGTTCGACGGGTAGCAGATGACGACGGCGATCGGCTTCGGAATCGAATGAACGACCGCCCGCTCCAGCGCCCGGAAATACTCCTCGTTCGGCGCCGACGGCGCGGAGCGGATGACGCCGCCCGCCATGAGAAAGCCGAAGGCGTGGATCGGATAGCTCGGATTGGGCACGATCACGACATCGCCCGGCCCCGTGATGGCCTGCGCCATGTTGGCGAAGCCCTCCTTCGATCCCAGCGTCGCCACCACCTGCGTTTCGGGATTGAGCTTCACGCCGAAGCGGCGCTCATAATAGGCGGCCTGAGCGCGCCGCAGGCCCGGAATCCCCTTCGAGGCCGAATAGCGATCCGTGCGCGGCTTGCCGGCCGTTTCGACCAGCTTCTCGATGACATGGCGCGGCGCGGGCAGGTCCGGGTTGCCCATGCCGAGGTCGATGATGTCTGCGCCCTTCGCCCGCTCCTGCGCCTTGATCTTGTTGACCTGTTCGAAAACGTAGGGCGGCAGGCGGCGGATGCGGTGGAATTCGGTCATGGCGTCACGATCGCGAAGTGATTTGCGGCATTCTAACATTGCGTGGCGCGGAGGGCCATGCGCCGCCTACTCGACCTTCGGCGGCTTCGGCGGATTGCTGCTGACGCGCTGCCCCTCGGCCGCCGTGGCGGCGCCCGCGGCCTGCTGCGCCTGCGCCGCGGCGGCGAGTTCGGACTGAAGCGCGGCGGCCTGCGCTTGGGTGCGTGGTTTCACTCTGCGCTCCGGCGCGGAAACGCCCACCGCCATAAAGGGCGCATCGGCGCCGCGGGACCGGACGACGAAATCCGCCGGCGCATAAGGCTTCGGCCCGAGCGCGGTGCCCGTGACCCCCTCGACGATGCTCGCGGACGCGTTCTCGCGAAACTCGCCGCACGCCGCAAGCGTCAGGGAAAGCGCCGCGAACGCGAAAATCTGCCGCATCCTGTCCTGCTCCGGCCTCTTGGAACGTCTCGCCATAACCGCCATGCTCTGGTTAAGATGGAGAAAAGGCTGACGCGCTACAGATGATATAGAGGGTCGAACGCGGCAAGGCGAATGAACGGCAAGGACCAGAAAACGCCCGGCGACGCCGCGGACGACGAGCCTTTCAAGGTTCAGACGCCTGATTTCGACGCGCTCGCCGTCAACGCCGCCAGAATGATCGAGGAAGGCGCGCGGCTGCAGGCCGCCTACCTCAAGCCCATCGAACGCGGCGAAGCCCCCGCGACCGTCGCCGATGAGGCGCAGGAGGTCGTCCGCACCCTGGGACAGGTCGCCCAGAGCTGGCTCTCCGACCCGCAAAAGACGATCGAAGCGCAAACCCGCTTCACGACAGGGTTTATGGAACTGTGGGCGCGCACGCTGAAGCGCATGAACGGCGAGGAGGCCGAACCCATGGTCGCGCCGCCGCCCGGCGACAAACGGTTCGCCGATCCGGACTGGCGCGAGAATCCTTTTTTCGATTTCCTCAAGCAAGCCTATCTGCACGCCTCCTCATGGGCCGGCGACATGGTGCGCGAAGCCGACGACATCGATCCGCATGTGCGCCACAAGGCTGATTTCTACGTGAAGCAGATCGTCAGCGCCCTCTCGCCGTCAAATTATGTCTTCACCAATCCCGAACTGATCCGCGACACGCTGAAGGAAAGCGGCGCCAATCTCGCGCGCGGCCTGCACATGATGGCCGAGGACATGGAGGCGGGCCACGGGCAATTGAAGATTCGCCAGTCCGACGACGCCAAGTTCGAAGTCGGCGTCAATCTCGCGACGACGCCTGGGAAGGTGATCTTCCGCAATGACGTGATCGAGCTCCTGCAATATGCGCCGAGCACGGAAACCGTTCTGAAGCGGCCGATTCTCATCGTGCCGCCCTGGATCAACAAGTTCTACATCCTCGACCTCGCGCCGGAAAAATCCTTGATCAAATGGTGCGTGGATCAGGGACTGACCGTCTTCTGCGTCTCATGGGTCAATCCGGACGAGCGGCACCGCGACAAGGATTTCGCGGCTTATATGAAAGAGGGAATTTTCGCCGCTCTCGACGCGGTCAAGGCCGCGACCGGCGAGAAACAGGTCGCCGCAATCGGCTATTGCGTCGGCGGCACGCTGCTGGCGGCGACCCTCGCCTACATGGCGACGAAAAATGACAAGCGCATCTCCAGCGCGACGTTTCTCACCACGCAGGTCGATTTCACCTACGCCGGCGACCTGAAGGTTTTCGTCGACGAGGAGCAGGTGCGCAAGATCGAGGACCGCATGGCGCTGACGGGCTATCTCGACGGGGCCAAGATGGCGAACTCCTTCAATATGCTGCGGCCGAACGAATTGATCTGGTCCTACATCGTCGGCGTCTATCTCAAGGGAAAGCCGCCGCTTCCCTTCGACCTGCTGTATTGGAACTCCGACTCCACGCGCATGCCGGAGGCCAATCATTCCTTCTATTTGCGGAACTGCTATCTGAACAACACTCTGACGCGCGGAGAAATGATCCTCGACGGCGTGACGCTCGATCTCTCGAAGGTGACGGTCCCGATCTATAATCTCGCGACGCGGGAAGATCATATTGCGCCCGCCAGATCGGTGTTTCTCGGATCCCGCTTCTTTGGCGGCCCGACGACATACGTGATGGCGGGATCGGGACATATCGCGGGCGTCGTCAATCCGCCTGCGAAAGGAAAATACCAGCATTGGCGCGGCGGGCCGCCGACCGGCGACTTCGATGAATGGGTCGCCAAGGCCGAGGAATATCCAGGCTCGTGGTGGCCGCACTGGTTCGACTGGTTGCGCGACCAGGCGCCCGCGCGGGCGAAGCCGCGGATTCCCGGATCGGGCAAATTGAAGCCGCTTGGCGACGCGCCGGGCGAATATGTGAAGATCAAGGCCTGACGATCGGCGCGAAGCGCCGCTTTCCTGAACAACTATTCATGCTGGTTTGGCGCGCTGCGGCGCCTTTCGCCGCAACGCGCAAATCATGCGAAGACGAAATCAATGCAGTTTGAATCGCCTCTAAACGCCCGCGCGGCGCGCGGCGCAACATTCCGAGCCTGCGCCGTGCATGAATGCCACGCCTTCGGAATTTCTCGGCGCCGCTCTTTCCCTCAAATAAGGAAATGGCTAAGGGACCATCCCAAACCCGCTGCAGAGGGCCTTAGCGTTCAGCGAGATGGCGGCGCGTGAATTTCGGTGTCGACGACAGGCGTTGTCGAGAACGACTTTTTCGCTGCCTGCGCTTTGCGCCCGCCGCATCGAGCCTGACGACGGCTGGCGTCGGCCCGCGACAGTTGATGTCTCGCCGCGTCCTCTGGAAACGTCGACCGCGGGTCGGGCAGGATCGCGCACGCCAAAGGAGGCGAATTTGAAACTGGTGCGTTATGGCCGAGCCGGGAAGGAAAAACCCGGGCTGATTGATCACGAAGGCCGCATCCGCGACCTCTCCGCCGTCATCCACGACATTGACGGATCGACGCTGGACGCGAAAACCCTGAAGCGCCTGTCCAAGATCAAGACCTCGCGCCTGCCGCTGGTGCGCGGAAAGCCGCGGATCGGCCCGTGCGTCGGCGATGTCCGCACCTTCATCGCCGTCGGCCTCAACTATGCGGATCATGCGGCGGAAACCAACTCGCCTATCCCGAAAGAGCCCATTCTCTTCAACAAGATTTCATCCTGCATCGTCGGTCCCAACGACGACGTGATGATGCCCAAGGGGTCGAAGAAGACCGATTGGGAGGTCGAACTGTGCATCGTCATCGGCGAGCGCGCCTCCTATGTGTCCGAGCGCAACGCGCTTGACGTGGTCGCCGGCTATTGCATCTGCAACGACGTCTCGGAGCGCGAGTTCCAGGCGGAGCGCGGCGGTCAGTGGATGAAAGGCAAATGCGCCCCGACCTTCGGACCGATCGGTCCCTGGATGGTGACGAAGGACGAGATCGCCGACGTTCAGAAACTCGACATGTGGCTCGACGTGAACGGCGACCGCATGCAGACGGGCTCGACGAAGACGATGATCTTCAGCGTGCCCTTCCTGGTTCACTACATCTCCCAGTTCATGACGCTGGAGCCGGGCGACCTCATCACGACAGGCACGCCGCCGGGCGTCGGCCTCGGCATGAAGCCGCCGAAATTCCTGAAAGCCGGCGACACGATGAGCCTCGGCATCGCCGGACTCGGCGAACAGTCGCAGAAGGTTCTCGCCTGGAAAGCCGCCTGACCCCTGCGGCGACGATCGCGTGAACGACAAAGCCCGGCCTTGCAGCCGGGCTTTTTATTGAAGCCGCTCAGCGTTCAGACGCCGGACCCGTCCGGAATACCACATCGTGAACAGCGCCCCGAAAGCGAGCGCTCCGTAGATGACGAGGCTTTCGAGCCACCGCGGCAATGCGTTCGCGAGCAGCGAAAGCGCGCTGATCCCGGTTGTGACCGCAAACGCTCCGGCCCAGACGCTGGTGATCACATAATTCTGCTTCAGGAACGCCTGCGACGCCAGCGCCGCCGGCGAAGCGGTTTCGCGCGCATATTGCAGGCTGAACGGCTTGCCGATGGCGAGGGACACCAGCGAGATCGCCAGAAGGCCGCCATTCGAGACCGCGCGCACCGCCGAGCGGCTGGCGGCCATGTCGGCGTTCAGGCTGTAGAGCGCCAGCGCGCCAAAGAGCGCGAGAGAGCCGGCCTCGATCATCTTGATCGTCCCGCCCGGCCGCAGCCAGTCGCTGAGAACAAGGCCGAGCGCCATCAGGGTTGCGGCCCAGACGCCGACCTCGAGCGACACGAGCCGCCCCAGCAGGGTGAACGCGGCGAACGGCGTCAGGCTCAGCAACATCAGCAGCATGCCAGCGTCTCTCCGGTCAGGATCGCTCGCGCGGCGTCAACGGCCCGCTTCGAGATCGCGCATGACATGCGCGACGGCCGCCGCGCCGGCAAGCGCGGAGCCTTCGAGGCCCGCCATCGCGCCCCGCCGATCCCCCTCCGACCGATGCTGGATCATTTTCCACGCGCCCTCGATGCGGTCGATGCGCAGGCTGACGCCGACGATCGCCCGTCGCAGGTTGCGGATGAAGTCCTGCGGCGCGTCGGAGACGGACCACGGATGGGGCTGGTCCGCTTCGCTCGCCGCGGTCAGTTCGTCGAGATGGCGTGCGAGCCACGCCTCGTCCCGAACCGCCGTCAACGCGCCAGAGGCGTGGATGGCGACATAGTTCCATGTCGGCACGACCTTGCCGTGCGCGCGTTTGCTCTCATACCAGTTCGGCGAGATATAGGCGTGAGGCCCCTGGAAGATCGCAACCGACGCAAGCGGCGCGTGTTCGACGACGCGCCAGTGCGGATTCTGGATGGCGACATGGCCCTCCAGAACCATTCCGTCCTCGCCGTCCCGCAGCGCCATGGGCAGATGGGTCGCGACAAGCCCGTCCGGTCCGGAGGTGACGAGGGCGGCGAGTTTCAGGTCGCTGATCGCCTTGTAAAGAACCTCCGGCCGCTCCTCGCGATACTGCGGCGGCGCATACATCAGGCGTCGAGCCCGAGCATCAGCCGCAGGCTCTGCACGGCGGCGCCCGACGCGCCCTTTCCGAGATTGTCCAGCTTGGCTACCAGCACCGCCTGCCGGTGGGCGTCGTTCGCATAAACCCGCAATTCGAGATTGTTGGTGTCGTTCAGCGATTCCGGCTCCAGCCGGTCGGCGTGGAAATCAGGATCGGCCGCGCGCACGACCCGCACCCATTTGGCGCCCTGATAGCGCTCCGCGAGCGCGTCCTCGATCGCCTTGCCGTCGACCGTCCTCGCGAGCGTGTCGAGATGCAGCGGCACGGACACGAGCATGCCCTGCCGGAAATTGCCGACCGACGGAACGAAGATCGGCCGCCGCGTCAGGCACGAATAGGTCTGCAGTTCCGGCGCGTGCTTGTGCTGGAGCTTCAGGCCGTACAGCTCGAAATTCGGGGCCGAGCCGCTCTCGAAGGCCTCGATCATCGACTTGCCGCCGCCCGAATACCCGCTGACGGCGTTGACGGTGATCGGATGATCCTGCGCGATGATCCCCGCATCGACCAGCGGCCGGATCAGCGCGATGGCCCCGGTGGGATAGCAGCCGGGATTGGACACGCGCCGCGCTTTGGCGACCGCTTCGCTCTGCCCGGGCGCGAGTTCCTGAAATCCGTACACCCAGTTCGGATCGACCCGGAACGCCGTGCTTGCGTCGATGATGCGCGGGCTCCTGTCGACGAGACTGTCGGCGAGCGCCACGGATTCCTTCGCCGCGTCATCCGGCAGGCAAAGGATGACGACGTCGACATCGGCCATCAGCGCCTTGCGCGCCTCCGGGTCCTTCCGCAGCGCGGGATCGATGCTGCGCACCGTGATGTCGGGCATCGCGGCCAGCCGTTCGCGAATCTGCAGCCCGGTCGTGCCGGCTTCCCCGTCGATGAACACGGCGCCGGCGGTCTGGGTAGCGGAAGGCTTGTTGAGAGTCATGGACATAGCGGTTGTCCTTGAATGTCGTCAGAAACAAAAAAGCCGCGCATCGGCGCGGCTACGGATGACAAACGAATGAACGCGTCATCGCGACCGCGCGGAGCGGGCCGGAGAAGGTCGTCGGGCGAGAGCGTTCGTCATAACCGGCCGCCCATGCGCTGCTTTGGCAGCGCTGTCAACGACGATCCTTGTCCGCACGGTTCGCGACCGCGCGGCGATGCGCCTGTCAGGCCGCCTCGCGGGTCTCCGTCAGCGGAGGCTCCACGACGGGAAGGACCTCCTCGGTCGTCACCTCGAATTTGCGCAGCATGTGATTGCCGAACGCCGTGACCATCGCGACATCGGCCGCGTCCATCCCCCGCGCGATGAGAATCCGCCCGATCCGGGGCGTATTGTGCCGCGCGTCCAGCGTAAGCCAGCGGCCGCCGAGAAAGACCTCGAACCAGGCGTTGAAATCCATCGGGGCCGGATCCGGCGGAACGCCGATGTCGCCGAGATAGCCGTTGCAGTAGCGGGCCGGGATGTTCATGCAGCGGCAGAACGCCACGGCGAGATGCGTGAAGTCGCGGCAGACGCCGACCCTCTCCTGAAAGGCTTCATACGCGGTTCGGGTGTTGCGGGCGTTGGGGTAGCCGAAGGTCAGGTGGTTGTGGACGAAATCGACGATCGCCTGCGCCCGCGCCCATCCCGGCGGCGTGTGGCCGAACAACTGCCAAGCCGTCGCCATCAGCAGGTCCGTCTCGCAGTAGCGGCTCGCCATCAGGAATTGCAGCGCCTCGGCGGGAAGCCGCGACACGTCGATCTGCTCGGCGCTCTCGGCGACGGGATCGTGCGACCCGGAATCGGAAACAACGAAATCAGCGTGCAGATTGATCGGCCCCGCCGGCGCAACCAGCCTCTGGCACAGATTGCCGAACTTGTCGGTGTAGCGGCTCACATGGACGGAGGGCGTGGTCGTCACATCGTCATCACCGAGAAGATCGGCGCGCCGGTCCGGGTGAACGGACATCATCAGCACCATCGGCGTCTGATAGGCGCATTCGAGCGTGATGCCTTGATGAGCATCGGAGCGTCCGCAAGAAAAGCGGCCGGACCCGCCGGACGCTTTAACCACAATCGCAGGCGGCCGCCCTTGTTCCCTCGCCCCCGCGCCCGTTCGCTCAGGCGCCTCTTTTTGCGCCACCCGAGAGGCTGGTCGTCGTCAGTTCCGGCATCCACGCTTCCGGCAGCCAGAACTTCACCACGCCGAACCGTTCCGGATGCCGCTGATAGCTGTCGGCGATGCATTGCAGCGTGCGATGGCGCGTCGTGTATTGCGGATGATCGACGGGGGGACACACGGCAGGCAAGGCCAGCAGCGAATCCTCGGCGATCATCATGCAGCGGAAATGCTGGTCGCGCCCGGGTATGCCGCGCTCGTAGGTCAGGGCCAGCACGAAGCGGAAGCTGCGCATGGGAACGCCGATCGCGCCCATGAAGGAGAAGATATTGTTGGTCTTCTCGCTCACCTCCGAAATCAGCGGATTGTAGATCGCTTCGTAAAGCTGCGCCTCCGTCTTGTTGGAGAAGCGAAACCATCTCTTGTGCCTGGGCTTGTAGCGCAGGGTGATGAGCGGGTTTTCCGCCGTCGTGCGCTTCGCGGCCAGCTTGAGGAGCTGGGCGATGAAGTGGTTTTTATAGACGTCCGTCAGCAGCTTGTCGGCGACGACGGTGTCGATGTCGAGATGGACGTCGCTGATGATGTTGAGCGTGACGTTCAGCTTGTTGGGGTTGTCCGAGCGCGAATAGAACCACCACCCCATGAGGATCGGCGTGGTGAACCGGCTGATGAAGGCGCCGATGCCCCGGAAGACGCCCGAATAGAGCAGCGCCAGCGAGC
>ERZ778027.4869-NODE-4869-length-10920-cov-5.300966_pt1 | contig 10920 bp, 10 predicted proteins | sample MGYA00375757_ERZ778027 | MGnify/ENA primary metagenome ERZ778027 (study PRJEB29350, sample SAMN05389817) | bioreactor metagenome | isolation source: Ammonium sulfate bioreactor | place: South Africa: University of Cape Town | collected 2014-02-18 ... | reverse complement strand
AGCCGCGAGCGGACCGCCAACGCACCCGCCGCTCGGGTGGGCAGGACCAGCCGGAAAACCGCACCGGCCGCAGCGGCACTCGCCAGCACCGTGCCGCCCTGTTGCCAATAGCCGAGGGCGACGATCACCAGGCCCACCGCAATGGTCACGATGACCACCGTGATCGGGATCGCGCGCAGCACACGGGTTCTCATCGTGACGCGTCCGTTCAGCGACACCTGTTCGCGCCCGGGCACGACAGTGGCGACGTCATGCGCGGTCGACACCAGCGCCTGTTCCTGCCGCACGCTCGGCCGCGGCGACGACGTTGGTCAACAGCATGGCCCGCGTCATCGGGCCTACTCCGCCGGGGTTCGGCGCGATCCACCCGGCGACTTCGGCGACGGCCGGATCGACGTCCCCGGCGATCTTCCCGTCGACCCGGGAGACGCCGACGTCGAGAACCGCGGCGCCGGGCTTGACCATGTCGGGTGTCACCAGACCGGGCCGCCCGGCAGCGGCGATGACGATGTCCGCGCGTCGCACCTCCGCGGGTAGGTCGCGAGTTCCGGTGTGGCACAAGGTGACCGTCGCGTTCTCGGAGCGCCGGGTGAGCATCAGGCCGAGTGGGCGGCCGACGGTGAGCCCCCGACCGATGATCACCGCGTGCGCGCCGTTCAGCGGCACCCGGTAGCGGCGCAGCAGTTCGACGATGCCGGCCGGGGTGCACGGCTCGGGAGCCGGATGCCCGAGCACCAGGCAGCCGAGGTTGTAGGGGTGCAGGCCGTCGACGTCCTTGGCCGGATCGACCGCCGAGAGGATCGCGAACTCGTCCAGGCCCGTCGGCTGTTGCACTAGGAACGCGGTGCAGGCCGGATCGCGGTTCAGGCCGGCGACCACGGCTTCGACCTCGGCCTGCGAGGTGCCGGCGGGCAGGTCGTGGCGCAGCGAGGCGACGCCGATCTCTGCGCAGTCCCGGTGTTTGAGCTTGACGTAGGTGTGGCTGCCCGGGTCGTCACCGACGAGCACGGTGCCCAGGCCGGGCACCACTCCGCGCTCGGCCAGCGCGGCGACCCGTACCTTCAACTCGTCTTTGACCGCCTGCAGCGTCGCCCTGCCGTCCAGGATCCTTGCCGTCACGGGTTCGATCCTCCCACGCCGCCGCGGGGTCGAAGCAGGCCCGGGGCGCTGCCCTAGACTCGGGCACACCATGAACACAGCGTCATACTCGCCGACCGCCTCGCTTGCTGCGCCGATCGGCCCGGTTCGCCTGCGCGTCGCCCCGTCGCCGACCGGTGATCCGCATGTCGGCACCGCCTATGTGTCGCTCTTCGACCTGGCGTTCGTGCGGCAGCAGGGCGGGCAGTTCGTGCTGCGGATCGAGGACACTGACCGGGTGCGCTATGTCGACGAGTCGGAAGCGCAGATCTTCGACACGCTGCGCTGGCTCGGTCTCGACTGGGATGAGGGCCCCGACAAGGGCGGCCCGTTCGCGCCGTACCGGCAGTCGGAGCGCCTGGACACGTACAAGCCTTATGTGGAGCGGCTTCTCGCCCAGGGGCACGCCTACTACTGCTGGTGCACGCCGCAGCGGCTGGCGCTGATGCGGGAGAAGCAGCAGAAGCTGCGATTGCCGACCGGATACGACCGCTTCTGCTACGGCAAGTCGCGGGAGGAGCGTTCTGCCCTACCGGGTTTCAGCGAGACGCCGGTCGTCCGGATGTTGATCCCGGACGCCGATGACGACGTTCCGACCACCTTCACCGATCTGATCCGGGGCGAGATCTCGGCGCCCCGCCCGGACGATCAGGTGATCTTGAAGGCGGACGGCTTCCCGACCTATCACCTGGCGGTGGTGGTCGACGACCACGAGATGCGGATCACGCATGTGGTGCGCGGTGAGGAGTGGATCTCGTCCACACCGAAACACCTGTTGCTGTATCGCTGGCTGGGCCTCCCGGAGCCGGCCTTCGCGCACATGCCGCTGCTGCGCAACGAGAACAAGTCGAAGATCTCCAAGCGGAAGAATCCCGCCGCCCGGTTGATGTGGTTCCGGGAGGAGGGGTACCTCCCCGAGGCGCTGATCAACTTCCTGGCGCTGCTCGGCTACCCGCCGATCGTGGAAGCGGACGGAACCGAGCGGGAGATCACCGATTTCGCGGAGTTCTCATCGAACTTCTCGTGGGACAAGGTCTCGCCCGTCGGGCCGATCTTCGACCTGAAGAAGCTGAACTGGCTGAACGGCCACTACATCCGTTCGCTGCCAGTGGGCGAGCTCGCCGATCGGATCGTCGGGTTCCAGGTGCGGGCCGGGGCGTTGCCGGCCGAGCCGTCCGCCGAGCAGATCCGGCTGGTGCGGGCGGCGACACCGCTGGTGGCAGAACGCATCTCGCTGCTGTCCGAGACGGTGGACATGATGGCGTTCCTGTTCACGGCCGATTCCGACCTCACGTTCGACGAGGACGCGACGACGAAGCTCGCACCGAACACGGCCGAGATCCTGGATGCCGCCGTGGCCGTGCTCGCATCCGTGCCGGAATGGGAGCACGGCGCGATCCATCAGGCGCTGAACACCGCGCTGGTCGACGGGCTGGCCTTGAAGCCGAAGATCGCCTTCGGCCCGATCCGCACGGCCGTCACCGGCAAGCGCATCTCCCCGCCGCTCTTCGAGTCGATGGAACTCCTGGGCCGGGACTCCTGCCTGGCCCGCCTCGCCCGCTTCCGCGCCACTCTCGACCGGCGGTAGCCGCGGTTCGCTGCGGCACGGGTCGACCTGACGGTCGGCGAGCCCGAGCGTCGAGCGCCCGACGGTGTACGCCGAACTCCCTTGTTACGCTGCATTCGGCCCGCGCCGGCGGGTCGATCCGGGTGCGGTGGGGGCGCGTCGAGTGCCGACTGCCGCGCGGTCTAATGGGCGGAGAAGACTGTGTCTGTGCGTGATGTCGGAGCCGACAGGGTGCTTGACACCGAGGTCGAAGTGACCACGTCCGTTGTAGAAACGGCGCTCTAGTGTTCGTCGACCTGCCCCTGGAGGAGCTGCGGAACTACCGGCCGGAGATCGCCGAACCGGACGATTTCGACGAGTTCTGGGCGACCGAACTGCACGCGGCGCGCGCCAGCGGCGAGTCGATCGCGGCGCAGTTCCGGCTGGTGGAGAGCCCTTTGGTTGCCGTCGACGTGTACGACGTCACCTTCCCGGGGCACGGCGCCGCGCCGATCAAGGGCTGGCTGTCCATTCCGCGGACCGGCGCGCCCGATGCTCCGCTGATCGTGGAGTATGTCGGTTACAACGGTGGCCGGGGCGAGCCGCTCGACTGGCTCTTCTGGCCCGGAGTCGGCGCCATGCACTTCGTGATGGACAGCCGCGGCCAGGGCGGCGGATGGCGCGCCGCCGACACGGCCGATGCCGGTGACACCGGGGCGCCGAGCAGCAACGGCTTCCTCACCAGGGGCATTGCCAGTCCGAAGCAGCACTATTTCACGCGGCTGATGATCGACGCGGCCCGCGCCATCGACGCGCTGCGCGCCCATCCGGCGGCCCTGAACCGGCCGATCGTCACCGCCGGGGGAAGCCAGGGCGGCGGGCTGGCCATCGCGGCGGCGCACCTGGCCGGCGACGTCGCCGCCTGTCTGCCGGAGGTGCCGTTCCTGGCGCATATCCGGCGCGCGGTGGAGGTGACCGACGCGCGACCGTACGCGGAGATCGCCGAGTACTGCCGGGTCCGGCCGCACGAGACCGCGCAGGTATTCGCGACACTCAGCTATCTGGACGTGGCGAACCACGCTGCGCGGATATCCGCACCGGCGTTGTTCTCGGTCGGATTGCGCGACGAGATCACGCCGCCCTCAACGGTTTTCGCTGCCTACCACCGCTACGCCGGGCCGAAGGACATCGCGGTGTACCCCTTCAACGGGCACGAGGGCAACGGCGCACACAGGCATGCGCAGCTCGATTTCCTGACCGAACAGGCACTGCTGGCCGCCGAATAGGCATGTGATGTCGGCGGCCCGAGCGGCCGTCATAGGCGGATCTTTCGAGGGCGAGACAGAAGGGGATCTCTGGTCGCAGGCTCGGCCAGTTCCACGTCGAATTCTGCGCTCGGAAAATGCAGTGCCCGAAAAGTGCAGCGCCCGAAGAGTGCAGTGTCCGACGGAAGCAGCGCCCGAACAAGATCCGTCGACACTGGGGCCGCTCAAGGTGCGGTCCACCCGAGACGACACGTTCACCCTCGGTTTGTGGACAGTCAGCCAGCGCGCCTCGCCCCGCTTCCGCGCCTCCCTCTGACAACGGGCGAGTCTGCGCGCGGTGGCCACAATCGATATGATGATTGTGGCGATCGGAGGTGGACCGATGAATGTCGGAATACGTGAGCTTAGGGACGGCCTGAGCCGTCATTTGGGAGAGGTCCGTGCCGGTCACACCCTCACGGTGACCGATCACGGTGTGCCGGTGGCCCGCATCATCCCGGTCGGTGTGCCGAGCCCGCTCGAGAGGCTGATCGCCGAGGGCAGGGTCGAGCGCGCCCGGCAACCCAAGCAACCCGCCGGGCAGCGGGTGACGGCGCGCGGCACCGTCAGCGACCTGGTCGCCGCGCAGCGCCGGTGATCGCCTACCTGGACACATCGGCACTCGTGCCATTGCTGGTGGACGAACCAAGCTCGCCGGCCTGCGAGAGGTTATGGAACGAGGCCGATGAGATCGTCTCGGGCCGAATCGCCTACGTCGAGGCCGCGGCCGCGCTCGCACAGGCTCGCCGATCGGGGCGGTTGTCACCGCATTCGCAGCGTGCGGCCACGGTATACCTCGATGAGAAGTGGCAGCAGATGCAGATCGTCGAGGTCGATCAGTTGTTGATGAACCGCGCCGCGGCACTCGCCGACACTCACGGCCTGCGCGGCTACGACGCGACACATTGCGCCGCAGCCGAATCCATCAATGATGACGCTCTCGTCGCGGCGAGCGGAGACGCCGCGCTGCTCGCGGCATGGCGTGCCCTGGGGATGAACACTCTCGACACGAACAGTTGACGCCCGATTCCGGCGGTCAGGGTTCGGCGGAATCGTCGTCGGCGCGCAGCACGAGGCCGTGTGCGGCCGCGTACAGCACCGCCTGGTCCACGTCGACCCGGGCACCGGTGAGGTTCGCCGCCACCCAGGCGCCCGGGTCGATGCGGGCACCGCGCAGGTCCGCCCCGGTGAGGCGCAGCCCGGTGGCGCGCGCCCCGGTGAGATCGGCGCCGCGCAGGTCGCATCGCGACAGGTCGGCCTCGGTCAGGTTCGCCTCGCGAAGGCGCAGTCCGGCGAGGTCGGTGCCGACCAATGTCGCGCCGCCCAGCGAGACCAGGGTGAGGTCGCAATCCGTGATCACGATGGGCACGAACCGGCAGTCGACGAAGACCGACCCGGTGAGCCGGCAGTCGACCAGCCGCGAGGAGTGCCACGCGGCGCGGTCGAACGTGCAATTGACGAACGAGGTGCCGCGGTGATCGGTCGAATACAGTTCGGTGCCGGTGAACGTGCATCCGGAGAACGCGGCGCGGACCGTCCGGCACTCAGCGAGCGACGCATCGGTGAAGTCGCAATCGTCGAACGAGATGCCGTCGATCAACAGGCCGCGCCAGTCGACGTCGGTGAAATCCTCGTCGTGATAAGCGGTTTCGGTGAGTTCGACCATGGATCCTCCCGCCGAGGCATCCCGCGCGCGGCGTGCTCAGTGTAGGAAGTGCCGGGTCCCGGTGAAGTACATGCTGATCCCGGCCTTGGCGGCCGCCTCGATGGTCTCGGCGTCCCGCACCGACCCGCCGGGTTGCACGATCGCCCGCACGCCCGCGTCGATCAGCACCTGCGGCCCGTCGGCGAACGGGAAGAACGCGTCGGAAGCGGCCACCGATCCTGCGGCGCGCTCCCCCGCCCGTTCCACGGCGAGCCGGCACGAGTCGACCCTGTTCACCTGGCCCATCCCGATGCCCACGCTGGCGGCGCCGTGCGCCAGCAGGATGGCGTTCGACTTCACCGACCGGCACGCGCGCCACGCGAACGCGAGGTCGGCGAGTGTCGAGGCGTCCACCGCGTCTCCGGCGGCGAGCGTCCACGAGGCCGGGTCGTCGCCCGGTGCGTCGAGCCGGTCGACCGTCTGAACGAGAACGCCGCCGGAGATGTGCCGCCAGGCCCACTCCTCCGCGGGCGCGTCGGCCGGCATCTTCAGGATGCGGATGTTCTTCTTGCGGGTCAGCACGGCGAGCGCGTCCTCGTCGAAGCTCGGCGCCAGCACGACTTCCGTGAACACGTCGGCGATCTGCTCGGCGAGCGCCAGCGTTACCGGCCGATTCACCGCGATCACGCCGCCGAAGGCGGACACCGGGTCGCAGGCCAGTGCCCGCGCGTGGGCGTCGGCTATCGCATCGTCTGAGCCGCCCGGCGAGATCGCGATCCCGCACGGATTGGCGTGCTTCATGATCGCCACCGCCGGGTCGGCGAACGCACCGGCGGCCCGGTACGCGGCGTCGATGTCGACGTAGTTGTTGTAGCTCATCTCCTTGCCGTGCAACTGTTCTGCCGTGGCCAGCCCGCCGTGCGAGTGCCGGTACAGCGCGGCCCGCTGGTGAGGGTTCTCCCCGTACCGCAGCACGGCCGACCGCTCCCACGTCGCGCCCGTCCACTCCGGCCAGCCGTCCGCCGACGGGGCCAGTTCGGTCCCCATCCAGCACGCCACCGCGACGTCGTACGCCGCGGTGTACTGGAACGCCTTGGCCGCCAACGCCTGTCGCTCGGCGAACGTGAAACCGCCGGCACGCAGCGCGGCGCGAACAGCGTCATACCCGGATGAATCGACCACCACCGCGACGGAGGCGTGGTTCTTCGCGGCGGCGCGGATCATGGACGGGCCGCCGATGTCGATCTGCTCGACGCACTCCTCGACGGAGGCGCCCGACGCGACGGTCTCGCTGAACGGGTAGAGGTTGGAGATCACCAGGTCGAACGGCTCGATGCCATGCGCCGCAATGGAACTCATGTGCGCGGGGTTGCGCGTGTCGGCGAGCAGGCCGCCGTGGATCGCCGGGTGCAGCGTCTTGACCCGACCGTCCAAGATCTCCGGGAATCCGGTGATGTCCGCGACGGGTGTGACCGCCGCGCCCGCCTCGGCGATCATCGCGGCGGTGCGCCCGGTGGACACGAGCGCGACCCCGGCGGCGGCCAGTTCGACCGCCAGTTCCACGACGCCGGCCTTGTCGTAGACCGAGATCAACGCTCGGCGAATGGCGCGCCGGCCGCCCTCCCCGGACTCGGGGGCAGGCGCCGACTGCAGATGTGACCCCTGCACTGTCATGGAATCGATACCGTCCTTCCAGAAATCGTCCAGCCCTCGCGGGCCATCCGGCCGATCGCGTCGACCAGCTGCGCTCGCTCGGCGACCTTGATCCGCTCGGTGAGGGTGTCCACCGTGTCTCCCGACTCCACCGGCACGGCGACCTGCGCGACGATCGGCCCGGTGTCCACCCCCGCGTCCACCACGAACAGCGTGGCACCCGCGATTTTCACGCCGTAGGCCAGGGCGTCGGCGGGGCCGTGGGTGCCCGCGAACGCGGGCAGCAGCGAGTTGTGGGTGTTGAGGAACCGACCCGTGAACCGGTCCAGGAAGGCCGGGCCGACCAGCTTGAGGAATCCGGCGGAGACCACCAGATCCGGCGCGTAAGCCGCGACATGTTCGGTGAGCGACGCGTCCCAGCCGGCCCGATCCGGAAAGTCGCCGACCCGCACCACGAACGTCGGGATATGCTGCGCCGCAGCGAGTTCCAACCCTCCGGCGCTCGTCCGGTCCGCGCCGACCGCCACGACCGCGACGGGGTAGTCCGGCCGCGCACGGGCGTCCAGCAGGGCGGCGAGGTTCGAGCCGCCGCCGGAGATCAGCACCACGACGCGCAACGGTGTGTCGCTCGCGCGGCGCGGCAGCGCATCCGTGGTCACCAGGTTCTTCCCCGTCCGACATCGCATTCGACTCTCGGCGCCGGCCGGCAATCCGATGACGCCCAGGCGAGTCCAGCGTAAAGGTGCGCGGCGGCGCCCGCGTACGCCGGGGCTCGGCGGGTGGCGGTGCCGACCGGTCTCAGCCGACCAGTCTCAGCCGGCGTCCGCGAGCCGGGCCGCGTCGATGTCATCGCCCGGTGCGGCGGTGTGCGGGCCCGGCGTCGCGGTATTCGCTTCTCCGGTGCTCATCTCCCCGAGCGGGTCGTGCGGGGCGGGGTCGTGGGCGCCCGCCTCGTCGCACGGCGGGGCCGGTTCGGCCTCCGGCCCGTCGTGTATGACGGTGTCCTCGGCTCGGGCCGGCATCGTGATGACTGCGGTCGTAGGGGCATCGAGCGGGACCTCGGCCGTGTCTTCGGGCCCGTCGGCTGTATCCCCGGCGGTTTCGGCCGCGGGCTCGGCCGCGCTGTCTGAATCGACCTCGTCTTCTGCATCGATCTCGGCGGCATCGTCGGCCGCCTGGGCGGTGTCGTTGGCCGCGTCTTCGGGAGCGTCGGCTGTGTCCGCGTCGGCCGCTGGCTCCGCCGCGAGACCCGTCGCCGGATCCGCGGTGGGCTCCGACGCCTCCGCATCGCCCGGCACGGACACATCGTCATCAGCGTCATACACGTTCGAAACGGACCACGGGATCGCGCGCCATGCGACGAAAACCGATAGCGCGCCGGCGACGAGAAGCGTGACCGTGGCGGCGATAGCGGCGGCGCGCCCGCCGACGCCCACGGCCCGCCGGCCACGCCGCCGCCAGCGGCGCCGACCAGCGCCGCGCACAGCAGCCCCACGCACACGGCGGCCGCGCCGCAGCCGATGAGCCGCGTCCACCGGTCTTCGCTCTCCCGCACGATCACGATGCCCGCCAGCACCGCCGCGAGAACGGGGCCGGCGAGTATGGCCCAGGACCCCGCCGACAGGGCGTGGTCGGGCGTGGCGGCGAGGAGCGGAACGGCCGGCAGGTCCGCCTGGTGCACGGCGAGGGGCGAGAAGTGCGCGTCTCCGATGGCGAACCCCGCACCGCTCACGTAGCCGACGGCCGCGAGCACGGCATTCGGCAGCAGCGCAAGGCAGAGCAGCGCCATCCCGAGCGCGTCGCCCGGAGAGCGGACGGTCAGCTCGGCGATGCGGACGACGTGTGGGAACGCGGCGACGAGACCGATCAGTAGCACGACGGCGCCGATCGTCAGCAGCGATCCGAGAGCGGTGACGCCTGCCCGCAGCCCGATCTGCAGCCAGCCCGGAGCGCGATCACGCCACGATGCCCGCCACGCGCTCGGATGGAAGGCCAACGCCAGCACGGCGCCCACCGCCGCCACGATCAGCGGTGCTGCCAGGCCGGGTTCGACGGTGCCGCGCGGGGCGAGGAGCGCGCTCGCCACGTCGACGCCCACGGCGTAGAACAGGACGAAGACGCTCGCATGCAGCGCTTCGAGCAGCCGCCCGCGGACCATCCGGGCGCGCCCGGCCGAGGTCGCGATGACGGCGATCATGAGGCCGGTCAGCAGCAGCGGCTTGATGGTCACTGCGACGCCGGAGAAGGACACGGGCAGGAAGTGCGCGGCGGCGAACGCCACGGCGCCGCCGCGCAGCGCGACGGAGGAGTCCGAGCCGTCGCCCGGCGTCACCGCCCACAGCACGAGCGCCGCACCGGACACCAGCGCTAGTCCGGCCACCACCGCCGCGGCGGCGCGCAGGGCGGCCGAGACGGTCGTCGCCAGGATCGCCGCGGGGGTCGGGCGTACGTCGATGGGCCCGGAGTCGATTTCGTCTCCGGCCAGCGTCGAAAGGCCCATCACATCAAGTACTGTCACACGGCGGGCGGTAGACCGACGGCAGGCTCGCCGGGCCGCCCCCAGCCGCGTTCCGGACGCCAGCCCCTGGCCGCCGACACCGCCTCCGCTCAGGAGGCCGCCAGCGCCTCCCGCAGCAGGCGCGCGGTCTCGCTCGGCGTCTTGCCGACACGAACACCCGCGGCCTCCAGCGCTTCCTTCTTCGCCTGTGCCGTACCCGACGAACCGGAGACGATCGCGCCCGCGTGGCCCATCGTCTTGCCCTCCGGCGCGGTAAACCCGGCGACGTAGCCCACCACGGGCTTGGTGACGTTCGCCTTGATGAACTCGGCCGCGCGCTCCTCCGCGTCGCCGCCGATCTCGCCGATCATCACGATCGCCTTGGTCGCCGGGTCCGCCTCGAAGGCCGCCAGCGCGTCGATGTGCGTGGTGCCGATCACCGGGTCGCCGCCGATGCCGATCGCGGTGGAGAAACCGAGATCCTTGAGCTCGTACATCATCTGGTACGTCAGTGTGCCGGACTTGGAGACCAGACCGACCGGGCCGGGGCCGGTGATGGTCGCCGGGGTGATGCCGGCCAGCGCCTCGCCCGGGGTGATCACGCCGGGACAGTTCGGGCCGATGATCCGCGTGCGGTTGCCCAGCGCGCACGCGTGCGCCCAGAACTCCGCGGAATCCTGCACCGGAATACCCTCGGTGATCACCACCAGCAGCCCGATCCCCGCATCGATCGCCTCGATCACCGCATCCTTCGCGAACGCCGGCGGCACGAAGACCACCGACACGTCGGCACCGGTCTTCTCCATCGCCTCGGCGACGGTCGCGAACACCGGGAGTTCCACCGGCGCACCGTCTTTCGTCACATGCGACACGGTGGTGCCGGCCTTGCGCGCGTTGACGCCGCCGACGATGTTGGTGCCCGCCTTGAGCATGAGCGCGGTGTGCTTGGTGCCCTCGCCGCCGGTGATCCCCTGCACGATGACCTTCGACTGACCATTCAAAAAGATCGACATCGCTTCTGTCCCCTTACTTTCCGGCCGCAGCGGCGAGTTCAGCGGCCCGATCCGCGCCGGCGTCCATGGTGTCCGCGGAGGTCACCAGGGGATGCGCGGCTGCCGCGAGGATCTCGCGGCCGGCC
>ERZ778027.4863-NODE-4863-length-10934-cov-12.011214_pt1 | contig 10934 bp, 9 predicted proteins | sample MGYA00375757_ERZ778027 | MGnify/ENA primary metagenome ERZ778027 (study PRJEB29350, sample SAMN05389817) | bioreactor metagenome | isolation source: Ammonium sulfate bioreactor | place: South Africa: University of Cape Town | collected 2014-02-18 ... | reverse complement strand
AAAGAGAATTTTTAACACTCTTGCTTCTAGGAGCCGGCCGGAAAGGGTTAAATAATTCGAATAAACAGAATTCGGACAATCTTATTTATCTTTTGAAATAGATATGTACTTTTACAAGCTAATATATTTAACATAGGATTATGATTAAATCATTGAAAAAAGTCGTAAGTTGATTAATTTGAATGATAGATAACTCGTTCATATGTTGTATCAGAATTAAGGTTAACAACACTACCACATCGATACCCACCAGAAGTAGACTCTGTGTGCCAACAGAGTCGATATTCAGGATTGGTTGATGCTGTATCGCATGTACTACGTGAAACTGAATCAGTATTATTGACAAATCCCCATGAATAATCAGTTGAGAAATACCACCCGACACCATTAACAACTTTTGTGCAGGTGGCAGATGTACCACAGTTATAAAGTACATCAGCTCGAAGACCCATTGCGGCTACACTGAGAAGTGAGCTGTTTTTTAGTCGACATCCAAGCATTAATTTTCCTTTATTACAAACATTAAGAATACTGGTGAGTACAGTTGCACTCAGAGGAATGTTATATGTACCATTATAACATTGAGACCAACCATTGGACATTGAAAGTGGATTAAAATTACGTTGAACACCATAAAGAGAAATAACTAGAAGAATAGAAAATTTGACTCGAATTAAATAAAATGAAGATTGAATGATTTATATGCAAAATGAATTCTACATTTAAAGACATTTAATTCTACTGACATCGCTAATGACAAAACCCTTTCGAAAGTAGATATAGATTCATGTTTTACAAACGTGTACGTGCATGACTTACCAGACGAATCATCAATTCGATGAAACTTTTGAATTCGATGATTGTTGTAATCTACTATAAATATATTGCCATCTCTGTCAAAAGCTATTGTTTGAGGTGAATTCAATTGACTTGATGACATTCCACTGTGACCTGAACATCCAAATAAACATTGAAATCCATTTGATGTTGAACGAATAATTCGATGATTTCTACTGTCAACGATAAACATATTATTTTGACCATCAAGAATAACACTTGTCGGTTGATTTAGTAGGAAAAATATTGAAGCACCGAAACCAACCATTGTCTTTGCATACGTTTGACCTGCTTGAAAACATTGAATTCGATTATTATCCGTATCAGCAACGTACAAATTAAAATTCCGATCAACAAATATACCACTTGGATGATCAAGCATATTTGCTGGTGCTCCTGGACAACCCGTACCGGCTACAATTGATAATGTTGTTGAGTTACTATTTGATTCTATTTTTTTTAGAACAAGATGTTGATTTGTCGATGAACAATAAAGATTATTGATTAGATCAACAAAAAGACTCGTACATGAACTATTAGTATACATAACAGATCCATAATATGTACCATTTAATGACCATTTATCAACTCTCCCATTCGAATAACCATTATCAATAAAAATATCATTTTTATCTGTAATAAAAATACTCCATGAATTAATTAAATTACCAATGTTAAGCAAAGTCCATGTGTTATTAGACCATACTAAAATCTGATTCGTCTGTCGATTATTTACATAAATCTTATTTTGAATATTAATAAATATACTAGTTGGATATTGACCTACAACAGATTCGTTAGCAATAGTTATTGCGCTTGTATTCCATGTTGCAGACGAACTAAAATCAGGTTCATTCACAGCAATACCTATCGAAAATAATTTCATATAAAATCAATGTGAATTTGAAAATTATTTACCAAAAGCAATGTCAATAATAATCAATATCAAAACTAAAATATATCGTATAGCCATGCTAGTCAACACATAAAAATAAGCGTGTATACTAGGTTTTCTTCCTCAAAAAATAGTTTGTCTCAGTTAATAAATCCATTATCATGAATTTGTTAACCGTTTATAATCATAGAAAACGTCACACTCAGCAAATATCACAGTAGTAATTGGATGTTAAATAGAATTTTATTTTTCTGAATTAAATATAGAGGATAAATATGTCATTAAAATAAAATCATCGAAAAAAAAAGTCGGAAGTTGATTAATTTGAATGATAGATAACTCGTTCATATGTTGTATCAGAATTAAGGTTAACAACACTACCACATCGATACCCACCAGAAGTAGACTCTGTGTGCCAACAGAGTCGATATTCAGGATTGGTTGATGCTGTATCGCATGTACTACGTGAAACTGAATCAGTATTATTGACAAATCCCCATGAATAATCAGTTGAGAAATACCACCCGACACCATTAACAACTTTTGTGCAGGTGGCAGATGTACCACAGTTATAAAGTACATCAGCTCGAAGACCCATTGCTGCTACACTGAGAAGTGAGCTGTTTTTTAGTCGACATCCAAGCATTAGTTTTCCTTTATTACAAACATTAAGAATACTGGTGAGTACAGCTGTATTGAGAACAATGTTATATGTACCATTATAACATTGAGACCAACCATTGGACATTGAAAGTGTATTGAAATTACGTTGAACACCATAAAGAAGCGTACCAACTAAAATCAATAATATTTGTGATTAAATGATTACTAAGATTAGATATTTACCTGCACTAGTAGTAGAACTAGAACGTGTTGTTGAAGCTAAAAAGACAGATAAATTCCTATTAAAATAAACTAAAGAAACTATAAGTTTACTTGAAGTTTGAACAGTTGATAGTTTACTAGTTGTACTAGTACTAGCTGTTGTACTGCTCTGTGTAGTATTTGAATTACTATTTGTTGAACAAGCAGCAACAGTTGACAGAGGCATACAAATCGATTGACAACAACAACTATTGACAATACAAACTGATGTATTAGATGCACAACTACGATTGACAGTACATGCATCGAAAAGTGAACAATCAACTCTCGGTGCACAAATAATTTGATTTGTTGCAGTTTGATAACTGTAACATGGTGTTGATTCAGAACAAGTGTTATTCGTATTCGATGAACATAATGGAACAGAACATTCAGATGAATATCGAGCATATTGACCTTCAACCAAACTATACATTTCAATGAGAAATAAAACAGCAAGAATTATACGTTTCATCATTTTGTTTTGTTTTTTTAATTTGACTAAATGATCAATTTATATACTAGTCGATACAGAATGAAGAAGTATCAAATAAAGTAATCAGTAAATAGTCGAATATTTTATGAATACTTACAAAATATTCAATTAAATAGTAATATCAATGATAAGTAGGTTTTTGAAAACTCAAAAATGCTCGATGAACGATTGTAAAAACAAATCGATCAGGTTTTACGTGAGATCACAACTTTCGGCGAACTCCGAACGTAAATATCACATAGAAAAATATTTTGATTTTCGAGGTTTTTAATAAATCTAAATTTTATTTGCAGAAAAGAATAAAATAAATTTTGTTAATAAACTCAAGTTAAGTCAATTCAAGAAGTTTCTTTCTTAATAATTCTTCTTGGTGGCTTTACAGTTGTTGTTGTTGTTGTTGGTTGAAGATTAAGAGGTGATGAAATAACAGATGTTGGAGTCATTGATGTCCAAATAGTTGGATGAAGAAGCGTAGCTGTCGTTGCTTGTGGATGAAATAATGTTCCAAATGGTGCTGGTGTTGTTTCTCGAATTGGTTCAAAAATCGGATTCAAACGTGATGAACTAGACGATGTTCGACGATTTAATGTTGGAAAATCTTCGACTTGATTATTTTCATTTTGATTTCTTTGAAAAAATCGTCGTCGAATCGATGGAATAAGAAAAAGAATAATTAAAACAATTAAAACAATTAAAAGAACAACTGAAAGTGCACTGATAATTGTATTTGTTATGATAACACTTTCAATTGTACGTAGATCGATCATGTTCAATGAATATTTGACAAATGAACAGGTGTTTAAAGCTCATCAACATTGTTCAAAGATAGAAAAACAATGCAAGGTTAGACATGTGAAAGACAACACGAAGAAATGTTGAACAAGGTCTAGTCGAAATTCTTCGATTGTTTGTTCTCTTCTCCAAAGGAAATCATCAATTAATAAACATTGCCTTTAGTTCTTCATGATGAACATCTGTAAAGAAAAAAAAAGTCATTTGTTTTATGCCTTCAAGAATTGACTCTCTCTCTATATATATAACTTATATCACATTCTGTTTTCTCTGACTCAATGCAAAGATGAACAGTATTTTGATGTTAACTCTGATTTGTTCGTGTTCAAGTCAAATTCATTATTTGTCCATCAATGAAAATCATCGATCACCACAGCATCTTCTCACATTTCATTCTTCGAATTCCAATCCATCTTATAGTTTAATTAAATCGAATATAAGTTCGTTTTTTTCAATAAAAAATCGTTCGGAATTGTACGTTATCGAATCACTCGATCGTGAATATTTGTGTCGTTCGAAACTTTGTTCTTGTTCATTTGTCTGTTCGATTGAATTGAAAATCGTTTGTGAACGTGAATATCGACTTGAATTTGTTAATTTAACAATTCATGATTTGAATGATAATTATCATTTATTTCCTTTGAATGAAATTGAAATTGAAATTCCTGAGAATGTTAATATTCAACATCGACAATGTTATCGAATTCCATCAGTTATTGATCAAGATCTTTTCGAAACCAATCGAATTCAATATCGATTAATTGGTGATGAACATCAACATTTTCAAATCAAACAAATTCATGCAAATCATCTTTGTTTATTCGTTCGAAATTCATCTCTCGATCGAGAACAATGTCAAAAATATGACAATCTTTGGATTATTGCTCAAGATCAACTTAAAAGACAAGCGAAAATGAGATTAACTATTCGAGTTCTCGATGTCAATGATAATTCTCCTCGTTTTCCAACAAATACAACGATTATTCATGTCAACGAGACATTTTCAGGTCGATTAATTTGTGTTGAAGCTTTTGATCCGGATGAAGGTCAAAACGGTGAAATCATCTATTCATTCGATCATTTAGAAATGAATTTGTTCGATTATTTCTTTTTAAATAATCGAACAGGTTGTATCGATGTTATTCGACCATTCTTATTAACATCGATTCAATCGAAATTATTATTAACAATTAAAGCTCAAGATTTAGGATCGAAATTAAGTTCAACTCTACCGAATTATCATCTTCTCGAATTAATTATCGATGAAATCAATGATCATAAACCAATGATTGAAGTTAAACGAGTTAAATCTGGTTTTGAAATGTTAACAAATAATTCCAAAATTCAAATCAAAGAAAACAAAATCGATATTTTAGCAATCATATCGATTCACGATCGAGATCAAGGAATTTATGGTCAAGTTCAATTAGATCTTTTTGTTAAATCACATTTTCAACTTCATCAACGAGCTTTTATTCTCAAACCAACATCAAATCAATATTTCAAAGTAAATTTACAACAACACTCTCACCCTCTAAAATAAAAAGTTTTTGTTTTACTAAGTTGCAATTAGTAAGTCCGTTGGATTTCGAATTGGAATCATTTGTTGATTTATTAATCGAAGGACGAGACGGTGGTGGATTCATAAATCGATTTTATTTACGAATTGAAATCGAAAATGAAAATGATCGAGAACCAACATTTGACAAAGAGAATTACTATTTTATTGTCAATATTCAATCGCCAAATACAATTTTCAATTCAACGCAAATCGGACAAGTTCACGCAACTGACGATGATAATGATTTGCTTTTTTATTCTTTAAATTCTCATTTATTTCAAATCAATTCTCAAACAGGTGAAATTTATTTACTCGATCAATTAGATTTCACAATGACCGATGAAATGTTAATGTTGAATGTTTATGTAACCGATCGTTTGTTTACAAGTCAAACAAATGTGACAATCTTCATTCAAGGTTACAATCATTCACCATTTTTCGAACAAAATCAATATTTTATTGAAATCTATGAAAATACACCGATTCAAACCAAAATCGGACAAATTATTGGTCAAGATGAAGATTCACCGTTGACACCACGAGGAACTCTCTCGTATTCACTTCGTTCGATAACAAGTTACTCGGAATATTATTTTCATATAAATACAAATGGAGAAATTCTCGTTACTCGTTTAACTGATGCTGAACAACAACAAATTCATGAATTTATGATTATTGTCAAAGATCATGGAACACCATCGTTAATCAATCAAACAAAATTAACAATTCGAATCAACGATCTAAATGAATATTGTCCAAAATTAATCAATAAATCTTCATCTCAATCGTATTTATTCATCAATCGAGAAGAACTAAGAAAAAGTCATGTCAATTCTTTAACTTATCAATTCTTTGGATTCGATGAAGATATTTCCGATCAAGAGAATATTTACTTTCAAATGTCTTCATCAATCTATTCGAATTTATTTTATTTAACTTCGAAAGGTTTATTAATTGTCAAAGATTTGCCTCAAAAAATTCCTTCGTTAATTCAATTTTCATTTACAATGTCCGATCAATTCTTTCCTAAGCCATGTATTCAAAAAGAAGATTTCCTCATAATTATCTGTCAAACACTTGAACATTGTTATTTTCTTCTTAATCAATATGAAAAATCACCGAAATTTTTTCATTTTCCAACGAATCAATCGAACGGTGTGAAAACAATTTTAATCTTATCGTTGTTTGTTTGTTGTTCGTTGACAATTTGTATTTGTATGATTTATTTTTTATTTATTTGTACGGATGACAAATGGAAACGACGTCGATCGATAACATCAAAATCTTTTTACATAACAAATCATTCTTCATCATTACTCGACGGTCAAATTCAATATAAATCTTCAATTATCTCTTAATTATCTTTTCAATTTCAAAACTAATCACATTTTTATTTAATAAACATGAGGAAATGAACTTTTTTTTTTCTATGTGTGTTCATTTGTTGAATGAGACATGAGTGAAATAGCAACATACGAAGGTTCGTTGAGATCGTATATTCAAGCTCGAATTCAACTTTTGGAAAGTGCTCTCGAAGAAGAAATTCGCAATCATGACCATGTGGATATTTCTCTTCTCGAACAACAATTCGACCGAGAATCGGACAATTTTATTTCGAATGTAACACGACGAATTGAACAGATTCGTGATGAAATTAAATCTCATCGACCAACAAATTTCCAAGATCCAAATTATGAAACACGTCTCATTCAATATCGACAATTTCTTCAAAGTTCATCGATTAGCATCAATCGAATGACCGATTGGGTTAATTCACTTTTCGAACAAGTTACATCAACAATTAAACGAATTCTTCAATGGATGATCGACAATGCAGCAACTATCGTCGATATTTTAGAACAAATTCGAGACGCTTTTCACTTTTTAGCTACTTTTTTCACGCGAAATTAATAGACAAAACAAAAAAATCTTTGCTTTGCTTTGTAATTGTAGATAAAAAATTCAAGCGAAATGTCTCAACAATCGATAAGAGTACGTGTTCATTTTCTCAGACTCAGACCAGTGGAAATTAATTTGTGAATATTTGTAGAACAGTGTGACCGAAGTCATTCAAAGAAAATATGAAAATTTCAAAAGTTTGGTTTTAAAATTAAAATCTCATGAAGATTCACATAACGATGAACTCGATGAATGTGTTGATGAAATGATTGTTGAACTTCATTCAACATTTCAAGTCAATCTCAATGATCTTCGTCAACGAATCAAACAACTGCGTCCAACAACTGACGATCCTTGTTTCGATCAGAAAATGTTTATCTATTCGCAATTATTAGAAGAATTTATTCCAATTATTCAACTACTCGAACAATGTTTAATTCAAACATTAGATCAATTTCATATTCTTGTTCAACAAATTTGGAACGAGATTATTTCTAACAATGGAATTCAACTCGAATATTTCATCGAACAACATCAATTGACAATACAAACGTTTATTCAAAAACAAGTTATTATTTATCTCGAACAATTACAATTTAAAATAAATTCTCTACAAAAATAAATCTTTTTTCTTATTTGTGTAAACGAGAGCGACACACACAGAAGGAAAGTCGCGATGCTTTCTTTTTGTTTTGTCTGAGTCAATAGAAGAAAAAAAAGAACAAACTCATAACGTTGAATCATTTTGTGGGTAAAAAGTAGATGTGGCTACTACACGAATGTCACTGATTTTGTTGTTTCCCGTCGGAGGAAAATATGTCGATAGTCGACGTGTTTTTATGGCAAATACTGGAACTAATTTTCATCGATGTCGATTAAGTTACAAACCGGATTATTTTTTCGAACAATTTCAAGATGAAACCGATCAATTAGTTGACCTTATTCGAAATAATCCTCAGGAATTTTCTGATTTTCCTTGGAATACATTCTTTACTTTGGATATCAATCAACGAATTCAAATTCAACAACAATTTTTTCGATTAATCTTAACATGTCGAAACAATCCTAAGAAACCATCAAAAACACAAATTACATGCGAACTTGCAACCACTCAAAGTCACCTGAGTAACATCGTCGCACAATATCGTCAATCGAACGATGAAAAACCTTGGTTAGTTTATTTTCAACCTAAACACAACAGTTTAGCTCGAGATTTTGTTTGGTTAATAACTAAATCGGATCATCATCATCATCAATCAACAATATTTAAGCTCGATCAACAATATTTCGAATTATTCTATTTTATTAATTGTCATTTATCATTTCATTTATATTTTAATCATGAGAATTTGAATATTTATTTGAATGAACCGATAGAATGCGAATCTCTTCCTGTTCAACAGAAATTAAATCCAATGAAAACTAAAATTGATGAAACAGATGGAATTTATCGCGGACAGAAATTAGTTGGCGAACAAATCTTCGAAAGAATTCGTCAAAAAATGCTCGATGAAAATAAAGAATTCAATCGATTTGAATTTTATTTAGTTTTACCATCGAGAAAATCTTTACAAAGTCAATCATTGGCTCGAATGAGAAAACTTCTTTCCGATGACGAAATCAAATATCTATGCAACGGAAATTCCAATATCGAATCGGTCATTTATCCTGTCAATCCTGCTTACAAAAAGAAATACATCGAAAATGTTCTCAACAAAGCGACCGATCCAAACAATGCTCAAACCATGTTTTTAATTATTCAAGATGAATGTCATTGGGGAATGAATCGAGACAATCAAGCAGACACGACTTTTATCAATCATGAAACTTTATTGGATAATGATCATTCACAAAATGTTTATATTTTACATGTTTCAGCAACACCATTTAATATCGAAGCGATTCAACATTTTGAACAAACGAATATTATTCGATGGGACGATGTTATTCCTAACAATTCACCAACGAATCACTATCAAGGACAACACAAATTAATTCATCGAAGAAAGATTCAATCTCAATCAGTCAAATCAAAAGATGCATTGAATCATTTCGAAGAATTCTATTCGACATTTTCTTATTTAACAGCAAATCGATTTGATCATCAAATTTCTCTAGCAGATTTAAGTCTTTCAGCTGAATATATTCTTACATTATTTTATTTATTAATATCAGATCAACAAAAACGAAATTTCTCACAAAAACGATTATTTGAGTTTGTTACTGATGAAACTTGGCAAATTCTTCGAAATTTATTTGAAATTCAAACAAATGGAAAAGGATGTTTAACTGTTTTAAGAATGAAAACGGTTAGAACAGCTCAATTTCTTCGAGATTCAATGATGAAATTATTAGAAATTTATAATCGATCGAATATCTTTGATATTGTTGTTGATGTTGATGATGATAAACAATCGTTATTCGATCGTTTAGCACCATTTTCACAAATAAAATATCAAATCTGGTGGAATCACGGTCAACCATTAACAAAACAACAAAAAGAAAATCTAACTTATGAAGATTTACGTTATTTACCGTTATTATTAATTGTTATTGACAAAGGACGAATGGGAGATACATTTCCTGCAGAAAGTTTCAAATTCTTTGATCTACGTGCTCGATATCAAAGTACGAATGCAAATAAATCGACAAATTCTTGTTCATTATTACAAGATGTTGGAAGAGCTTTTGGTTATCCAACCGAAGAAAATGATCGACCAACTGTTTTTCTCGGAGAAAATATTCTTCAAGCAATGAATGACGATCAATTGAGACCACATCAAACTCTTTCCAAAGAACCTAATCAACAAAATTGGATACCGAATAAAGATCATCCATTTGGACCAAATCAACAAACAAATAGACAACAAAAACATCAACAAGTCGCTAGAAGACGATTTCTACTTTCAGCACATCCACAAATCGGAAAAACAGGATCTTTCATTTGGACTGTTAAACAATTTATTCAAATGTTTAATCAATTAGAACAAACGATTCAAATTATTGAACAACTTATAAGAATCTACTTTCAAAATCAACGCATTACAATCATCGATATGAATTGTGGACAAGACAAAATAGATCAACATTTTCGAACAAATCCTAATTTAACCATCATCAATATGAAAGACTTAACTCTCGAACACACACAATCACAAATCTTTGTCTTTTCATTATTCTTAGCAAAAATCCAAGCTGATGATATTGACAAATATCTTCAAAAAGCAGCTGATCTTCTACAAATCAATGGATATTTGATTATTTTTGATGAAACAAATGCCAAAAATTTTATTGTTGAAAAATTAAATCAAACAGAATTATTTTATTATCGAAAATCAAAAGAAAAAAGCAATTCGAACTATTTTTCTATTCTAGCTCAACGAAAAGAATTCATTGACTTGTAAAGTATTTTCTCTACGCATTTTAAATAAGACGAACGTCATCATCGATCGTCATTAGTCATCCGATGACGTCAATCACATATAACAATCTACTTTTTCTTCTAACTCAGAATCAATGTCTTCCGTTCTTCGATTACAAGTAAGTTCTTCTACGTTTTACATTGATTGAAAGAAATATTGAATGTATAT
>ERZ778027.4860-NODE-4860-length-10941-cov-3.636781_pt1 | contig 10941 bp, 6 predicted proteins | sample MGYA00375757_ERZ778027 | MGnify/ENA primary metagenome ERZ778027 (study PRJEB29350, sample SAMN05389817) | bioreactor metagenome | isolation source: Ammonium sulfate bioreactor | place: South Africa: University of Cape Town | collected 2014-02-18 ... | reverse complement strand
ACACCATCATCATCATCATCTCCCTCGCTCCTTCATAACCCAAGCACCACCGACATCGACACCATCATCATCATCGCTCCCTCATCTTCATGGCTCCCAAGCGTTCGACCTCAGTTCCCGTGATCCGCACTCCCGAGCGACTGCTCTCTTGGGCCTCGTCTCATCCTCTGCTCAAGGTCACTCGCACCGATGTGCCGAGCGCCATCTTGCCGTCGAGCATCGCGTCCGCCACCTTGTGCGACGTCAAGGTCCACCCCAAGCGCCGCGGCCAGCCGGACGACGAGATCTACCTGCAACACGCCGAGATTCGTCGCTATGTACCTCGCGGCCTGTGTCTGCTCGAGTACGTCGATCGCCGTACGTCGAGCTCGTCGACCGCCGTGCTCGTGAGCGCCATGCACAAGTTCAGCGGCGGCATGGGCGACGAGGACGACACCGACGTCACCGACGAGCAGGAGTGGCGCCACTTCTTCATCGCGCCGCTCGAGGACACGGCCACCATCGTGCAGACCTCGAAGGAGAACGGCGAGGCGGCGCACTACTCGGTCTTTCGCTTCCCGCACGACGACACGGTCTATCAGGTCGCCGGCTCCAAGCACGTGCATCTGCTGGTGCGCCGTCTCGATGACATTGAGCTCTACGTCGAACCGCGATTCTTGGTTGCTCGTCGTGTCGCGACCGCCGTCGTTCGAGCCCTGTCGCAACTGCCGACTGAGGTGCGGCACACTTCGCCAAGCGACTACCTCACTCACTCACTGACTGACTCACTGACTGAATCGACAGGGTCGCCAAGCATTCTACGACCATCTACTCGCCGACTCGCTCACGACCTCGTTCGAGATCCTGCAGCCGGATTACCAGCACATTGAGCTGTTCGACTTTACGGAGCCCAAGCTCAAGTTCATCAGCTTCACCAAGAACTCCGAGGCGGTCGTGAGCTCGCAGGACGACGACAGTGCCACCGAGGAGATGATCGCCACGCTGTGTCAAGATCCGCGACTCGGCGCCGCCATCGCACAGACGGCCGGGTTCGAGACCATCACGCTGGCCGAGTGGCCGCTCGACGAGATGGAGAACCTCTTTACGCACATTCGCCAGGGCTACGGCAAGGAGGGCTCGGTCTTGTACTTTGTCGACGCCAATCGCAACGTCATCGGCCTGCTCAAGAAGAAGACCATGTGGTACATTCTGCTCCGAGCCATTCGCGAAAAGTCCAAGGGTCTGGCGCATCAGTACCGCAAGGAGATCCCGACCGAGAGCAAGATCTCCTACACGGCCAAGAAGACCGAGTCGCGACTCAAGGCCATTCAGCAGTGGCTTTCCTTCAATGATGAGCACCTCGCTGTACGTCTCGTGCAACGCTTGATATCATTCGCGCCCATTCGATCTCACTCACTCTCTCGTCGATGCAGGCTTGGCAAACGTTAGCACTCGCCTTCTTCGAATGGCTCGAGCCACAACTCCGAAGCCAAACCGTGACGCCCGATGAGGTGGCATCCATGTTCCCGCCGCTGTGGAATCGCTTCCTGACCGAGACGAGCGCGAGTGACAACATCTTTCAAGGTCAGATGCTATGAGAGCGACCGCTCACACTCGATCATCGCAATAGTAAACCACCAAGTAAACTAACGAACGACGCATTCTCGTTCACTCACTTAATTAAACGCAATACACTACACGAGAGCAAGCCAGCGCGAACCAACAAACCAAACCAAACCAAACCAACAACAACATATGCGCGCATCCAATAACACTAGGACCTCGCGCACGACTTCTGGCTTGCTGCTTCTTCTCGTGCTCTTCGTGCCAAATAGAGAGAAAGAGCCTAACCTCCCTTACCAAGGCGCATTGTCAAGGTCGAGCAGAATCTGCATTCGACCGAGCGAGCGCTTGACAATCGAGAAATCCTCGACGACCTGGAACACGGCCTTGGGAATCGGTTCAGGTGCCTCCCTATCACACATGCCGAGTGCCACAGAGTGAGTCACTTGCGACAACAGAGAGCCGCGCCACGCAGCATATGATGGGCGTACTTGTCAGGCGTGTAGGTGTCGATAATGTGCTTGATTTGCGCCAGGTTCAGCGTCGGGAAGGTGGCCATGTGATCGATCGTAAAGTCGGTGGCGTTTGGCAGAATCACGAGCGCATTGCTGGCTTCGGTGATGTGGTTCAGCTGAGGCACCGCCGAGTTGAGCGCCTTCGCGTACTGGCCGGTGCTGGCCGTCTCCATGACCCACGCGATCAAGTGAGAAATGGCAATCTTCATCTTGAAGCTGCATTCGGTTCTCGGTCAGCAACGATCATCACTTGAGAGAGTGAGAGAGAGTACGTGCGCAACATACCCAATGGTCGAGCAGCACAGTTCACGCTTGCCAACCAAACGATTGAAGAACAAGCAATTGGTATAGTACAAGGTTCGGCGCATAATCTGCTCAATGATCGACGGGAACAGAAAGTGCGATGACGCCAACGAGAGCGTTCGCTGCACCTCGCGAATCACGCCTTCCATCGGCACATCAAGCTTCTCGACACTGCACACGGTTCCACACTCTCGTGTCAAGGAACGATGATGACAATGATGATGATGATGATGAGAATTGCACGTACCCAACAGTCGTAATGGTCGAGAACATGAGCGTCACGGCCGACTCGAGCGACTCCTTGATGTTGTGCGAAAAGTCCATGTAGAGCTGTCGCACCAGCTCCTCGAGCACGGCCTCAAAGTCCTTGAGCGACTTGGCCGACGCCACGGTCGGCACCGGCTCGGAGCTCTTGCGCGCCGGAATGCCGTCGCCCCTAATGTCGTGCGTAAAGTCGACCGAGTCATGCAGCTGCAGATGATACAGCAACGAGGCCGACACCGAGAGCCAGAAGCCGAGTTGCTCGTTGTCCTTGACGCACCGACGGCTCACCGTGTAGATGGCGTCGAGAATGCGGCCGAGTATAATGACCGACGAGTCAACGATGCGCGGACGCTTGGCGCGACGGCGATCACCCTCCTCCGAGTCGGAGCCCGAGTCGTCCTCGTCGTCCTCATCGTCGTCCTCATCATCGTCCTCATCGTCGTCCTCTCGCAAGCCCTGCTCGCGGACGCGATGCAAGTACGAGAGATGGTGCTTGAGCAAGAAGCGGAAGAGGTTCTGGCTGGCGATCGGCGTCGTCGGGTGCGTGTCGGTGTTCCACGACGCGGTGGCCGGCGTGCACGCAATGTTGTAGATGTTGTCGAGCAACAGGCGCAAGAGCGCTCGCTCCTCCTCCTGGTGCGCCATCTGCAGCGAGATCTGCTGCAGCCGCGCGTGCGCCTCGCCCTCGAGCTGGCGTCGCACGGCGAGCAGCTCGTCCTGCTTGCGCTGCTCGAGTTCGACGCGCACCTTCTCGATCAACTGCAGCGGCTTGCTGGACTCGACGGCCAGCGCCGCTTGCGTGCTCTCGAGACGCGTGCGCAGCTCGAGAATCTCGTTGTGGTAGCTGGCCTCGCGCTCCTTGAGCTCCTTCGACACGCTCTCGTACTCGTGTGCACGCTGCAGCGCCTGCTTGTTTTCGTTCTCGAGTCGCACGCGTGTCTCCTTCTCGCTCTCGAGCAGCGTCTGCAGCGACTGGAACTCAGCCACCGCACCCTTGTCGTGCTCGCTCGCCGCCGTGTCGTTCTCGTCGGCTCCTGGAGCTTGGCGCTGTTGCTGCTGTTGCTGTTGCTGTTGTTGTTGTTGTTGCTGGTGGTGCACGAGTTGCTCGCGCGCCGCTGCAAGCTCCTGCTTCAGCATCTCGATCTCGACCACCTTCTCTTCGAGCATTTGGTCGCTGCCGCCCGACATGAGTGCCTCGCGCTGAATGTCGTTCACGCGACGCATGCCCTCGAGCTCGCCCTTGGTGACGTGCAGCGCTCGTCGCAGCTCGATCAACTCCGAGGTCGACACTTGCAATTGCGTCTGCAACAGGTGCGACAACGCACGCTGCTCCTCGATCTCGTTGCGCGCCGATGCGTCAGCACTCGAGGCGGTCGACTCGGTGCCCGACGCGAGGCGCATCTGCGCGAGCTGCTGCTCGACCTCCTTGGTGCGTGCCTGCAGCACTTGGTTCTCCTGCGTGAGGCTCGCCACGTGCACTTGCAGTTCGGCCTGCAGCACTTGCAGGCGCTTGCTCTCCTCGCGCTCGCGTTCCAGTACCGACTCGCGTTCGGCCTCGATCTTGCTGCTGACGCGTTGCAAGCGCTCCATGTCCTCCACCAGCTTCTGCTTCTCCTGCTGCAGCAACGCCTTCTGCTCGGCGAGCTGCTCCTGCTCTTGCATCACTTGCTTGCGCGTCGTGTTGAGCCACTCCTCCAGCTTGGCGATCAGCTCCTTCTGGAGCTTGAGCTGCTCCTCGAGCGACTCGATCTCCTCCACTCCACCACCAATGCTCGAAGCGTCGCCGCCGGCGGCCCTCGCGCCTCCGGCTTCGCCGCTCGCCGTGGCACTCGCCGAAGCCGAACCCAAGGCCGAAGCAGACGCGGCGGTCGCGGCCGACGACGACACGCTCTCGCTCGGTGCCACAGAGCCACGGCGGTTCTTGTGCTCCTGCTTGAGCTGCTGGATCTCCTGCACGATGGTCGCGAGCGAGTGCTCGATCGCCTGAGCCTCGGCATCGATGGTTTCGTCGTGTCCTTCGGCGTCTTCGGTCGTCTGGCGGCTCGTGGCGACATCATGTCCGGATCGCGCACTCTCGTCATGAGCGGCGCCAGTTGCATCAACCTCTCGTGAGGTGACTTGCTCGGCTTCCTGCTGTGCAACTGCTGCAGCGATGCCAGTGGCCTCCGGTGCCGTCTGAGGCTGCTCGCTGCCATCCCGCTCTGGAGCCGTGCTGGCAGACGTAACGTCCGCCGACGATGGCGAAGGTGAGACTGCCGGCTGCGAATGCTCTGGTGGGCGAGCGAACTCTGGGAGCGACGAATCGCTGTCGCTCGAGAGCTTGACGCTGCTGCGACGGCGTGGCGTCAGGTGCACCGACGAGCCCTCGAGGAAGCTCACCTTGCTGATGGGCGCCGTGGGCCCAAGGATGCCGGTCGTACTGCGCGCCACGACGTGCGAGAAGCGCACGGCGTCCTGCTGGTGCAGGTAGCGACAGAGGCTGGCGACATCGGTGAGGCGGTCCCAGTCATCGAGCGACGGGTAGAACTCGTTACGATCGAGACCCTCGCCAACGCACAACACCGGATCGTAGCTCTCGTCACGAAGGAGCTTGAACTGCACGCGGCCTGCGAGCGCCTCGCCAGCCGCTGCTGCCGTGGCCTCCGTACTGGAGGCGGACTCGGCAGCAGCGGTGGCAGCCGCCGCAGCAAGCTCCTCGGGAGTAGCGGGCTCGGAGAGCGAGGCAGCTCCCTCGGTGGCCGCCGCCTCGGCCTCGTCACGTGGCGTGTCGCCGGCGGTCGAGTTGGCCAGCTGCAAGAAGCGCACTCGGCCGATGGGGCTGTCGGCAGCGAGTACCTCCGAGCCACTATGAGCCATGACGCCCGAGAACAACGCGCCCTGCTCCTCGAGGTACGAGCACAAGCCACCAGCGCCCTCGTCGTCGATGCGAACCCACTCTTGCTCCGACGGATAGTACTCGCGCACACCAGTGCTGGTGCCGATGCGCACCACACGGTCGCCTTCCTTGTCGACAATGATGCGCACCGTAGCCAGCAGGTCTGCTTTCTCTGCAGCTCCAGCGGCTGCAGCACCAGTAGTGTCGTCAGCATCCTGGTTCTTGGCGAGTGATGCAATAGCCACTGGCGGAATCAAGACTGCCGTAGCACCATGGCCCACGGCGATCGCCGTCGATGGCGCCGACGACGACTCCGACTCGGAACCCGCCTCGTCGCCAGCAAGCTTCTCGGCAGCACTGGCGTCTTGCGGCGCGATGCCTCGCTCCTCGAGTCGCTGCTTCAGCGAGTTGATGGCGAGCGCCATGTCGTAGCTCTTGGCTGAGAGCTTGCGCTTGGCGGCTTCGATCTGCTCCTTGATCAAGCGCATATCTTCCGACTCTTGGTACGGTACGAACGCAGTCGCTCCGGAGCGAGTGGTCGCTGACACAGCACCCGCCGACGACTCAGACGCGGAATGCGAGGCTGATTCAGCAGCGCCACTGACCGAGCCATCATCAGTATCGGCCTCAGACGCGTCGTCGTCCTCGTCGCTGCTGTCCGCTTCGTCCTCGTCGCCGCTGCTGCGTTGTCGTCTCGATCGCGACTTGCGTTCGCGCGCAGCGGCAGCCACGGCCGCAGCTTCGGTCGTCTCGAGTTGCTCGAGCAGCTGTTGTGTGTGCGCGTCGTCGAGCAGCGCCGCCGAGTCAAAGTCGATTCCGGCTGCGAGCAACGCACTGCCACCACCGACTTGCTCGAGTTGCTGCTGCAGAGCGAGGCCCAGCTTGCGGCGCTCGGCGAGCTCGGCACGAAGCTGCGCGACCTCGCGGCGCAGACGCTCGGATTCGCTCAATATCTCGCCCTCGGCGCCTTCGGCAGCCAGCAGGCCGGCGGCCTCGGTGCTGGCGGCCTCGGTACCGTCAGAGCTCGAAGCGCTGGCGTTGCGAGTGGTGATGGCCTCGCCATCAGTGTCGAACGAGGAGCCGGAGCTGTCGCTCGTGTCACCAGAGGCCGGGTGCGACAACGACAATGACATTCGCGGCATTGAGTCACTCGAGATCGAGCCAAAGTTCGACGTCGACTGTCGTTGATGCAGGAGCTTGAGGTGCTGCTCGAACTCCTGCTTGACGCTCAGGATCGCAGTCAACCAAGCATCCTTTTCGTTCGGAGTCGGCGCGAACCAAAACTCGACCGTCGGCTCCGAGCCAATCTCACCCTTGGTTTGGATACGGAAGCTGCTCTTATCTGCAAGCACAACGGCACAACCCCATCTGTCAGTCCCACTCCATCATCTCCTCTCACTCAGGTAGTAGTTGAGCATACCATCTGGATTGTTTTCGATGGTAAAGTCCAACGAGAGCACGCGCTTGAAGCGAAGCACCTGCACTGACTTGCCCTTGGCGAGAATGATGAGGTCGTTGAAGAGGAACACGTGACGGTTCTGCTTCTTACCGCGCTTGCCGATCTGCACGGCGAGCGGGCCCTCGCGAATCAGGCGTCGCTTCGGTACGACGATGGCGAGCCCGGTCGGACGGCCGACGAGTCGCTGCTGAATCGAGATCAGCTGGTGCTTGCGCTCGAACTCGCGCTTGTTCTCGTTGATCTCGTCGATGATGGCCTTGATGGTCGAGATGGCGACGCGAATGTCGTTGTAGTCGTGGTGCGACTCGGGCGTGAACTTGAGCAGCTGGCCGAGCAGCATCTCGTAGCGCGGCAGGCGCTGCACCGGCGTGATGAGGTACTGGTTGATGGCACCAACCGGCTTGCCCTCTTGGTCGACGTAGTCCTCGAGGTGCTTGGTGAAGCTCTTGGACTTGGAGCACTCGATGACGGTCTGCACGGCCTGATCGTAGTTGTTGATGTAACGGCCGTAGAGCTTCATCTTGGGCGCTGCCTCGATGAAGAGCTTGCCCATGCTGCCGTGCTCCATCGAGACGCGCGACAGGTCCTGCATGAGCTGCTTGTTGAAGGCGTAGATCTCCTCGACGTTGCCAAAGATCTGCTCAATCTCGATCGCGCTCACGACCGCGTTGTTGGCCTTGGCGTTGTCGCGCAGGTTCTTCTTGAACGTCCACACGAGCGTCTGCAGCTGGCGCAGATACGTCTGCTCCGAGTCGAGAATCTCGGCCCACACTCGTGATCGCATATCAGCCGCCTGCGCCGCATCGGCTGGCAACGACGCTCCCGCTGCGACTGCCGCACCGGCGCCAGCAAGGACAGCCAACGACGGATCGCCGGCTTCGGTTCTCTGGCGCATCTGCTCGACCAAACGATGCAACGACTCTTCGTCGACGTGCGACGCCTTGAGAATGATGCCCTTGGCCTTGAGTGCCTTCTCGATGCGCTTGATCTCGTCGTCTCGCTCGGCCGCCGCCTTGACGGCCATCGAGAGCTCGGTCTCGCGCTCGTCGAGCACCACCTGCGCCTTGCGGAGCAGCTCCTCCTGCAGCGTGCAGTCGGCGTTGACGCGCTCGAGCTCCTTGGTCTTCTTGACGGCGAGCTGCATGGCGCTCTGGCGCTGCTTGATGAGAATGTCGTTGGTCTCCGAGAGCTGCGCAATCTTGCGCTTGAGCTCGTCCTCGTTCTCGGCCGCCGCCACGCGAGCCGCCATGGCATCGAGCTCGGCCTGCTTCTCCTTGAGCTTCGCCTCGCACACGCGCAGCTTCTCCTTGAGGTCGACGATCTCGATCATGAGCTTGGTGAGGTCGAACTCGCCGCCGACGACCTTGGAGCCCGAGCTGACGGCCGACGACGACTCGTGCCGCGTCGTTCGCCTCGACGATCGCCGGCGCACCGATCCCTCGCCGCCTTCGGCCGTCTCGTCGTCGTCGTCCTCCTGCGACTCGTCGCCATCGCCACCGTCTGCCGCGTCGTCGTCGTCGCCGCCTGCCGTGTCGCCATGCTTCCTGCTTCGCTTCGATCGCTTGCTGCTCTTCTTGCTGCTCTTCTTGCTGCTCTTGCTCGACTCCTTGCTCGCTTCGGCGGCGGCAGCGGCAGCGGCGGCAGCCTCATCCTCGGGCGTGGCAACACCGGCCTTGATGCGCAGCGTGACGAGCTCCTTGCGTGCCGAGCGGAGCTCGACCTCCATGCCCGACATGAAGGTCTTGAGGCTGCTAACGTCGGTCTCGCGCGACACAATGTCCTTGCGCAGCTGCGCCACCAGGCGCTCGGTCTCTTGGTCGGCCTCTTGCTGCGCTACTTGTTGTGCACGCAGGTCGTCCTCGAGCTTGCGGATCTTGAAGCTGCGGTCCTCGAGCAGCGACTGGAGCTGCTTCAGCACCTTGGCGTGGTCGGCATCGCGCTTCGCCTGCAGATCGATCGCCTCGGCAAGCTCGCGCTCGCGGCGCAGCGTGTCACTCTGCGACGCTCGCAGCTCGATGTGTGCCTTCTCGAGAGAGCGCACCGCCTCGCGACGCTCGCCCTCGGTGCGCAGCCATACGGTCTCCCACTCGATGAGAGTCGTCGGACGAGCGCCTTGGAACTCGACCAGCTCCTTGTCGTCGTTGGCACTCGAGCTCGACTTCTTCTTGTCCTTGCTCTTCTTGCTGTCCTTGTCCTTGTCCTTGTCCTTGTCCTTGCTCTTCTTGTCGTCCTTGTCCTTTTGCGCCTTGTTGCTCGAGGAATCCGAGCCGGCAAGGCTCGCCAAGCCACTGCCGCGACCTGCCGAACTCTCGGACGTCGAGCGCGTGAGAGTGAACGCGCGTCCGACTGGCTCGCCGTTGATGCTCTCCCACAGATTGGTGACTTGGATCGTCAAGGTGATGGGCGACTTGCCCATGGCCGTGAAGGTCTTGGTCTCGTTGCAGTAGTTCTGTCCAAAGTCGCCAATGTTCGCCAAGACCTTGGCGAGCGTCTTGCGCGACGATGATGACGACGACGATGACGATGTCGACATGGACAAATCACTCGAGCTGCCACCACTAGTGGCAGTGGCAGTGGCAGTGGCATCATCAGGGGCATCGGACTCGGCGACGATCGAGAAGAGGAGGTTCTTCTCGTCGAAGGTCTGCGCCGTCTGGTTCTGAAACAGCGTCGTGTGGCACAGGATGGTCGCCTGCTGCTTGCTCCACGTCGCGTCGCCGCTGCTGCTGCACGACACGCGCTCGGTCTTGCCTTGAGCGCCGCTCTTCTTGGCGTTCGTCACTCGCTTCCAGCTGACGTAGATGCGCTTGCCTTCGAGCTTGGCGACCGGCAGGTTCGAGGCCTTGACCACCGTGACGTTCATGCGCACCTTGATGCGATTCCAGCCGACGCGCTTGTCGTCGTCGTCCTCGTCCTCATCCTCGTCCGTATCATCGTTCTTGGACGCGATCTCGGCCGTCGAAGCAAGAAGCTCGCTCGAGGACGAGATACTCATGCTGCGATGATGGCGACGGCGCTTGCTGCCGCTCTTGTCCTTGGAGCTCGAGCTGCTGTCCTTGCCATCGTCGGTCTCGTTGCCGGTATCTTCGCTCTCGACCTCGCCCAATAAAGACGAAGACGACGACGAAGACGACGACGAGAGACTCATACTCTGCGATCGTTTGTGTCGTCGCTTCTTGCGATCAATCGACGACGACGAGCTCGCTGCCGTCGCGGTCGATGCTGCATCGGTAGCAGCCGCAGCCTCAGTACTCGACTTCTTGCTCGACTTCTTGGCCTTCTTCTCAGCCCCATCACCTGTGGTGCTGCCACTCGGCGGTGGAGTAGCCGGATCGTCTGCCATCCTAACCGACCGTCTCCCAACGCTGGCACGGACCGGCAGACAGCAGACAAACCGAGTGAGTGAGCTGCTGGAGCTGCTGCGTGCAACGAGAGAGGAGAGTGATACTGAGCTCTCGCTGCTCTTCCTCTGCTCCTGTTCTCTGCGATCTCTCTGCCTCGGAGATATGGCCTCGCTGCTGCCCTGGTGCCCGGCCTGCCACCGGGGACTCTCCCCCTCTCTCTACTGTCTCGCACATCGTGCCACCCTCCATCGCATCAGGCATCTCATGATCGCTTGGTGGGAGGCATTTCAAAGTGAGGTGTCGCGCTTCGTTAAGAAGTATCAACAGCCTCCCGCTCGCTATACTACTCTTGCTACCGGTAACATTACACACGCGCGCTCGGCACGAAACAAGCGACGACGGCACGTTGTGTCTCGTATCTACTGCCTCAGTGCTGATGTTCGTGGTCGTCGGCTTGCTGCTGCTGCTGCTGCTGTGGCGGCTGCTGTGGCATCGAGATCGTGGCAGCCGGCGTTCCCAGATCTACGACCTCTTCGATCACGTCGAGCGGTCGGAATCCCTGGCGCGCCTGCATGTAATTCACGGCGGTCTTGATCTTGGGGAACAGCAGCTCCTCGCCAATGAGCTTGGTGATGCCCG
>ERZ778027.4859-NODE-4859-length-10943-cov-10.655676_pt1 | contig 10943 bp, 11 predicted proteins | sample MGYA00375757_ERZ778027 | MGnify/ENA primary metagenome ERZ778027 (study PRJEB29350, sample SAMN05389817) | bioreactor metagenome | isolation source: Ammonium sulfate bioreactor | place: South Africa: University of Cape Town | collected 2014-02-18 ... | reverse complement strand
AGAGAAAAAAATGACTTCATTCGATGATCTATACCATGCAAATAGCCTAAAGATAATTGTTTATCTTTACTATATGTTCTAACTGAATCGAAACAGTTATTTCAAAATCGTATTACATTCGAAGAACTAAGACTGATTCGTGATAATACTCAATTGAAGTCAAATATCTATGCACAAAGATCTCTAGATATCTTGTTTGAAAATTTTCAGGTTTCAGCGAAAAAGAAAAGGACAACTAATCAACAACTTGAGGGTGAAGCCGAGAACGAAACTGATTCTCCAGAAAAATTCCTTTTTTTTTCGTTCTCTATGGCAATATTTTTGTTTCATTATAGCGCAGTTAATGATTTTTACCCACTATGGTGGTAAATAAGAAAAAATAGTAGACATAAGCGCATTTGTTTCAAATTATTTCTTCAAGATTGACTGTAGAGTTTCGTCGACAATAATGATAACAGCAACACCTGATGTAGAACAGAAGTCAGAAATGGCATCATCGACTTTACATTCAATCACCATTCGAATTTGTACCATGAATATCTTATGGCACGGTGAAGTTGATGAGAATACAATGGTTCGGGATTTGATCATTGATATATGCAAGCAGGTCAAGTTGACTGAGTCACCAGATGATTATAATCTAACATTAGATAAACGCAAATTAGATATTAATGACACAATTAAAAAATCAGGTCTGCTTAATTCGGTAGATCGTTTTAATTCAAATTATCCTGAACTGCAAAAACAAGAATATGAAGATGAAGTTGAAGGACTTATTTTGCATGAATGTGAACAAGTGAGTTAAAGTATAAAAATGACAGATAGTATAATTTATGCTTGAAACATAATTAACAGTATAGAATGGCAGAAGCAGAACGATTGGAATTTTCGAAAATGTCAGAAAGTAAGTTTGTCTCTATAATCACTTTTGAGCGTCAAGTAACATAACTACTATTGAGACTCTAGTGGAGTATATGCTAACATTTTGAATTGCAGATAACACCAATAGACGTGAATATTCAGCAGGTAATCCAATGAGTTTATTATACATTGGTAAGTGTCATAGTAGTCTTGTTTCTGATCAGATATTCTACATGTTTTCCTAGGTAACCTTCATCCGAATGTAACTGATGCTATGTTATTCGATAAATTCTCAAGTGCAGGTTCAATTCTATCGGTTCGTGTTGCTCGTGACATGATTACACGTCGATCACTCGGCTTTGCATATATTAATTTTGAACAACCAGCTGATGCTGAACGCGCACGTGATACAATGAACTTCGATTTATTTCATGGTCATGAATTACGGATTATGTGGGCGAGTTATGATCGAACTTTACGTATATCAGGTGTTGGCACTATTTTTATCAAGAATTTAGATCAAAATATTGATAACAAATCATTATACCATACATTTTCAGCGTTTGGTAATATTCTGTCATGTAAAATCATGACTGATGAAAATGGTAACTCGAAAGGTATCGGTTTCGTAGATTATGAAACACAAGAAGCTGCTGATAGTGCTATTGCCAAAGTCAATGGTATGTTATTAAACGACAAGAAAGTTTTTCTCTGTCGTTTTACGCCACGTAATCAACGAAAATTTGTAGACATTTTCATTAAAAATTTCGGCGATCAATTAGACGAAGAGAAATTACGTAAACTCCTTTCGCAATATGGTAAAATTACGGCCTGTAAAATTGCAATGGATGAAAATGGCAAATCAAAAGGTTTCGGATTTTGTCGTTACGAAAATCCTGAAGAAGCTGAAGCAGCCGTACAAAATTTAAATGGACATACAATTGGTGATAAACAATTATATGTTGGCCGTTTTCAAAATAAAGCTATGCGTCAATCAGAAATTAAACGAAAAACAGATTTACGACAACAATCAGTCGCTTATGCACATGCTGCATCAACTGTCGTATCTGGCCAAGAACCATTGACACCAGCTACTCTTGCTAATGCAACGCCACAACAACAAAAGCAAATGTTAGGTGAACGTTTATTTCCATTGATTAAAAATATGCAACCGGATTTAGCTGGTAAAATTACTGGTATGCTCTTGGAAATTGATCATATTCAACTTCTTCATATGCTTGAATCAAGTGAATCACTCAAAGCCAAAGTATGTTCATTGGGAAAAATGAATTTCTTTTATTTTATCAAATTTTTCTTCTCTCTCTCTCTCGTTAGGTTGAAGAAGCTGCTGCAGTAATTCAAGCTCATCAAGCTAAACAAATATATGCTGCTAAACAAGCTGCAGCAACTCTGCTGGATCATAAACCAAATAAAAATCAATAAATTAATATTTTATAAAGCCTGAGAACATGTCTTTTTTTCGAATTGTCTACAATTAAATTGACTTTATCATTACACCTGAATTTATGCTACAACAATATTTAAAACAGAATTAAGTTATATTTCTCTTTTCACTAGTTTCACCCAAACTTCTTCAGGCGCAATAACAGTTCCTTCTCGAACATTAAATCTTGTTTCAAGATGTTCACCAGGCAAAACCGAATACTCTCGTAGTAATCGTACCAAGAGAATTTTCATCTCAATCATTGCAAAACGCATGCCAATGCACAGTCGTGGCCCAGCACCAAATGGTAAATAAGCCATTGGATGACGTTTTGTTTCATGTCGTTCGGGATAGAACACGTATGGATCTTCTGGACCCCACAATTCACGATCAAAATGTATAGAATAAATATCAGCATGCACAATCGTATCTTGAAAAGACCAAAATGTAGTGTTATAGGAAAATCTTTCAAAAATATTTTTTTACCTTTGTTAATTTGAATACCTTGTATGGTTGTGTCTTGAGAAACACGTCGTTGAATGACTCTATTTGCTATAGGATGCATTCTCAAGACTTCGGAAACGAACATGTCCATATAAGGCATTTTTGTCACTATGTCATAGTCAGGATATTCTTTGGTTTGTTCAGCTGATTCACTATTATTGTTCAATGGAAGTTGATCGATTTCGATTTGAAGTTTCTGAAGAACTTCCGGATGTCTAACAAGTTCATACGTAGCATTTGCTAGAGCAGTTGATGTCGTTTCATAGCCTGCAGCCATGAAGAAAAGAACATTGCTCATAACTTCTTCACGAGTTAGTCGATAGTTTGTCTTACTACCATCCTGTGTTTCTTCAGTCATAACTTGCAACATTAATTGCAAAAGATCCATTCGCGATGTAGGCGTTTGTTCTCGCTGTTCGATGATCGGATGTATGCGTTTAAAAAGCCATATAAGTGCTGATTCTTCTAATTGTTTGTTCGAGATCAATGGTAAGATATATGTATTGATAAGTACTCGTCCAATAATGCTGCTAAAAGGTACGATACCAATGATAGGTGCTAGTTCAGGTAGAAGTTGAGCAAGTCTAAAAGATCTGTCTGATTCCATGTCATGCGCAAAGAGTTCTTCGACTTTTTTAAAATACAGATTGTCGGGATTATTTTGCAAATCAGTATCAATTCCGAATGCACATCGACCTAAACAAAACGGTACACAAACAAGAAATTCGACATCAATATGCTTACATATGACATCCATTGTCATTCGTTTATAATAAACATAAATATTGAATTCATTACCATCTATTGCATGCTCAGAAAGTTTGTCCATGACGTCATGAATACACCCATTGATAAGGGGACTCATGAGTTTTAATTTAGCGGCTGAGAATGTTGGATTTATAACGTGACGATGTCGACGCCATTCTGCACCTGATGCAGCAAAGACATTTAAAAATTTCTTATTAACAAATGTATTATTTCGTCCGTGAAAAGCAACAAATTGTTTGACGAAAACTTCATGAAGAAAATCTGGGTCGCTAACAACAAATGTTGGAAGACGTCCTTGATAGATTCCATAGATTTTTCCGTACTGTTTTGTCCACGTTTCAAGTTGCCGATGAAATGACGGAACATTCCATAATGTTTTCAAATGACCAAAAAAGAAACGAAACGGTGGCGTGGGAATGTTTCGTTGAGAAAAATATTGATAACCTTTAACTGTTACCAAATAGAAATAACTTACAATCCCAATACATATAAGCAAAACAATTAGAAGTAAAACCAACATTTTTATTTGTCGTTTCTTTGACTCAGAGTTATATATGTATGTAAAATAGTTAGGTGACGTGGCAGTGGTTTATTTTTAGCCCAATCGAATCAACAACATTTCGTTGGGTTTAGTATTGGGTTTTTTTTATCCCGTATGATTAATGAAAAGGAAAAATCCAACTGTTTCTTCACATAGTGATATATAAATACGCGATACTATTCATGTTTTCTGTTATCATTTCTATTCGATAGAGGACACTTTTATATGGCAAGTGAAACATACGACGAAGCATTAAGCAGACAAAGAAGCCATTTCGAACAACATTTTGGCTGTTCATCTGCGCCAACATTTTATTTTATTTATTTTCATGATGGTGGTGCTCATTGGTCGGATTATCAATGGGGTTGGGACTTACGATATTTAAATAAAGCCGAAGGAGAACCCAATCAATGTGGTAAATGGGTTTATTCGGGTATTGCCATTTGTTTAAAATGTTATAAGGAAAAAGGCGATGAAATACGTGTAATATGTCGTCAATTCGATCGTGAATTAAAAGAAAATCATCAAGAAACTATTGACGAAGTCATTGCCAGAGGAAGAAAAATCGGTGTTATTAGATATGCATAAAATATCTTTTACAAAAGAAATAAAAAAAAACGATCTATACTAATTATTATATTCTAGATAGTAAATCATGACAGAAATATCGATTCTTTCGTTACCTATGGAAGTAATCCATCGTATATTCGATTTTCTCGATTTTCAAACAATTTTGTTTTCGATTCGTTCTGTGTGCAAACGGTTCCAAGACGCTGCAAATCAATACAATCGATTGCATGTGTCATTAGAACCAAAACAAAAGGAAATAATCAAATCTTTGTTATCTATTCTTCAACCAGGAAATGTCACGGAATTAAGTCTAACAAAAACGTTTCCTTCATCGTTGCCTCTTCAACAATTTACTCAACTTTCGTCATTGAACATTCGTAAAATTCGAGACAGCGATTTGGAACAAATTTTTAAGAATTCAAACACGAATCGTTTAACATCTCTTCTCATTGAATCAAGCGAAGAGAAACATGCGAATACATGGAAACTTATTTCAAAAATACTTCAACGAACAAATCTTCAAAATCTTTGTGTTCCAAATTTGGATTTTGGCATTAAAGATGTATCATGGCCAGTTCAATATGGCTTACAGAAATTAGTGATTCATAATTGCAAATTCTCTGAATACTTTCAAATTCTTGATCAATTACCATTTTTACAGAGTTTATCGTTGGATGATTGTTCCAAAGACAAAGATCAAGCTGATATTAAGCCAAAAACATTTCACACAGCACTGAAATCTTTGACAATAAACGAGGGTTCATTTTCTTCATCAGATTTCAATTTATTAATTGAACCAATACCTGAATTACGTCATCTTAAACTTGTAACTGGTGTGTATCGAAAATTCGATTCAATGTTTGATGGTTCCTATTGGCAGGAAATTATGCAGACAAAATTATTAAATTTGAAAAAGCTCGAATTATTCATTCGACATAGAGAGGATCATCGAATCGAACCGGTTATTGCTACATTTGCAACGCCTTTCTGGTTAAATGAAAAACAATGGATTGTATATTGTTCTCGTGCATTGAGTGATTCGACGATTTTATATACAATGCCAACTAATGTTAAGTATAAAGAAAGATTTCAATGTGAAATATCAACGATCGATCCTACTTGTCGATTCACGTTCACTGACGGTGTAACATCAACTGAAGTAGAGAAATTTCGATTGAAAATATCATTCGTTAGTATATGAAAGTTTTAGGTAACTGGCGATGTGTTCTTAAGACAAGAGAGAGTCAATTGGAAAGGAATGCAATATTTGAGTCTTGCTTTGCAAAACAATTCAGTAATTTAACGAAAATTAAATCATTTATTTTTATTTCTTTAATTTATCTATAGATGATTAGAACATTGGATCTTGGTGGAAGTTATCTTGAAGAAAAAGGAGCACAATATCTTAGTGAAGGTTTATGTCAAAATACTGTATGTATATAACAGCTTTTGTTGAACACATACACGATTTATCGATTATTTTACAGTCAATTACAACACTTTGTCTCTATCACAGTGAAATTCGAGATGGTGGAGTCAAGTTTATTGCAAAAGCTTTGATAGAAAATAAGGTAAGCGCTTTTTTGTTAATCGTTTCTCAGACTTTATATTGATCTATAGACACTTCTCTCATTGGATCTAGCTGAAAATAAGATTCAAGAAACTGGAATAAAATATCTTAGCGATGCTCTACAACAAAATACTGTACGTTGAGAATATTAAAAATTCTTCAAAGTTAATCTTTTTTTTATGTAGACACTTATTAAACTCGATCTTGGAAACAATCAAATAGGTGATAAAGGAGTCAAACATATAGCTGATCTATTGAAAAGCAATAATGTTAGTTTCATATTTGCTTGTCTTGAGTATGATTGTTATAATTTTTATCTTGTAGACTTTGGTTGAACTCAATTTAACATCAAACAAGATCAAAGAAAGTGGTGCACAAGATTTAGCTAATGCTTTAAAGGAAAATAAAGTATATTTTTCGTTTCTTCCTTTTTGATTATTTTATATCTGAGTAGATGTTAAGCAAACTTGACCTTGGCAACGATGAAATTGGCCAAACAGGAGCAAAATATTTAGCTGAAAGTTTAATCAATAATAAAGTAGATTTTTGTTAATTTATTTCTTATTGACGTTTCAGTTATACAGACACTGACGATACTTGGACTTGCCTCTAATAATATCGGTAATCAAGGAACAAAATATCTTATCGATATTCTCAATGAGAATAAAGTAAATTTGTGATTATAAATATAAATTTCAAATAAACATCTCTTCTGTATTTATACAATGTAGACACTGACAACATTAGATCTTCAACTCAATCAAATCGATGATACTGGAGCCCAACTTATTGTTGATGCTCTTCAACAAAATCAAGTTAGAGCTATGATCCTGTACGGAAATCGAATATCATCAAAAATAAAATCGAGTTTATCAAGCAACAACGATCGAATACGATGTTAGATTGTTTATCATTTTTAAAATAAAAATAATATCCAGGTGCAGAAAAACATCGACATGGAATTAATCGCTCAGTAAAAAGGATGAAACTATCAGTAAATAAAGTGAAATGCCAGGAAACTATGTAAATGGTCAGTTATTTAAAAGAAACGATTGCGAAATAAATCTTTAGTGAAAAAAATAAAATAATCTATCCATGAATCAGACGAAAGAATCAGCAAAAAGTCAGGCGAGTGTAACAACTGCTTGAAATCACCGAAAATCAGTTGTTATTCCCTTGAAAAAAGTCGAAACGAACAAAAACCCTTTTTTCCTTGACAGAATTTCTTGTCCTACTGTTAAAAAATAAACACTTTAACTGTCAGTTCACATAATAAACTGATCATTTGTTTTGTTCCCAAAAACATCGAGTTTGAATTTGTGTACTTTATTTTTAGTTGAGGTTGAGGTAAAAAAACAAAAAAATATTTTTTTGCTTTTCATTATGTTTAAAATATTATATTAGATGATCATGCTTCAATGCACATGTTTTTTTTCTCTTCACTTTCTATTGACAAACTAACGCATCAATAATTATTTTAATTATCCATTATAACTTGTCACATGCATTCGTTTCAATTTATTCTAATCGAAAATTCTCTATGATTCACAATTTATTTTCAAGTCCATTTAATTTCGATATCATTTGACCTATATGAGCGAAAAACAATTATTGGTGCATTATTAGTAAGAATATTCTCTATGATTCACAATTTATTTTCAAGTCCATTTAATTTCGATATCATTTGACCTATGTGAGGGAAAAACAATTATTGGTACATTATTAGTAAGAATATTCTCAATTGAAAAAAAAAATGCACTAAATAGGGACATCACGCGTACGATATAATTAAGATACAATTTTTCCAACAAAATTGCTTATTTAAGGGTGAGGGTGTTCTTATTTCAAAAGTGTTTTCAAGATGCTAACTCGTCGTTATAGTCGTGATGACAGTATAAGATAGAATTTAACTTTATTTTTTAAATAAAAATCGATTTATATTTTGTTTTAGTAAGCACAAGTGACGTTGAAGCTAGTAAATTTCTGTATAAAGATACATCAGCAAATGGTCGTGCATTACGTAATTAAAATTTCATCTGCAAATTCTTGAAATTCTTTTTTTGTTTGTATAGAAAACATGGATTCATCTTCGTTTACAACATCAAGTATTGCCAGCATCCCTTTGCGTGCATTGAATCAATCGAAATCATCTGTTTCACCGACTTGTGAAAATAATCCGGTATCTGTAGAAATGCAAAAGCAATCTGAAATGTTATTTTCCGGTGAACCGATCGAACAATCATCATGTTGGAAAGTCAAGCCAAGAACAGTTCTTTACATTCATTTGATCGCCACATTTGTAAGTATCATGTTTTTTGTTTTTGATAAGAAATTCAAGAAACATTTTACTATTATACGTAGATTCTTTTGGTTCTCAAAATTATCGTTTCCGTTCTGTCGAGTTCGATGTCTATTCGTTCTTTAGTCGGTGATAGTGTTGTCGATTTGATTAATCTTGGCTTGCTTTTGGGTGCATCTTTAATGGCTGAACGAAAAAAACATAAATATCCTTTAGGTATGCAATAGATAGCAATTTTAGAAAGTAACATAGTATAAAAATCTATGATAGGTCGAACAAATATTGAAACATTATCTATTTTGGCAATGGCTGTTTTTATGACAGGCATGTTAGGTGGCGTCATTATTCAAGCAGGCTTCAGATTATGGTCAAAATATCGATACTTTTTTGCTCATGGTGAAAAACCTGAGAACGCAAACATTACTTTAGGAAGCGTTTCAATTATGATGGCATTGATTGGTAAGATATATTCGCGATTATAGAAAAAAAATAATATGCTTCGATTGTATTTTTTCTCTATAGTGATTAAAGCAATTCTTTGGGTGGTGTGTATAGTAAATAAAAGTGCACAATCGAAGGCATTGAAAAAGGATCATCAAATTGATATTCCCATTAATATTAGTGCTCTTATTCTTGGCTATCTTGGTAAGTAAATATATTGATTATAACTGAATCAAAAAAGATTTTTGTAGGTTCATTGGGCGCTCATGGTACATGGTCAGAAAAATTAATTTTTATTGATGATATTGGTGCTATGATTCTTGGTTCGTATGGTATTTATATGTGGACTCCACAAATTCGTGGTAGGTTCTATTGCATTGAATACATAACTGTTTACGAATAAAAGTATGCGTTTTGCATATTTAGAACATATACGTCGTGCTTGTCATCGTGTTATTAACGATGTTAGTCTGAAAGAAAAAATACGAGAACTAGCCGACGAAATTTTACAAGAAGCTCGAGTTAGAGGTGAAGTGATTCAATTGGGAGATACTATTATCTGTCATGGTGGTGGTGATGAAATTATTATTCAGCAAAAGCTTATTTTACCTGATAGTATGATTTGTGGACATGTGAAATTAATTTTGAATGAGCTGGAAAAAAGACTCCGTAAAATGGAACACGTGGCGTATGTTATTGTTTCATTGCAAACTTAGAAAAGAAGTATATTGTACTCCTTTTTTCCCTTCTTTTTTTTTAATAAAGAAAAAAGCTATATTCTCGACAAATGGATGTTACAATCATGTTCGTGTAACTTCAAAATTTACATGTTTATAAACTTTTTAGTACTGTGAGCGAAGAAAGATAAAGTCGAAAGATAAAGTTGAAAGATAAAATTGAAATTTCAAATTGTAAAGTTGAATTCATCTTTCAAATCGGACAGTACTGCGAATTTATTTTATTTAAACAAAAGGTAATCGGTCTTGTTATGAAATAATGCGTGTTACAAGGTTAGCTAAGCATAACTGTGGTCGTTTTATAAAACGTGCGATTGGTATGAGTGTATTGGTATGTTTGTTGGGGATTCTCCACCAATATTCTACGCGACCACCTACATTCTGGAGTATTCAACCAAAAGATAATGTAATTCCATTGCCTTACAAAGTATCCATGGATGTTAAAATGACTGTTTTGAAAAACTATTTATTGATGGTTGCCGTATGTGCAAGAAATGTCGAACAGAATCTACCTTTATTTCGAAAGAACATCGAAAATATTACGTCTCTATTTGGACAATATCGTATTTTTATTGGTGAATCCGATTCGTCTGATAGAACGCTAACATATTTGCATCAATGGTCTCAAGTAAACAATCGTGTAATTGTAAAAACCTATGGAAATTTATCTCATATTCATCTTCTTCGATCAGATCGGATTGCTTATTGTCGCAACGATTTACTCAATGAAATACAACAAACTCATCTTTTCCAAAAATCACAAAATGCGTTCTATATGGTCGCAGATGCTGATATTAATGCTCAACTCAATCAATTGAATTTTCTTTCTAATTTTGATTACGTATTTACCGAATGGGGTGCAATGACTGCCAATCAACATTCTGGATATTACGATATATGGGCTCTTCGAAATGATGTAGTTAATTATGATTGTTGGCATGTTGCAGATAATATATTCATCCAATTATTCACTCTGAATCAAGCAGTTGAATTTTATGTTGGTGTTCATCAAAAGACAATACCGTCGAATCATTCTCTCATTTCAGTCAAATCAGCTTTCGGCGGTGCAGCTATTTATCAAAAGAAATACATAAACGGATGCAAATATTCTGGTTATGATTCACACAAAATCTGTGAGCATGTCTCATTCAATCTATGTGTTACACGAAATGGTGGAAGAATTTTTATTAATCCTAAATTTCTGATTG
>ERZ778027.4854-NODE-4854-length-10962-cov-10.435592_pt1 | contig 10962 bp, 2 predicted proteins | sample MGYA00375757_ERZ778027 | MGnify/ENA primary metagenome ERZ778027 (study PRJEB29350, sample SAMN05389817) | bioreactor metagenome | isolation source: Ammonium sulfate bioreactor | place: South Africa: University of Cape Town | collected 2014-02-18 ... | reverse complement strand
GAAAGATCTTAAATCTATTTAGCATTTCTTCTTTCGTAGTTGTTGTCTTTTGCAATTTTAACCAAATACCAAATCTATCTTCCACTGCTCGGATTTGAATTTTCTGTTCAGGATTGTTTCTCAAAGTAATATTTTCACTAATCTCCGTGAGTAATTTGCAAAATTCTTCAAATATTGCATCTTTAATTGTTACTTTTTCTATTTCTTTCTCTGCCATATGTATTCCAATTTCTTCTTCTCGATCCCGAATTTCTTTTAATTTTAGATAATTATCTTCATTTTTTTGTAATAAAATAAATTGTCCACTTCCTTTATTTCCTGTTCTTGATGTTCTGCCAACATTTTGTTGTTCAACTCGTTCATTTGGTGGAAGAAATGTAACTAATACATGTAGTCCGCCATTTATGTCAATTTTATTCGCTCGAATATCTGTTCCTCGTCCGGCAATATTCGTAGCAATAATGATTTCTCCAGGTGTCATTTGTTCTTCGATAGTTTTGGACTCATCCTCAGTTCTATATGTTTTGATTTTCGCTTGATTGTATCCAGCCTTAATCAATCGATCTTTTATTTCATCTACTTCTTTAATGTATTTGGTAATGATCAAGACTCCTCGACCATTATTGAGTTTATTAATTGAACTTTGAACAATATTCTGGTACCAATCATTTTCATTATTGACAATAATTGGTGTTAATTCTTGATATTGTTTCTTTCTGAAGGGAGGGATAATTACATTATCAACATTATAAATATTACTTAACAATTTCTGCGCATTTTCACTGCCAAGTGTTCCAGTTAATCCATAAATATTTGAACCATACCGTTTGAAATAAGTGACATTGGAAAGAAAATTTGTTGTTAAACTTTCAGCAGTAATTTTTGCACCATGTTTGATCTGTAAAAATTGATGTAATCCATCATTCCAATGCATATTTGCCTGAACAATGCCTGTATTACTCGCATCAACTGGTGCAATTTTTCCATCTCTAATAATGTAATGTTGTTCATTTTTACATCGATATTTAGCATAAATTGCACTATCAATCCATTTCGTTAGCTGACTTTCCACTACTAATTGTCTTAAATGTTTAGGAATTTTGATTTCAGGATATTTTTCAGGAATCTTTTTGTCTTCTTCATCTTCTAAATGATCAATATCTCGAATCACTTTTCGTATATATTTTTCTGTGCAAGTTTTAATAAAATCTTCTTTTGTACCATTGATTGGAGAAAGATGTTCGATTAGATCAGATTTGATGGTTCCATCATCGTTGAATATATCCGGTTGATCAATATAATAACTTATGCCATTGATATCTTTAATGCATTTGGCTAATTCTCCAATTTGTATCCAAATCGCTGCTAAAAGTGGTTCTAAATGATCCATTGCCGGCATTGATGAGGACAACATCACAATATGATTTTTTCCATCAATTAACATTGAATCAACTTCGTCAACAATTGCTACATCACATTTTCGACCATTTCGAGTGCCTAATTTATTGTATTCATCACGTAAAATATCGCCTTGAAAATTACCTGCTGCACCATAAACAATATCTGCAGTATATCGTTCTTTAATATCTATCGAATCATTTCCATTATGTGATACGGTTAAATTAAATTGTTGATAAAATTCTTTCTGTTGGATCGATTGTGGTGTGGCTAATTCCGGTGAACTCGTAACAATATCTACTTGGCGTCCTTCCAGAGCTTTAATTGCCGCTAACATTGCAACAATTGTTGTTTTACCTTCACCAGTATTAATTTGTGCCAGACGTCCCTTATCTTTTTCGGTATTTAGCATTATTAATACAGATAATAATTGAATTTCACGTGGAGGAAATTTACTTGTTATTTCGACCGCTCTTTTCACAACTGCAATTTTTTCATATACACTAACAGAATATGACGTTGATCTTTTGATCTTTTCACTCCATTGTTTTATGTCGGACGTTGACCATTCTTTAATCACATCATATTCGGAACATACCGATGATTTACTTATATATGCAATTTTAACCTTTTCATATTCTTCGCTGAGTTTTTCGTCTTGAAGGAGGGGAATATTTTTATTCCGATTCAGATCTAATAGATCATCTCTTAATTGTTGAAAATTTTTATTATAGGTTCCTTCAAATATTTGAAATATTGCCAAGTCATGTACTTGTTTTGTTAAACTGTCCGATGAGAACCATGATGATGATGACGTTAAAATCTCCATTAAAGTTTTCCCTTTAATATTATTATCAAATTCTTTTAAACCATATTCATAAATTGGATCTAATGCATCAAATAAACTTTGAATTTTTTCTGCTGAATCGATGTGATCAATTATTTGTTTGATTGATTTTAATGTCCAACCAGAATGTAAAACTTTTGTTAATTTTCCATGTAATTTTTTCAGTATTTCGTATTCTTTTATGTCAATTGTTTTAGCGGATTGTTGATTCGATAAGCCTAAATTTGCACGTAAAATCTGTTTGTTCGACTCATTCACTTCCACACAAAGTTGATTTAAAAGTATTTCAAGTTCTTCGTCGGCTATACTCATTAGTAATTCTTTTGAATCTAACTTTCTTTCTTTGTTTCCATTGTTGACTGATAAATCTTGATCTAATACTTTCATGATATTCTTTTCTACAGCATAATATTTTTTAATTTCCAGCAAATTTTGAATGTTTCTCTTCAATTCATCCTCAGTACGAAAATCGATTGGATGATTATCAATTGTTTCTGCCGCTTCGATGACGTACAAATATTGATAATCTTTTTGTTTGGTTAAATTTTCTTCTTTTGGTAAACAAATCGATAGACGTAATCCATTATTAAGTGGATTTGTTTGATCAATTGTTATTAGATAGGTGGATTCCAATATAGTTTTTAGGGATTTCAATTCGACTGAATGATGATTGACAATTTTTCGCCGTTTGAAAGATTGAAATAAACTCAATGCATACATCTTTGGATATTGTTCACGACGATATTCATTCGCTTGTTTCTGTGTAATGAAATTCGAAGTTTGAAAATTGTCAATAAATGATTGTCGATTCTTATTAGATAAGTTCTTTGCCATATAATTCATATTTGCGAGAGTAAATACTCCACAATTATAACTATCCGATTGTTCGCATGATCGATGAAAGTTAAACTGAACATTTTCTAGTTGTTCGGTAAAGATTTTTTCTACTTCTTGTCTTTCTTCAACGAGATTTTTTTCACCTAATGAATCTTTATATAATATAACATGTTGCTGGTTGTTTCGATTATAGAATACTGCTACGGCTACCCAATGACTGCCAGCGACATTCAATGGAATAATGGTCGATTTGGAATCTTGTTTATATTCATTTAAAATGTCCATTAAACTTGTCGAAAGATCTCGATCAGTTTGTTGACCTATTGCTTGAGTAATTCGAAGATCAAATTCTTTCATCAATTCCGATGAGATTTGTGCGATGTCTTCTGCCGTGTACCAATAGGTCGTATCAGCTTGATTATATGCATTTTTTACAAATGATGAAACGTTTGTTCCTAATTTATAATTTTCACTATCATGAAAATATTGGGCATAATTGGAAAATTTATTCGTTAATAATAGATAAACTAATCGATCATTCAATTGGAATGTTAAAGCATTTAAACTAATTTTCTTCGTTACTCTTTTTGTTAGAAAGAATTCTCTGCTTTCAAGCGTTAAACCACATTGAAATAATTTGCTAAAAAATACCATTAATTCATTGATTTTGATATTTTCATGAATTTGACTGAAAACAAAATTAATTATTTCTGCTCTATATGGTAAATATGTATTAAATTCTCTTAGTTCTTCATTTGTAAATTCAATGGCAAAATGTTTCAATCGCTTTTCTAACCATAGTTGACGTAACTGTATGAAAAATGTTTGCTGTTCTTGCTTGACAATATCCAATGCTTCTGTCACATTTGATTCAAACAGCATTAATAAAATATCATTAATTATTTGAAGGGGAAGTTGATAAAGATTTTGTTTGTCAATTAATATTTGTAACAAATTTTCAATTGGATAAATTTCTGGATTAAGTGTAAGCATAAAATCATTGATTAAGTGAATTGAATTTCGGAATTTTTCTAATTCAAATTCATTGATTCCATCATTGGGATTGATTAATTTGAATGTTCCAGCTAATAATTCGCTAGATAAAATTTCTCTTCGCCATTCATTGACAGTAAATTGTTCAAAAATTGTTGAATCAATTCGTTGTCGATTGAATAAGACATTGTTCAATGCACATAATAAATTGAATTTTTCGCGATCATGAACAACATTCTCATTGTTGAACATAAAATCATCGAGTCGTTTTAATTCTCCATTCAAATTGGTAATTCGTGATTTAAATTGGATATAATATTCTTTTAAAAAGTCACTTTCTAAATGATTTTCTAAAATTTCAAATACAAGTTTATTTAATAAATCTTCATCTCGATTGTTTCGTTTTATTAATGCAACTTGTTTCAATGAAGTAATGATTGGTGTTATTTGAGAATAGTTTGAAATTTGTTTTAATCCTTTAGATAAAATATTTGCACAGAGAATTCTTCTTTCAATTGCATCAGTTTGATCAGTTAGCAAATCTGTAATATTTTCGTATATGTTTATCGGTGCCGCCTTTTGTTGGATGAGAACAGTTGCTACCATTGCACAAATTAAATAATTTTTGAATTTCTGATCTTTTTTATGATCGATTGACGAGCATTGTTTCCAAAACTGTTCCATGATTTGATCTGAAAATTGAATATTTTGACTTAAAGCTATGGCTAGAATACCGATAACATCAACAAAATTCAGTAATTTGGAATTTTGACTGATTTGATTGATATTCACATTGCTCAGGCCTTGTTGAAGGTTTATTTCAAATAATATTTCACTTATCTCTGAGTAGACAGATTGTTCTTGTTCTTGTTCTTGTTTATCGAAATTTACCAAAATATCAATTAATCTATTCACCTGATCTTCACTTATTGCGCATCCCTGCTGAACACGATTTTTCAAATTCTTCAACGAATTTCCATCGAATTTTAATGTTTGTAAAATGGCAAGTTCGCGTAATTCATCAGCTACACAAGATTCGATTTGTGTGCCATCAATTTGATCTTTCAATATCTGAATGTTATTTAGTTTATTTTCATCGACGGAATTTTGAATAATTCGAATAATATTTTCTCGAACTTTAACATTTGTTGTATTAAAAGCAATGTTCAATAAATATTGCAATTGATCACAAATGATTTTTTCATTTTGTTTTAGAGCGGATATTTCAGTTAATAATTCCAAAGCTCGATTAACATCATTAACAAAAACTTGTGGATTTATAATTCGATTGATTATCATTGGTAGAAAACCTGCTAAGTTTTCATTCATTTTATCCTTATGTATCAAACAAGTCAAATCATCAATAGTAATATTCTCGTCGTCTCCAATACAGTTTCCAATTTCAATTAGATCAATGTTAAAGTCAATCGTTTGACTAAAATTATTTGGTAATACCGTAATCAATGCTTTGAATGCATCGATTCTCAAGTTTGTATCAAATTTAATTATTGATTCTAATAATTTGACTGTATCTGAAGTATGATTTTCTTTGGTTTGAATGATATTTTCTAAAGCAGTTTTTCGTACTTCTAAGTTATTCCTTGGATTTTTAAATATATCAATATCTGTAGGCGTTTTTTCAATTAATTTGATTAAATTTTGTGCATATTGATTGGTTTTTCCAGCCATTTTAACTTTAAGAAGAATATCTTCTGGAATTTCATTGCCATTTTGATATTCAAAAAATAATATATCAAAAATCCCATCACCATAAGATTTGTAATTGTCAATTAATTTTTCGATATTTGGAATATCTTTTAAATTGAATTGTTTATTTTTAATTAATGATATAATTATTCTAATTCTGTTCATTTGATTGCCTTCTTCCCATACTGATGATTTAACATATTCAAAGATATTTTCAATAAAACCTTTTGGTAAATTTTGTATTTCTTGCTCAAGAATTTCGACGATTATTTCAATAGTTTCGTTTATATGAAAATATTTTTTTAGTTCTTCAAAACAATTTAATGTCAATTGGTATTTCATTCTAACATGTTCTAAACAATCTCGAACTATACTCGGATCGTTTTCCAAACATTTCTCTTCTAATTTAATTGTTTCGCATATATGTTTCGTCATCTCTGATTCGACTTTTAACGATTGTAAAATCTCAAATGCTTCTTTACGTTCTTCCTGACGTGGATTTTCGATTAATGTCTTATGTAGAAATTTCAATAAACTGAAATTATTTCTAATGTTAAGTTTTTTAGATAACATTAAAACAATTCCAGTGTTCTCCTCGGAAATTTGTGGTATAATATTATCTAATGTTTGTTCAACTTCTTCAACATCGGATAAAAATGTTCCATAAGAATTGAATATTTTAATAATTGCTAAAGCTACTTGGTTATTTTCTATTTTTTTTCCAATTTCGAATACTTGTTGAAGGGTCTCTTGAGAAAAAGAAAAGTCTTCTTTATTAGGATTTAATTCCAGTTTGTCTCCTAATATAATAATCAAATGACTAAGATCCAGCTCTCTACTAATTTCAGATATCCTTGCGTAATAATCTAGTTTTTCTCCAATGTCACTTATCTCATTACTGATTCGTATTGACTCCTCTAGGGATTTTCCTTCTTTCGACATTTCCAACTGATTTCTCTGTAATTCTAATTTTTTCTGTTGAATTTTCTCAGAAAATAATTTGAAAAAATTATCAATATCACTCAGATTGATTTCCTCTGCTATTAATTTATTCATATTAACTAAAAATTCTATCCGATCTCTTAAAGCTAAACCTAAACAACCTTGAATATTTGTATCTCGGCTATTTTCATGCAATTTGGTATTAAATTCCTCGATTTTTTCTTGATATTTATTTCTATTTTTTCTAAAATACTTTCGAATATTTTCCTTAATCTCTTCACTAAATTCTTCTCGATCTTTCAATATGGCTAGAAAACGAATTACTTCCTTTACAAGATCAATGGCATCGTTGGCTCGTGGTAAAAAGTTTTCACTTGCCAATATACTACTTAATATTTTTAATTGATTCTGTTCTGCCAATTTATATTCAGTGTCATTATGAAGAACCGATTCCAATGCGGGAAGAATTTTTTTCAACGTTGGCTTTGTTCTTATTCTCATACCTAAACCTTGTTCAATAATCAATTTTTCAAATTGAATTACTTGATTAGTTTTCTGGAAAAATTTTAACGATTGAAATTTTTCTTCTATTTTTTGTTTTTCATTTTTAAGTAAATGAATAAAGACTTCGATATGGCTCAGCGCCATTGCAATATTTCTGACACAAACAGCAGATTTATCATGATTATTATAATCGATAAATTTAATTTCTTTTTTGATCATAGTTTTTATGAAGTTTTTGAATTCCTTTTCATCTACCTTATATTCATTTGAATCAATGATAAATCCAAGTAATTTTCCATTAAATTTAATAATATTAAAATTAATCCAATATTGATTGTTATCGTTTTCATCGGCATTCTGTTCAAGTAAATTTGCGATACCGAAAAGAAACGATTTGTTTTTGTTAAAAAAATTTTCAATCACTTCAGCAATTGTTGAAGAACTATTTTTAACATAGTTTTGAACAAGCATTTTGTATTCATTTTGAAGAGTCTCGTGTTTATGAAGATCTGTTTCATCAATCGTCATGCAGAATATCTTGAACAATGTTTGCTTTTTTTCAGATATCATTTTCATATCATCATCCATTGTGTCGGTCATTTGAGAAGACGAAATAGATGATTTGTTTTTTTTTTATAATTCGACCTCGACAGCTTTTGTTATCTAGAAATGATAGTACTGTTTTTTTATTGGCAATGCCAGAAATAATATTGAAAAAACAAAAACAAAAGGTTGACTTTTGTTTTTCTATAAAACTGCGGCGTTTCCGAACGCGCTTCGATCTAGAATCCTGCACAGGTACAACTTTTTGCACCTGAAACCAAGGGGGAAAGTACAAAGCAAGTACCGCCAGCATCTCGGTACCTGTTCAGCATCTATCGGATTTTCCGGATACTCAGGTCGGGTTTCGTATGCCCGGCCGGTTTGCAGGACTTTATTTCGATCTGACTCAGTATTAACAGGCTTAAAAGGTCTATTAAAAATATGCCAGAAATAGAGGATAACGACAACGTCTTGGTTCTTATGTTAAATGCAAGGCCCTCGATTTGATAGAGGATGGAGTGAACCAGTCTCTCCCCCACACTTTTCCAGTGCGTCTGCAAAAATTTTCCGACTGTATGTCTTCGAAACTTTCTACTGTGCCTAGATTTCTAGGAGACGATATAAGGTGTCTTCCGAGCCTGACAGACAGTCTGAAACAGCTGTCAAATTTGGCTAATAGTCTTGAGGGTCTGTTAAAATGTAGGAAAGTATGCTAAAAAAATAATCATTGAAGGCTTCATTACCGATCCAGGTGATTCAATCCGATTTGTGGATCCCAGTTTGACCTGGGGGATTGATCAAAAATTTCTGGTTGCGCAACTAGACAATAATCATGATCAAATTAATCTTGCATCAATCAAGAATTAAGTCTTGAATGCAAAACATATGTGTTTACTTACGGATTTTGTCTGCTGAATTCTGATTGATCGATTCTTTTTGTACCTAAATGAAACGAATAACAAGTTAATCTACAAAAAAAAGCACAACTTTAGACTCGTTATTAAGAAAATATTACATGAAATGCAATGGATTCTAAGAATAAAAAAGTAATGCTTTCAAAGAAAAACGAAATTCAAATGATACTATACAATGGCGCAATGATTGATATCGTTACATATTATCTAATCGTGTGCTTCATTGTAAATTACAAAAAAGCTGCACGGTTATTTACATTAAATTTTCGATTTACTCTGAAAATGTCAAACAAAAACGAATCCAAAAAAAAACGTCGAACACGTTATACGCCGAAAATTCTGAAGTGGCAATATTCCGAAATGTTGAGTTGCTTTCCTATTATATTTCTTGTGTTTTCAAGATGGAATCTTCACATTGAAACCCTAATCATCATCATCATCATCATCATCACCCTCACTGTTACCATCAGCATCACTGCCATCCTCAAGATAGTCTTTGATTGGTTCAACATTTTCATCATTCAATCTATTTTTATTTCGACGTTTTCTTCTTCAACATTTTTTCTTTCGGCTTTTCCAATATATACCAAATTTTCATTTTTTAGAGGATATGATCACCGTTATTTTCATTGATACATGCATACTTTGAAGAATACAACTGATTTATATTAATTAATTTTTGTATGTTGAAATTATTACCTAAAACCGCCGAAAAATATCAAACATAATAAATATCATATTATTGCAATGATTTTCCAAATTAGAATTTAGTAACACCTGATTCATCCAGCAAGTATATAAGATCAGTGTCAAATGCCGTTTTGCTGTGTTTAACATTAATAGAGTAGTTTTTCATTTAGTTTTTTTTAAAATACAACATACCATTATAAAAGATGACCATTTTTAATTAACAGTTGTTCATGATTAGATAATATCGTTGAGTCTTGTATATTAAATACACTTCCATTAGCTTTTTTCTGATGATACATCAGCCAAGTTTGACAGCAGAGGTGTGCACGGAGCAAATGTTCTATTTTAGACCCGAACCTATTAATGACACAATATGTATGCTACGAATGTATAGATCAAAGATTTCTGCGTCGAAAAACATTGTTTTCATATTTTAGTACATATATTGTGTTACTAATAGATTCGGGTCTAAAACAGAACATGTTGCCCCGTGCACACCTCTGTTCGATAGTACAATATCTATGGTAACCTATTCTAACTTTGCGCACCAGACTCTTGTACAGTGTATAAATTTAAGACGGCCACTGTTTTCGCGGATAAACATCGTCGGTTTGGACAATTATTAACACGGTGTTTCATCCATTTACAAATAAATCGTTCTGGACATGTCTTTTTTTTATCTTATCATGCATGCCGGACAGCTTTTTGCACAAAAACTAATATTTAATCTAAAGAACTATTACAGAAAAGTTACTTGTTACGTGGATAAACACAAAATAAAACAAGATATTATTATGGATGCACCAATTCCAGTTATGACTGGAGCTGGTATACCCTTACAGGGTGTTAGTACATGAAAAGAAAACCGAAATTAGATAGATAAATGAATTGATCAAAATTCAAAGAAGAAACATAATTACACAAATCATTTCATAACTAACTATTTCTAGACTTAATTTTCCTCTGCGTCTGCAAGTTCTGTAATAGTTTTTTGTAATAATTGTTGATCCAGTTGAATGAGAAATTGCTTTGCATAGTCGGGACACCAAGCGTGATTTTCTATCATTCGTTCTGCTTCACTAAATGCATTAGATTTATCAAGAAAATGACCTTTAGCCAAATCTATGGTGTTTCGAGCCTCGTCGTAGGCTTCGTTTTTAATGAATGCATCTATCACCAATAAAAAAGAATTGAAAATAGCGTCTAAAGGTTGTAGGTTTGCCCCTTCCGTGAGATTGCAAACTGCTGCCTCATACTTTTCAAGTGCTGATTCTATTTCTAGAGCAGCTTCTTTTAGTTTACCTTCACGGTACAGTTTTAATCCTTGTTCATTTATTCTTAACGCTTCTGCAACCTTCTTCCAATGGATAATAGTCTTCCACGCCAATCCATCAGCCACATATCTTTCTGCTAGCAGCTTCCATCGACAACCAGTCTTTAAATCAGAATTCAAGATCACGTTTTGGTCCACAACGTCTCTCTGTGTCGCTGGCGCTTCCTTTTCGTCCGCCATCGTTCTCGTTTGCTCTTCCTCTGCTTTCTTCTCAGCTGCGAATCTTGCTGCTACTGCTTCTTCCATTTTCTTCT
>ERZ778027.4846-NODE-4846-length-10983-cov-14.665904_pt1 | contig 10983 bp, 7 predicted proteins | sample MGYA00375757_ERZ778027 | MGnify/ENA primary metagenome ERZ778027 (study PRJEB29350, sample SAMN05389817) | bioreactor metagenome | isolation source: Ammonium sulfate bioreactor | place: South Africa: University of Cape Town | collected 2014-02-18 ... | reverse complement strand
AAGGTAATAATACAGGTGTTCTTGTTGCTGGTGGAAACGGTCGAGGAAACAATACCAATCAGCTGAACTATCCCATGGGAATCTATTTCGAGTCATTATCGAACAGTCTGATTATTGCTAACACGCACGCAAATAATATAGTTCGTTGGCGAATAGATGAGAGCAACTGGACATTAATCGCTGGTAATTTAAATGCATCAAGTGGAAATTCACCATCTTCACTTTACGATCCCTTCGCATTCAGCGTAGATCCGAGGGGAAATTTATACGTCGCTGATAGGAATAATCATCGAATACAGCTTTTTTCTCTTGGACAAGTAGAAGGAAGAACGATTGCTGGAATTACTAGTGTGCCGGGTTCTAATTCTACTTTGTTACGCTCACCTTATGGAATAACTTTGGATAATCAACTGAATTTATATGTTGCTGACACTGGGAATAATCGCGTACAGAAATTTCTTCGTTACTAAGAAAATCATGAACATAAGATCTGGCATACACAGCGAAAAAGTATTATTTTTTTGTTTGATCTTCGAGTTGCTGTTATGTATGTTACCTGATGTGACGAAATTTTTGCGACACTTTTCATTTTGTCTATATTTTGGCTTGAGTAAGTGATCGAATTTTGATTTTACTTTTAAGAGATTAAATATGAAATGTTGTACAAGGAATATACAAAGAATTATTAAATAGATTCTCAGTTTAAAAAGTGATTGACCTTGAAAACAGCTTGAAAATAAGTTGAAATAAATCTATATGAATGCATGGTTCTATCTTCATTATGAGGACCGATAGAAAATAGTGAATAGAATTCGATTTGTCCTGTTTTGAAATTGTTCATTTTTTCTTGAGTTAATATAATGATACTGCTTTTGATTATTCAAGATTTTGTAAAGACAATAGAACAATTAAACTACTTTCTTCATCTTGACTATCTTCAGATGTTCGCAAGATCTTTGCTTCTCAGATAATTCATGACGATGGTCCATACAAGCAGCAAACATTCTATTTCACGAAAACAAGTACTTTTTCTTCTTTAATATCTCGAACTTTATCTGTTCAGATTAATGTTTCTTTTAGCATGAACATCATCATCATCGTCGTAGAAAAGCATCATCAGTTATTATTCATGTTAAAGTGCGAGATTTGCCAAACGATTGTCAAAGTCGTTCAACACATAAAGTTGCCTCAAAAAAACAAACTATTTCACCCTCGTCTGTAAATCGAACACAATCTACTCAACCAACAACTGTCAATCCTGCATCTGCTTTGTGGGCTAATTCAAAAGATTATCGAATAAAACATGAGAACCATCCGAACCAAAGAAAACATAAAAAGTAGAACATATTCTGTATACGATATCTGATATAATTTTCCATTAGGATAAAACAAAAATGGAAAGTTGCAGTATTCATTTGTGTACTTACTGTAGTTATCGCATTACTTACAGTATTACTTTGTTTATTACTTACATCAACATCGAAATATCGGTCGAATAACAAAAGTATCCTTAGGAATATCATTCTTAGGAAATGCGAGTGGATTCTTTCTTTGTAGATGAGAATGTCACTCTTCGTTGGAATACGACAGGTATAACGGTTGCTGGTATATCTGGAGTAGTTGGTAATGGAAGTAATCAACTTTATAATCCATGGGGATTGGCATTATCTTATGAAAATACACTTTATGTAGCTGATCGCTTTAATCACCGAGTTCAAAAATATCTTCGAGGAAGTTTAAATGGTACGACGGTGGCCGGGCAAGCTAATGCAACCACATGTTCCTCTTATCAATGTTTATGGAGGCCATCATCTATCGTTCTTGATGATAATGAAAATATATTTATTTCCGAGGAAAGGGATCATTGGGTTGTTTTATGGAAGAAAGATGCAGCTATAGGAGAACTCGTAGCAGGAACAGGTACAACTTTCTTGTTTTTTTTATGTGTAGATTCATTCAACATCTATATGTATTCGATAAGGGTATGGAACTGGCAATAATCAGTTTATGTATCCATATAATATCGCTCGTGATAAACAAAGTGGTACACTGTATGTGTCTGATAATGGAAATGATCGGGTAATGCGCTATACTGAGGGTAATAATACAGGCGTTCTTGTTGCTGGTGGAAACGGTCGAGGAAACAATATCAATCAGTTGAACTATCCCATGGGAATCTATTTCGAGTCATCATCCAACAGTCTGATTATTGCTAACACGTTTTCAAATAATATAGTTCGTTGGCGAATAGGTGACAGTAACTGGACACTAGTCACTGGTAATCTGAATGCAACAAGAGGAAATTCACCATCTTCACTTTACAATCCCTTTGCACTGGGCGTAGATCCGATGGGAAATATGTACGTCGCTGATACTAGTAATCATCGAATACAGTTCTTTTCTCTTGGACAAGCAGAAGGAAGAACCATTGCTGGAATTACTAATGTACCGGGTTCTAATTCTACTTTGTTAAATGGATCTTGTGGTATAACATTTGATAATCAACTAAATCTATATGTTGCTGACAGTCTTGGTAATCGTGTACAGAAATTTCTTCGTTACTAAGAGAATCAGTATAAGATAAGCGCATTGAATAATTGTTTTCTTTTTCTTGTATTCCGATTTAATGAATTCAACTGATACTGTTATCGCAATATAATATTTTATCTGTTCAATAAAAAAAATTAGTCGATTTCACGACATATAGACTAAAGAACAAGAATTAATAGTGCCATCAATTTTTAGATATTTTGTGTCTTGCATTTTGAACATATCTGCTCATCCGAAATATCATTTTATTGAATATGTCGCCCTCAGCCTCACCCTCAGATTTATTTAAAATTCCGTTTGATTTCTTGATTCTTCATAACCAATATAATCATCGTAGGCAACATTTTTTTTTGATTTAATTTCATGAAACTCACAGTAGTGTGGAACCCGAAAATTTAATTTAAATTCAAATTTCGAGTTTCACCTGTAAGCAATCTGCACATCAATTGGTCGAAAACTAATTAAATTTTATTGAAAATGGAAGAAATAAATCACAACGAAGCAACCAATAACGATTCTGATTATTTTTTTCGTATTTTATCTACTGTACAGCCATCGATCGATTGGTTATAATAAAAAATACATGAATCGAGTATCAAATTCGAATTTCACGCAAACAAGCAAAAATAAAAGAGAACGGAAAAACGATAACAACCAATTCTCGAAACGAAATTGCAGTAATTTCTTGTTGTGGTTGCTTATTGGTATTTTAACAGGAGCGATAGCACTCGCAACAATTTTGACGTTATATCTCAGTAAGTTTAAAGAAGTCATGAGTACAACTGTCTCGTTATGTATAAGGTTCATCTACATCAAAAACAACAGCTTCAAGTGAGTACATATATTATACCATTTCTTATTACTGATTTATTAGATCTTGTGCCTGCGCTCCGATGGAATATAACCGGTATCACCGTTGCAGGTAGAGCTGGTGCACCCAGTAATCAAAGCAATCAATTTAATAATCCATGGGGTTTGGCATTAACTTATGAAAATACAATTTACGTAGTTGATCGATATAACAACAGAGTTCAAAAATACCTTCGAGGCAGTTTAAATGGTACGATAGTGGCCGGGCAAGCCAATGCAACGACATGCCCCTCGTATCAATGTTTATCGAAGCCATCATCTATCGCTCTTGATGATGATGAAAATTTGTTCATTTCTGAGGAAGGCAATCACCGTGTTGTTTCATGGAAGAAAGATGCAATTATAGGAGAACTCCTAGCAGGAACAGGTGGGTATGGAAGTGGTAATAATCAGTTTAAGACTCCATATAATATCTTTCGTGAATCACAAAGTGGCACACTCTATGTGTCTGATAATGGAAATGATCGGGTAATGCGCTATACTGAAGGTAGTAATGTGGGTGTTATTGTTGCTGGTGGAAATGGTCGAGGAAACAGTACCAATCAGTTGAACTATCCCATGGGAATCTATTTCGAGTCATCATCCAACAGTCTTCTCATTGCTAACACAGGAGCACATAATATTGTTCGTTGGCGAATAGGCGATAGTACCTGGGCACTAGTTGCTGGTAATTTAAATGCATCAAGTGGAAATTCACCATCTTCATTTTCCAGTCCCTTTGGATTGACCGTAGATCCAATGGGAAATTTATACGTTGCTGATAGTAGTAATTATCGAATACAGTTCTTTCCTCGTGGACAAACAGAAGGAAGAACCATTGCTGGAATTACTGGTGTGCTCGGTTCTAATTCTACGTTGTTAAGAACATCGTATTCAGTAGTATTTGATAATCAACTGAATCTATATGTTGCTGACTCTTGGAGTAATCGTGTACAGAAATTTCTTCGTTACTAAGAAAATCATTAACATACAGTTGGGCATGGTTAGTTATTCTCGTTTAAAAATAATCGAAAAAAGTACATTTATAATTCAGATTGAACTCAGTCTTACGAAGCACGTCATTAAATCAACAACTGAATCTGCATTAACTTTCCTTCGATCTTCAAAATTTTGTTCTTTTTAAATAAATTACTGCGGTCATGGATCAAAGTCGTTGCATTTTCAAAAAAATATGTTTGTTTTTGTTGATATGCATCAATTCTTCGATTCAAGTATAGTGAGTGTGCTATGAAAACAATGTAAATGGAATTTTTCTCGTCAGAAGAGAAAATATTTCTTTTGCTACTCCTATTGATCGATAAAATACAAGCGTTGTTTTTTCTCTCCCTTTACATCAGACAACAAACAAATGCGTCGTTTAATTCAAACTGACATGAATCCGTCGACTAACACTGAAACAAAAGGTCAAAAATTACATTTAGACGAAGTTTTACAAGCAAATCTCAATCGAATCCATCAATTAAACGATTGGATTCGTCTTGCTCGAAGTAAATGTTATTTCCCTTCGAAACATTGTCTTACACTCGATGAATCAGCTGCTCTCTATCTACTTACAATTAAATCATTCTATGATCTCACTCAACAAGATTCTCAATCATGGTTTCCGTATTTTCAATTAATCCGATCAGCTATTAAAAAATTACCAAATACAAAAACCAATGTCTATCGAAGTATAAATAAAAATCATATTCGTGATGATGAAATCTTCTGGTCGAATCCAATTTTATGTTCAACATCAATGCAAATAATTCACGAATCACTTGAATCCGATTCAATACTTTGTTCAATCGAAACGATCAATGCCAAAGATATATCCATGTACAGTCAAAATCCACATAAAAAAGAAATTCTTCTCGAGAGAAATACTCGTTTACAAGTAATCAAGAATACTGACAATCAATTATTTCTACGAGAATTGCCACCAATCGATCATCATCATCATCATCATGGCTTGACTAGATTTTCGGCTCAATGGTGCAATTTTTTCATGTTAATCCTAGCAATAGTACTCGTAATTCTAACAGGAAAGACCATGTCAACAATTGAATTGTTTACGAATCAAACATCACAAACGATTATTGCAGAAATGCAAGCTGATTCGTTTGGAAATCGATATGAAGGACAATATTTAAATGGTAAACGACATGGTAAAGGTTCGTATTATTTTGCTAATGGTGATAAATATATCGGCGATTGGGTTGAAGATAAAAAACATGGCTTAGGAGCATCGAGTCTAGCTGTTGGAAGATATGAAGGAGAATTTGTCGATGATAAAATGCATGGGAAAGGTGTATTTTATTTTGCTGATGGTAGTTCATATCAAGGTGAATGGATTGATAATAAACAAGATGGCAATGGTATATTTATTTGGACCAATGGAGATCGATATGAAGGCGGTTTTAAACGTGGACAATTACATGGAAAAGGATCGTATTATTTTGGCAATGGAAATAGATTTACTGGCGAATGGATCGATGGTCAACGATCGGCTGAGTATGGTTCGTTTTCATGGGCATCAGAAAACAACAACAAATGATACTAGTATTCAAAAATTATTTCGACTTAGAGGATACACGTTGAATATTTGCTTTGACTTTCAATACATTTGGCTGTTGCAAAGAGAACGCAAGTTGAATTGAATTCAATTTTAAAATGCAGAGAAATATTTTTACTTCCTTTCTTAGTTTATACTTGAAAAAAACCAACGGTGTGGTTTGAAGAAGGAAAAACGAAAATTCTTTGTCTCTTTTATATATAAATTTTCTAGTTGAAGTAACTTTTTAAATCCATGTGTTCTGAAATAAAACTGCATCTATTAGTCCAAATGTGACAGAATCTCGTTTTGTTTCTTTATTTCGTATAAAGGTGTCTTCGAATAAAATCAGAATTATTCAAACTGTTCTAGATCAAAGTCATTGTTGTATAAAAAAATTAATTTTTATTGAAGATTATTGTTTATTTAATCTTCCATTTTTATGATTTCTTTTTGTTCGGAATTAAAATTCAATACCGTAAAAATTTTTGTACACGATGATTGTTTGTATCTGACACGTATAAATTCAATTGATTATCAACTATCACTTCCATTGGTGCTGAGAGAAGCGAAGCGTTACTGCCTGACAGTCCTGTTACACCAGCAATTGTGAGACCATCTAATTGACCAACGGGAAAAAATTGAATACGGTTATTATAACGATCAGGAACATAGAAATTTCCGATAACATCAACACCTATACCTTCAGGACCATTTAATTCCGCTGATGAACTACCTACTGTCGAAGAAACGTTACCAGCCAAACGTATCCATTCACTTGTACCAATTATCCATCTCACTACACTGTTACGAGCATAATCGGATATAATGACACTATTTGTAACTGCTTCAAAATAAACACCAGTCGGTTTGCAAAGTTGAGTTTTCGCATATCCACAAGATGTTACACCCGCAACGATTTCTGATGTGCTATTGGGAAAATAACGTACTACGCGTGCATTATCAGTATCTGCGACGTATAATGTATCTGAGTTTTCATCGATACTAATACCTTGAGGTGAGGAAAGTCGATTAAGTGCACTTCCACTAATACCTATAGATATGAAAACAAAAACAATACGCATACAACATAACAACGATTTTGCATATTTTACCTGTTCCAGCCACCATAATACCTGATGATGAACCGACAGGCCAGAATTGTACTCGATGATTCAGCCAATCTGAAACGTAAATGCTCTTGTTTGACGTCACGCTAATTTTTCTAGCTTTATTTAAAAAAGAAGGACCCGATCCAGATATGCCATTCGACTGACCACATACAGTAGTACCAATAGAAGAACCTCGCAAATAACGTTGTACTCTGTTATTTCCACTGTCTGCTATATACAGTGAATATGACCAATCAAATGCTAATCCATTAGGTTCTCTGAGTTTATCGGCATCCGTTCCTGGTACTCCAGTCACTCCAGCTACAGTTATACCTGTTTTATTCCATCTGAGAATTGGATCAATACCCTCTTTTTCTTGATATTTTTTCGATTTTGGAAAGATAATAGTGAAAATAATAGCAGCAATAAGAATGCATAACATCAAACCAAAGAAGATCGACAAATATAATTTCTTATGACTGAACTTCTTCTTTCTCTTTCGATGATTATTTTCCACAATATCCCATTTATCTATTTTGTTTATTACGTTCATAGATTGTCCACTTTGATCATCGATAGAGATAGATGATGCTTTGTCTTTCTTACGATGGCGATAAACCGATGATGAGTTAGTATTTGTTGATGAAGCGCGTATACTAACATGAATAATACTACTGCATCTTTTCTTTTTGGTTTTATGTTTTCTATTCTAAAAAAGAAGAAGTCATCAATTTAGTACATATTTAAACGAATCATGCAATAATTACTTGAAAATCTAATGATCGGACATGAATAATTTTCTTCATATTCAACTGAATTCTATGTATTATGAGAGCAGAATACAGTGAATATTTTATTTTCAACGAGTTTCTTGTAAAAATACGACGAAAAACGAAGACAAAAAAATGCGGTTTAGATTAATAAATATTCTGATTAATCTGGAATGAATTATGATTGTTGTTTTTTTGTTTCGTATAAAAAGTCACATTTTTTAAAGAACCTAAAAACATACAGTAAGATCTTTTGCTAACAATTGATCTAATCGTTCAACATTCAAGAATGATAAAAACATCTTGTTCATCAGTATTTTAAATAATATCTGTCTTTTTGATTTTTCCGTTTCGAGACAGATTCTCATATGAATTTATTCAATTTTGTATTCGTTCTCAATTGAACAATTGTATGATTCAACAAACATATCTTTCTTTTCCAATAATGTGTGATGGATTTACTGAACTATCTCCGATTACAATTCATCGACATGATTATAATTATACAGATGAAAACTGAATGTAGCATCTACCTAAATATTGCATACACTCGAGAGTTATACATCGTACAAATCATTAACAACAATGACAAATAAAATATAAACAAAACGAATTGAAGAATTCTATGAATCAATGAATCTGTAATCGTGGTATCATGGCTCATCGAATCTATCTTCTCTATGTTAATCGTCCGAAAAATCTCTCGACAAATTACAGTAATAGAACTTCATAGAACAATAAAAATGACATTAGATTGTGCCATGTTGAATTGTGGACATCATGATCAATGTTCTCAATATGTAAATATTGTCATATACCTTATACTAATCATTGTTCATTAAAATCAATTTCATTTGGTCCTCGTTGTTTTCTAAGACATTCATCATGTTTATGTGAAAATAATGGAACTTGTGTGTCCGAACGTATGACTATTCATTTTACCACTGCAATAGTAACATTTATGCTGATATGTGGTCTAATTAATGATCTACTTTCGATTAGTACATTTAATAAAAAGAAAACACCCGAAGCTGGTTGTTGATATTATCTTCTTGTTTCTCAAATGAATTTTAAGTATTGGTGATTGGTTAAATGCATCGGTTAGTATTGAACGTGTTTATACTATTTTTCATTAGGCAAAATTTAATGCTAAACGAGCCAAACATACAGCTTGAGGTGATCCATGGCTTTATCTAATCGATTATTTGATTTCATTTTTACCATCAGATGTTTATAAAACGAAATTTAATAATACTTTTGGACATATCAAGTATAAATATGTAACGAGAAAATATTAAATAATAAAGAATGGAAATGATTTAGTTAATGTATTTAGAGAGATTGTCAATTAATTGAATGTGACTTTGACCTTTTCGTATTTTTTACTGAGAAAGAAAAGAAACAAAATTATTTCAAGTTGGCAGATACACGTTGAATGTCTGCTTTAACTCTCAGTACCTTTGGATGTTGTGAAGAGAATGTATGTTGACGAATATTCAGTGCCTTTTCTAATAGTTCTAATGCTTGTTTCCATTCACGATTTTTTTCATGTATAAAGGCAATATTTTCATAACTCATGGCAATATCAGGATGATCACCAGGAAGTGACTTTAACCTCATTTGGAGTGATTGTTGATGATGTTTCAGCGCAAGATCATATTTATTCAAATTATAATAAAGATTACCAATATTATTGTGAGAAGTAGCAATATCTTGATGATTCGAAGGTAAATGTTGTTCCATAATAGCTAATGATTTCTTGTAAAAATCTAACGCTTCTGTGTATTTGTTCTGACCGCGATATACAACGGCAATGTTATTGTAGGGGCCAGCCATATATGGATTATCTTCATCATTTGCATTTCGAAATAATTCTATCGCTTTCTTATAATTCTCTAATGCTTTCTCCAAGTCATTCTGGCCACGATAATTTTCACCTATGCAATTATATACAATACCAATGCGTACATAATTAGATGATCCTCTTTGTTTATGAATCACCAATGATTTTTGAAACCATTCAAGACTAGAGTCATAGGCACCTTTATCACTAGTCACTATGCCAAGATCACAATATAAATCGCCACGTGAAGGATCATTTGGTGGTAACTCTGCCAATGATCGATGATATATCTTCTCTGCCAAATCATATTTACCCATTTTTTGCAAGACTAGACCAAAGGAACGAAGATTAACTGGCTCATTCCCACCACAAAATTCCTTTTTCATATGATCGAATAATTCCTTCAAATCATGTTCATCATCACCACATAGTTCCATATGAATCATTATAACTTCTTCGTTTTTCGTTTCTTCAATTTTAATCAATCGAAAAATAGATCCCATCATGAATAATACTTCACATTCCTTGCTGAAATAACTCAAAGAACTAATATCAGAAAACGGTTTTGACTTTACTACTTGAGGATCGGCATCAATAACAAATAGTACACGACATAAATCACCTGTAATTTCAGTGCTATTTAAGAAACCTAATGCTTGATGACGATTGGTACTCGTTGAAAAGAATGAATTTATCGAAATGAGATTATCAATCGATTGTCGAAGAGTATTGAGTTCATCAATCGACATAACTTGACCACGATAGACACGAATGGGTGATTTTTGTTGGTATTGTTTTAGTTGTTGATATATATCACTAATAACAAACCGAAATAAAAATAAAAGATCAATATTTTGTACTCGTAATGCTTTATTCAACATTCGATATAGAAATGAATCACGAGTATACCACCAAAGTGCTTTTTCTGATCGATAATCCTTTTCAAATTCTCGAACGAATATTAATTCCTTCTGATTGGTTTGATATTCTTTTTTACATAATTGAATTAATTGTTGTTTATCACTTTCGATCGATTTCATTCGAATAAGAACATCGATTAAGAGAAGAGAATGAACGAAATTACCATTTAATCCAGTAGTCGATTGGTCTGCTTTGTTGGCACCTGTCTTAAATATATTTATAGATAATGGCTCTTCGATTTTAACTCGACTTTTTTGATCTTGTTTAATGATATGAATGAGATCTTTTAATTTAACAATAACACTTTTAATCTTAATAAAATCTTTTGCCCATAGTTCATTCGCTTTCTTATCCATACAATAGACATAAATCGATGAAACTTGT
>ERZ778027.4845-NODE-4845-length-10986-cov-3.396121_pt1 | contig 10986 bp, 8 predicted proteins | sample MGYA00375757_ERZ778027 | MGnify/ENA primary metagenome ERZ778027 (study PRJEB29350, sample SAMN05389817) | bioreactor metagenome | isolation source: Ammonium sulfate bioreactor | place: South Africa: University of Cape Town | collected 2014-02-18 ... | reverse complement strand
AGGTGGCGCTGCCGATGCGCAGGATGGTGCGCAGCATCGCGAGCAGCAGCGACGAGAGAAGGAGAGAAGAGGAGGCACAAGAACAGCAGCGCCGCATCGATCTCGCTCTTGTTCTTCGCTGCTGCTCGCTCACGCACGCATCACTCTCGACAAACGAGTAGTTATCGATCTCTCATTCATTCAATCCTATCCAATCACTCGAGAGAGCAGTAGATATCCATATCACACTCATATCCACTCACTCTCGACAGACGAGTAGATATCGATATCTCATTCATTCAATCATATCCACTCACTCTCGACAAACGAGTAGTTATCGATATCTCATTCATTCAATCCTATCCAATCACTCGAGAGAGCAGTAGATATCCATATCACACTCATATCCACTCACTCGAGAGACGAGTAGATATCGATATCTCACTCATATCCAATCACTCTCGACAAACGAGTAGATATCGATATCACACTCATATCCAATCACTCGAGAGACGAGTAGATATCGATATCTCACTCATATCCACTCACTCTCGACAGACGAGTAGATATCGATATCTCACTCATATCCACTCACTCTCGAGAGAGCAGTAGATATCGATATCACACACTCTTGCAGCATGGCTGAGCAAGCAGTATCAACACCACTACCCGCCACTCCTGTACCCGTTCCCGCACCACAACCATCACCACAACAACAACTGGTGAGCACCACATCACCGACTGCTACCGCCGTCTCACCAGGCAAGATCAAGTTCAAGGTCAAACTATCGCGACCTGCCGACTCTGCGGCCACGAGCGCCACCTCGACGCCGCTCGTACCTCCCGTGGTTGGCCGCAAGCGCACTCGCAGCGACACCGACTTCATCGACGACTCCAGCGAGCCTCCGTCTCCCACACGTCGTCGCATCGATGCTACTACGCCTACGTCTGCTTCCTCCACACCGTCAGCGCCGCCAAACGACGACAGCGTTCGTCGCAGCGGGCGAGCGCGCAAGGTCAAGAACTCGGACGACTTTGTGGTCGAGCTCGAGCCACGCAAGCACAAGAAGTCCTCGTCGGCCGACGACGACGACGAGCCATCGCCGCTCGCGCCCAATGCCACGAAGAAGAGCAACGCGCCTCGAACGCCGACCACCAGCACCTCCAGCTCGTCGCTCGCGCGTGCTGGCTTGCTGGTAGCGACGCCGTCAGCGGCTTCAGGCGGTGTCTCGTCGCCTGCATCGTCGAGGTCGTCGGTATCGTCGAGATCCGGCGCCGGCAAGACCAAGAAGGTGGCGCCTGCGATACAACGTGTGCGCAAGGCAGCCGGTGTTCGACGCACTGTACGTGAGCCCATGCGTCCGTAGGAAGGCATTGATGATGTACCGATTACTCTCTGACGTTCGGTGTGTGAGTGCAGCAATCCAACAACACAGACAGCGATGTGGCGAGCATCCTGGGCAGCGACACCGACGACGACACGTTCGGTGCTGGCGACTCGGAACTCGACGATCTCGATGACTCGGAGCTCAACATTGACGATGACGACGATGACGATGATGATGACGACGACGACGCGATCGTCGATGACTCAGAGCTGGACGACGGTGGCAGCGAGTCCTCTCGCTCCGTATCGCTGCGGCGTGACGATGCGTTCGATAGCAACTCGAGCGGTTCGGATCTCGACGATCTAGACGATGACCTCGACGAGGAGCTCAACGAGGGAGATGACGATGATGACGATGACGACGACGACGAGGGCGGCGAGTCGGATGACTCGGCACGCGAGCGCGATGTGCAGAACCAGAAGCTCACGCAACGCCAGCGTGCCATGATCGGCCAGGACGAATTCGGCGGTGCGCTCATGTCGCTGCCGATGGGTCGCCGCACCAAGAAGCACCTCACGACCGAGGACTTGGTGCGCCGCTCGGAGCTCGCACGTCGCCGCAAGCGCATGACCGAGAAGCAAGCCGAGAACGAGAAGGTACTACTGCCTGATAGCACGATCAATCGCCCGACCGCGAGCCGGCACTGATCACATTTCTTGCCGCAGCGCCAAGTGGTCGAGAGGCTCCTGATGCGCACCAAGGCCTCGCGAGCCAAGAAGGAAGAGAAGCAGAAGAAGGCCGAGTTCCAGCCGATCGAGCGTGCTCGCAAGCCGATCGAGAACGCCGTGATACTGACGCTCGGCCCCGATGGCCAGAGTGCGCTGCATCTACCCGTCGAGCTGGCGAACGATGCGCGATACTTGCCGCAGCGTGCTCCCGAGCTGTCACAAGCACGGCCACTCTGCGCTGCGAGTGAATGCGGTCGGCCCAAGAGATATACGACAAGCGCCAACGGGCTACCAGTGTGCAGCTTGACGTGCTACCAGCGCCTGATCCAGGAACCGAACGGTGCCGCATCGTCCTCGTCCTCATCGATGATGGCAGTCGAGTAACAGACAGGCCACGTGCTCAACCGCAACAAATGTACATTCCTAGGCGCCGCCGTATCGGTGGTCGATCGCAGCTCGTAATAATTCCAATATACACAACCAATGCGACAAACACCACCAACAACGGCACTCCCAGACGAATCTAATGGCACCAGCGATCGCGATTAATGTTCAGTACCCACACTTCGTTGGCTGGAGGTGGCGGCCCGTAGCCCTTGGTGCACAGGAAGGAGCCGGGCGCCATGCCGACCTCGTCGCTGCCGTTCACCTGCCACACGCTGACGTCGAACGTGCCGCCCGAGCCCTGGTCGGTCCAGAACACGCCGCTGGCTGAGAGCTACACGAGCAATTTCGCGTGAGTCGCCATTGCCCGATGCTGCGTGCACTTCTCCCGATGCTGCGAGCGACAACATACAGGAGCGCGAAAGATGTCACCCGGCACGGCGATCGACTTGTGCACGCACATGAAGAAGCCCTCGACGCCTGGCGTGGCTGCAGCTCGGTTGCCGATGCTCGCCGTGTGGCCGAGCACCACGTAGCCGTCAGGAGGCACGGCGCGCCATAGTGTCACGTCGCCGAACTTGGCGCCCGTATTGCGGTCGTCCCACATTCGCTGGTACTCGACCGGTGGCAGTAGCAGCGGCTGTGGCGGGTCCTCGGGGCTGCAGTTCACGGGTCCCTCGCGCACCAGAACCAACTAGCCAGCAGCACCAGCAGCGCACCGAGAGAGCGCGAGTGAGGCACGAGCCGCAAGGTGTGTCTGTGGTAGTTCGTACCCGAGAGGCTGGCGGAGCCTCAAAGTTGTACGTGAGCGGGAACGGCAAGTGCGAGCGCTCAGCAAAGTCGCCCAACAGGAAGTAGCCCATCGGGCCTCGCGGGCGGAAGAACGAGATGTCACACAGCCGCGCGCCGGTGTTGCTGACACACACGATGATCAGTAGTGCACTCACACACACGCACTCACGCACGACATACGTATCATCCCAGAGCTTGGAAAAGTTCGAGACCGTGAGCAGCGACAGATACTGCGGCTGCAGCACGATCGTATAACGGCCACACGGCGTCAGGCCCCACAGCACGCCTCCTTCGCCGATTGCGATGGCTGACACGTAGACGCCGTCGTTGTACTGCTTCTCGGGGCCGTCGGTTTTCATACGGCGCACAAAGATCGGCGGCAGCGTCTTGCGGTTGATTCCGCCATCGCCGAGTGAGGCGCTGCTGGACGACGACGATGACGAGGTCGCGGTGGCGGTGGAGCGCGATGGCGTGGCGTTGGCGAACGGCGACTCGGGCTCGCCATCGTGCACCGTGACCTCGGAATCGAACACGGGTCGGAACTGCATGTAGTCGTAGCGCGTGTAGAGCTGTCCCATCGAATCGATGCACCACACCTGGTCCTTGTTGACGACGAGCACCTGCACGATCGTGGCGCGGTCGTCGAAGGCCGAGAACGGCGCGCCGCTGGTCGCGAACGGCTGCGGCACGGCGCCGTCGGCCGACGCTGCCGTGACAAAGTACTCCTTCCAGTCGTCGTCGTAGTCCCATTCCTCGGCTTCGGCGAGCGCCGTGCTGCCGTCGTCGTGCAAGGCCGCCGCGGCGTCGACATGCAGCGTCGCGGTCGAGCGATTCAACGAGGTGGCCGATGGCAGCATCATGGCGGTGGCGCCGTTCGACGTGAGGTTATCGAGCTCGTGCTCATCGATCAGCTGCTCGGCCTCGAGAGTCTCGGTCGCCTTGAGGCGGCGGAACACGATGCCGTCGACCGACACGCCCCACACCTCACCGTCGTGGCCGACCGAGATGTTGGTGCAGCTCTTGCCTCGCACACGAATCCAGCGGCCAAGCGTGGCGGCATTCTCCCACACGCGCTGCGACGGTACGGCAGGTACGATGCGTCGCGTAGCGTACGATTGTGGAGGCGAGAGCACCGAGCGCTGTTGCAGTTGCAGCTGTTGCTGCTCTCTCGAGCTGGTGACCGAGCCCACGTTGCGACGATACTCGAATCGAAACAGATTGAACTCGGTATCGATCGCCCAGATGTGCTCCGATGAGCCGACACTCACGCATCGAAGGTCGGCATACTGTCGCTGTTGCTGCTGCTGCTGTGTGCCAAGATTCAATGTCGATGCGCTCTGACTGCTCGAAAGATCCGACACTGCGGGAGCTCTCGCTTGCGACGATGCTGGTGGTGGTGGTGTTTGAGCGGCTTCCATGTTGGCAGCGAGCGAGGCTATCACGCGCATGGAAGCTGACGAGGATCCAGCGATCGAAGCGCGAAGTGGAGATGGCATCTTCAACCAGTAGGCTGCTTGATGCGAGGCATTGCGACGTAGCAGGTCGGCGAGCGGAGCGTCGACGAACGAGAGGCGATACGGAAGTCCCGAGGATGAGATAGCCCATAGCTCCTCGGATCTCAGAGCGTCTGGATTTGTGCAGCGGCCTACCGAGAGGCTCACGAGATGCAGCTCGGTCGGCTCAGTGGCGGCGGATGCGCTCTCGGGTTGTAGTGTCGGCGGAGGAAGGAGCTCGAGCGCCAGCACGCGACACCAAGCTCGAGCACCGTGATGCCACGAGTACAAGCGTCCGTGATCATCGAGCGCCCACGCAACGAATAGAGGCGATAGGTACGAGAGCTGACGAGCGGTTGGCGCCATGAGGTTGGGTGAGCTAGCGCCTGCTTCAGGCAGCGAGACGGTCGCGATCTGGCGCAGTACGAGTGTCGGTGCTGCATCGCGATCGGGAGGTGCTTGGTCCTGCTTGTTGTGTAGTAATCGCCAGTTGGTGTAGAAGTGGATGGTGGCGCGTTGGGGAGGTGGATAGAGTGGTTGCTCCATTGTCGAGAGCGAGCGAGAGAGAGAGAGCCTGGTTGGAGATGCGTGCACGACGATGGAACGAAACGAATGATCGAGGAGGAGAGGATACTGTGCTGGATATTATTACGAGACTGCTGTGTGTGACGGTGGAACAATGAATGCTATCTATCAACCAACGACAACGATGGGGTTGGGTTGGGTGTGTGTGGGTGTGCGTGTGTGCTTATGAAAGGGAATCAGAGAGGGGGAGGCAGAGGCTAGAGATGATTGGGCTGGATTGGATTGGATTGATGATATGGTATAGTGTGGGCGCGTGCCTGCTCACGCTCTCGGTCTCGCTCTGCCTTAACGGAAGACGTCGCTAGCCATTGGTCGAGAGGATCGAGAGAGGTTGGTCGTGGTACTGGTACGCAAGGTCGAGAAGCCGACGGCGCCCTTGCCACGAATGCTGCCGACGTTCTGGTTCGCCAGCAACGACATGGTCTGCTGTCGCATGAGCTGGTTGCGCACCGACGGATCGACCTCCTTGGCCTTCTTCTTGCTGCTGCTCTTCTTCTTGTGGTGCTTCTTCTCCTTGCGCTCGCGGTCGCTGCGTTCGCGCGAGCGGTGGTGCTTGTCGGCCGTGCCGCTGCTGCTGCTGATGCCACTGGTGGGCGCACTCTTGACGGCGTTGGCCTCCCAGTTGTCGTCGTCGCCTGTGGTGCTCGAGTCGAGCGAGCTGCCACCGGACGACGAGCCGAACAGATCCTCGAGCATGTTGGGCTTGCGCTGGCCCTGCATCAGCTGGCCGACGTCGGCCGTGGCGCGGCCAGCCGATGGATGCTCGGGCTCGGGGCGGTCGCGATTGGCCTGGCGCGTCTCTCGCAGCTGCAAGAACGTGTTGGCGCGCTTGAGGGTCGAGAAGACGTCCTTCGGGCGCACGGCCGGTCGCGTCGCGCGCTCGTCGGTCGGCACCGACGACTCTGCGAGGCTGCTGACAATGTTGGCCACGACGCTGTCGACATCGACCGAGTCCTCACGCGCCAGCGGGCGCGAGATGGCCTTGGTGCGGCGCTTGGCCTTCGGACCAGCAAAGAAGTCCGAGTCGGTAATGTCGGCGTGCTCGACCTGGTTGACGCGCTTGCGGCTCTGGCGCAGCGAATGTGCGAGCTTGGAGCGCGCCTCGCGTTCCGAGTCTTGCTCGAGTGCCTTCTGCTCCTTTTCGAGGCGAGCCTTCTCCTTCTTGTCGTGCGCAATATTGAATTTGATTGCCGCCTATCGAGAGGAAATACAACAACAAAGTCAGCAAGAGCGAGAGATCGAGATCGAGATCGAATGGTATCTCGTACGCGATAGGCATGAGCAAACTTCTTCCAGTTATTAAAGAAGCCCACAATGTCGTCCTTGGCATTCTCGCCAAAGTACAAGACATTGTCTTGAAACTCGTTGAGCACCTTGTCGTAGCCCTGCACGGTCTCCTCGACCTTGTCGATCGACTGCTGCAGGAAGTCGCGCATGCGCAGATCGTCGGCCGGCAGCGCCTCGAGGTCTTGGCGCATCTGAGCCAAGCCCTTGGTGAGGAACAGCACGACGCCAGTGGTGGCTTCCATGGCGGCGGGCGCGGTCTTGAGCGCCTCGAGCTCGTTGACGAACGTCAGCAGATCGGGGTCGTTCTCTTGGATGATGCGCGCCAGCATGTGCAACAGCGTGACCTTGGAGTCGCGCGTCTTGACATCGGCCAGTTTGAGCATGGCACCGAAGCGGAAGCCCAGGCACTGTTGCTTGGGGTTGTTGAGGTAGTTACCAAGAGCCAAGCAATACTCGAGCGTCTTGAGAATCTTTTCGCTCTTGAGCTCCTGGAACGCTGCTTGTACTACTGATACATTCTAGAGAGATATCCATGCAATCGAAATTAAGACAAGGACAAGGAGGAGATAGAAAGAGCTGATTTCGATCGGCAGTTGTACGTACATCTGCATACTCTAATAACTTATCAGGCACCTCGAGACAAAAGATGGTGGTGGCGATACGAGTGCGAACGTTGGGAATGGTCATGAGCTCGTAGAGGAAGCGCTCGGAGCGCGTGAGCTCCTCGGGCGTGCCCTTGTAGTCGTCGAAGAGCATCTTGCGTTCTTGGTCAAAGGTCTTGGCCGGGAAGAGGCCGAGCAGCTCGTTGAGCTTGTCCATCGTCAGGTAGTCGAGATCGACCGACAGGATCGCCTGCTTGACGACCGACACGTCCTCGGGGTAGCGCTTGAGGATGATCTCGATCACGGTGCAGCGCTGGCGGTCGAGCACCACCGGTGCGCTCTCGTCGGCCTTGGTGGCCTTTTTCTCCTCGGCTGGCTTGGCCTTGGGATCCTCCTTCTTGAACGTGTCCTCGATCAGGCTGCCGTAGCGCTTCGCAATGTCGCGGTAGCGGTCGGCGTTAATGTGCTTGAAGATGGTCTTGTCGAGCACGTTCGCCGGCAGAATGTTCCAGCGCCACGGCACCATCTTGGCTCGGCTAGGATCTTGGAAGGCTGGTGCTCGTGGAACGAGGCCAGGTGGAGGAGGGCCACCGCCAGGCAACGGCGGAGGTGGAGGACCGCCGCCGGGAGGTGGTGGCGGCGGAGGAGGACCGCCTCCTCCCATCATGGGCGGTGGTGGCGGCGGCGGAGGACCTCCTCCCATCATGGGCGGCGGCGGTGGTGGCGGGCCTCCGGTGACTGGTGCTTCGTCGCCTCCCATCATGGGCGGCGGTGGCGGCGGTGCGGCAGCCATGGGTGCGGTATCGGCAGGCTCCTGGGGCTCGGCAGCCGGCGTGGCAGCACCGGTCGCTTCGGATGGCGATGGTGCGTTGTTGGCGCTCTCGGCCGCTCGCGAGGCACTGGCCTTGAGCCACTCCTCGGGAATCACGAGCCGATCGTCGGCGTCGGCAATCAGAACGCGACGCGCGCCGGCCGACGCCGAGTCCGGACGCTGGCAACGGCCGAGCAGCTGCACCAGCACGTCTTCGATCGTGAGCGACGAGAGCTTGTTCTGCCCGGCGACGAGCACGTCGTGAATGTGCGACACAATGTCGGCTATGATGCCCCACACGACGTCGGCACCGACGGTCGGCACTCCGACGTCGTAGAGCGTGTTGAGTATGAGGGCGAGCTTCTCCTCGAGGCCGGTGCCCTGCATCTCGTTCCACAACGAGTGTATGACCTCGACCGAGTCGCTGCCGGCGGCGGCGATGATGGCCTCGCGCGTGAGGCCGGCCTCCTCGAGATCGCTCGCGAGCTCGTCGTCGTAGGCCTTGAACTGCTCGAGCAACTCGGGGTCGGGGCACTCCTCCTTGAGCAGCTCGATGGCCTCGGCGATGCCCTCGCTGACGAACAGCTGGCGCGCCTTGACGCGCTCGCTTATGTCGTCGAACAGCACGACGCACGCGTTCAGCAGCGCCATGAACGTGATCTTGAACTCGAGGTCGGTGCCCTGCTGGAACTCGCGCACCAGCTCGCGGAAGCAGCCAAGCTTCATGAGCTTGAGGTAGTTGACGGCCTCGTACACGAGGCGATGCGTGTCGCGGTTGACGGCGATCGACGCCAACATGGTGAGGATCGCGGTCTGGCGCTCGGTCGGCAGGAACTCCATGCTGAGCACGATGGTCTTGAGAATGTCGGGATGCTCCTGCAGGTCGAGGCTCGTGACGGCGCCCGAGATGACGCCCTCCTCGAGGCACGACAGCAGGCCACTCAGCTGTAAAGCCGCCTTGCCGGCGCCGTTGCCGGAGCCGGAGCCGTTGGAGTCCTTGTCCTTGTCCTTGTTGGTGGAGGTGGAGGAGGACTTGGCGGCCTTGAAGAGCTCGTAGGTGTAGCTCTCGAACAGCCAATCGAAGCCACCGATGGCGCGGAACTCGTCGATCCACACCTCGGTCGGCTCCTTGAGCTTGAGCACCAGCAGCTCGATGACCTCGGTGGTCTGCTCGACCTTGAGACGCGCCAACAGCGCCTTGGGGCTCGTGTCCTGCCCGAGCGTCGCGCTCAGGAGCGTCTTGCCCTCGAGCGATTTCATGAGCGCCAGCTTCTGCTCGATCGAGTAGTCGCGAATCCAGTACTCGCGGTCGGTGGCGTTCGTGACGTTGATCGAGGTCAAGAACTGCGCGAAGCGCTCGTTGATCTCGGCTGGATCGGTGCTATCGCTGTAGCTGCTGCTGCGCGTCGGCGACGAGCCAGGCGACGCGACCGCGCTGCCGGGCGCCGAGGAGGAGGAGGCGGAGGCGGCCGTTGAAGCACTACCGGTGCTCGACGCCAACGCCAGGTTGCTGGAGTCGACCGAGGCCGACATGCTCGAACCCGGAGTGGTCGAGTCCGAGTCGTGGTCGCTCATCGAGCGGTTGTGCGCCTTCTTCTTGTCGCGCTTGTCGGCCTTGGAGCCGAGCACGTTCGAGATCATGACCGAGAGGCGCGTCTTGCGCGGCGTGTCGTCCGCTGCCGCAGCCTGCGGCGAACGAGACTTTTTGCCGACGACCTCCGAGTCGACCGAGCCGGCAAACGAGCGCACGGCGTCCTCGATGTGGCGCTTCTTGTCCTCGGGGTGAGGCGACTTGAGCGACGCCGACGACGGAGCCGATGTGAAGCCGACCGACGCGGCGCGATGGCGAGGAGACTCGAGAGGCAGACTGCCTGCCGTTGATCCGCTACCGGTGCTGCTACCGGTGCTGCCGGTGCTGGTGGTGCTGGTGGTGCTGGTGCCGACGACGAGGTTCGAGCTCGAGGGTGTGGTGATCGAGAGCGTCGGCGGAGAGGCGGGTGGCACGGCGGTTGTATGCGTAGAACGAGGCGAGACGCGAGCTGGCTCGTGCGCACGGCTCGCGGCTGGCTCGGGAGCGAGACTCGGTGGCTCGGGCGCCGGCGCCGATGGTTCGACCAAAGCATGCTCGTGGCTAGCGGCTTCACCGCTCGCACCTCCGGTCGTGGCCGTGGAGGCAGGAGCGTCGTCGTCGTCCTCGAACACGTAGGTCGGATCGAGCTGCGCCAAGGCGCGCTTCTTCTCGAGCAGCTGCCGATCGAGCTCCTCGTACTTCTTGTCGAGCTTCTCGAGCTTCTTCTCGACCTTGCCAGCTTGTGCGGGCTTGCTCTTGCCCTTGGGCACCAGCATCAACTCGAGCATCTGCATCTCATTGTCGAGATCATCGAGCTTCTGCTCGAGCGCCTTGATCTCGCGCTGGAGCTTCTTGATCGCTGCCGACATGGTGTGCGTGTGTGGTGTACCGCGTTACTGACCAGGTGGTGATGCGATCGAGCTAGATCACGCTGCTCACACCACCACCACCACCACTACCACTACCACTACCACCGTCGCCGACAACGACCAACCGACAACCACCACGTATCTAGCTCGAGAGAGCGCCACACACACACACAGCACGCGACAACGACAATGCAACCAACCAAACAAACGGCGATCATCGTGAATCAAGAATCAAAAATCAAACCTACCACGGGGCTTACGCTGAGAACATTGCTTTATCGAGATCCTTCTTCACTCATCAAGCAAATGTCTCTGGATAAGCTCATCGATACTCGACATGTTTTCGGTTTCGTACTCGAGGAGGCTTTTCGTGCAGTGGTTGTTGTTGTTTCGTTGCTTCGTCTTGGTTCGATCGATCGCGCATTGATCGACATGAGAACACCGTGACATGGCCTCGCTGCTTCTGCCCGGTGACCGCAAGCGCGGTCGCAGCAACAGCAAGTCCAGCAAGAAGGCACAGCAGGTGGCAGCCGAGGCGGCCGCAGCGCCGGCCGTGAG
>ERZ778027.4835-NODE-4835-length-11010-cov-11.605660_pt1 | contig 11010 bp, 10 predicted proteins | sample MGYA00375757_ERZ778027 | MGnify/ENA primary metagenome ERZ778027 (study PRJEB29350, sample SAMN05389817) | bioreactor metagenome | isolation source: Ammonium sulfate bioreactor | place: South Africa: University of Cape Town | collected 2014-02-18 ... | reverse complement strand
AACGCTGCGAGTAGGATTCGAACCTACGCGGGAGAACCCATCTGATTTCAAGTCAGACGCCTTAACCACTCGGCCATCACAGCACGTTGTTACGTTGTTGGAAATTATGTTAATAGTGAAACTTGACATGTATTGCAATGCAACAAGAAACAACTGATAATTAATGTTTTTTGGTTTCCATCGTATGCCGTTTTAAATGCCAACCACAGTAGGTATGAGCACAACATTTACATTCTTTTTGCCACGTATCCGTTCCACATGTGAAACATTTTCGTTGAATTGATGGTGGATATTTTGGTTTTGATGTAACACTAACAGCAGCGATAGATTCCTCGTGTGTTACTATTGGAATTGTTGGTTCTGGTTGTTTCTCTTCTGAAGAAAGTTTGACTTGAAGTGATGTATTCCAATCGATTGGCGATGTGAGAATCTCGATTTGTGGATGATAGGTTTGATTTTGAAAGCCTTGTTCGAGTTGATCAATTTGATGCGTTAGTTTGCTAATATCTTCTTCGACGAAATTTTCTCGTTCCATTTTCTGTTGAATAACTTCAGTCATTTGATTTAACTGGTGTTCGATTTGTTTTTGTGATTGTTGTGAATAAACATCGAGTTGTTTACGTGCTTCATCAGCTGTTCGACGTATTTGTTCTTTCATCTGTTGTTCCCATTCATCGATATCATTCCAAATTGGAAATTTATTTGGATGAAATGTTGGTACAACTGTATTCTGATAATAATCCTGTAGAGTATTTCGTCGTGTAACAATATTTTCTAATTCGACTGCGAGATTCTGTCGATGAATTTGAAAATGTTTAACACAGAAAATCTGATTACAACCAACACAAGGCACAATACCTTCTTGTTTATTACAATTTGGACATAGTTTTGCACTTGCCATTGTCAAGTCGGTTGAGAAGGTAATAAAATAAAACACGAGCATTTTTTTCCTTTCGATCACATTTTTTGTAAAAAAAATCATAGAGGGCATTAGATTCAGTTTTGTTTTATTTTGCTTTGCAAATAGATAGACAATCAATTATATCTCGATAGGAGATGTTTATCTTGTTATTGTTTTCTTTTTTTAACCAAAAATGAAATGCACGTGTTGTCGTCAAAAGATTATATAGAATCTTGATGTTCGATTGGCGCTGTTTTGTTTTGTTTTCTATGAAAATTATTCAGTATGTCTCATCAATTATCATTTGATCAGATCACTGATATGACACTAAAACAAGCAATGACAGCAACGAAATTAAGCGAAATGCTTGATTGTATTCGAAATCTGAAATTGCACGCTAAAACTATCGAACGAGACCTATCAAATTCTTTTAACGAAAATAACGAAAGTGTTGTTGTTGATGATTTTCCTACAGAAAATATCCTTGAATTAGCCAAACAACGTTCACAAAATCATCGTTATATTCTTCTCAATGATTTCAATTCATCAACAAGAAAAAACAAACAAAAAACATCGCTGAACAATCATCAACAACTTGAATTTATGAAATGTATTATTGCCGAACAGCCAACAGCTCTCGATGCTATCTATTTAGAATCCTTACTCAATCCTGATCAATGGCAAAACAACAATGAATATCTTCAAATAAAACCTAAAGATTATCTAACAAAACTCGAACGTAAACGATTGAATGAAATTTTGAATTAAAATATTGATTAATAAGCAAAAACAAAAATTATACACAATATAGAATCGGGGGAGAGAGAGAGAAAATGCATTGATTAATCACGCCGTATGCGACACATTTCCTGTCATTTTCTTCGAAGTCGTGTGGCGTTTTTTGTTGAAATTCTTTTGAATATAAATCTATTCTTAGTCGGACACATCTTCCGTTGATGAGCGAACAAAAACACAGTATGTCTCATCACTTCCTCTTCTTTCACCTATATATGCATCGAGATCAATTTCGACATAGAAATGAAATCAAGTAGAAACGAAAAAACAAACAAACAAACTTCTTATTCATATCAATTCAAGAGACAAAGTCGGATTATGACTCCCTACTGATGAATAACAATATCTCAATAGAAGATATTCGCATCGATTGAATTGAAACGGATTAAAAAACGTTGAACGAGATTTTTCTTTTGTTATTCATTAAATTATGTTTTTCTCTTTCATATTCAACACATGCACATGTTTCATTCGTTGTTGTTGTTGTTGTTGTTCATCAACTTAAAAAGCTAATTATGAATATCACTAATGCGCGCATAGACAAAACGAAATTCGGAACATAGCTCTTTATCCTGCTGACTACTTTTGTCGGACTGACATTTTCTTTCTTCATTTTACAATTGATCTACATGCCAAGTACTCTCAGCTAGTAACCAACCGTAGTTCTTGTTATTATTTATCTCATCTTTTTCTATCTGACATATATTCTAAGTAGGCTAAGTAACGAACACATACCAATGAATAGAAAACATTAATCCAACGAAACTAATGTGAAAGAGAGAAAACAAAAGCATGATAATCGATTGCGTAAGATTCCCGCTGTTATTTGACTCATTTGCTTTTGCTTCTCCTCCTATTTCAACGAATTAAACAAGAAATCTAATGAACATCTAGAGATGTGTGATCTGCAAAAATTACATCGATATTTCACACATTCAATGTACGCATAGATCGAAGAAAAAGAAAACTAAGGTGAAAACGACTCATCACCTTGCCGATAATTGTTAATAAAGAGAACTAGAAAATAGATTTTAACTAACGAACTTTGTGCTTCTGATTAACAACAATCATTATTATTTTCACGATTCCAATCTGCCAGTTGATTGATCAAACGAAATGTCGAAGGTGTGAAATAATCACGAACTTTGAAATGATTGTATTTTCTCAACAATCAAAAAAAATGAAATGAAATTAGTTTTTCATTCATTCGTTCGTTCTTTTCAAATGCATTATCGAAAAATCATTCTGCGATCTTGATGTCTAGCGAGCGGCATCGATCATTATCATTCTTGACAGAAAAACGAATGAATGATTATCCCTTATTACATTACATTTCTGTTGCGGCATCGTTGACACTTGGGTGATGGATGAAGAAATCGTCCAAATATTTTTCTCGATGTTTTTCTTTATCAAAGAAGGTGTTAGAAGAAAATAAACGCCAGATATGAAAAAGACTACTTCGCTTGTCGATAAGTTTTTCTCATAAATGTCTGTTATCCATGTGGATACAGACGACTATCGTCTTTGATCTGACAGTTAACAGTAGATTTTCTTTTTCTAACAAGAAGTGTTTATTCACATCGTGCCACTTTGTGTCTCATGCTATCTATTCTCGCAGTAGGTAAACGAGACTTTTTTTTTTTATAAAGCAGAACAAATTTATTTGGATAACGATAAAGTTCCTTCTGTTATGTTCACGGATAAATCTGGAAACAAATGTTCGTCGAATCGATGCCATTCTCACTTGAAATTTTGTGTGAAAACGATGTCTTATTATGATAGAAAAGAATGTCATTGTCTTTTCATTGAATAAAACAAAAAAATGTGTTGATAGAGTGAAAGTCAATCGATGATGATGAGGATGATAATAATGTCTCCGTTTATATGTTAGTCAAACAGTTTCCTGTCTTGTTTAAAACACCCCCTACTATTGTTTTATCTATGTTGTTCGTATACAGACGAAATGTGATTCGTCTCGTTCAAGTAATTATATGTTCAACTGTAGAAAATCGAAGAAGAAGAATAATATGTGGGCGGATATTGTTTATTTTAGAAAGTTCGATTCCAAAATAAAGATGAACAATATTTATTCATCTGAACGATCGAATAATATTCAAACAAATCTGTTTTGAATTTAACCAAATGAAAATATCATCGATATTACGTATTTTCTCTTTCTCTCTCGTGTGCTTTCTTATTCCCAAAAGATAATTAAAATAATATACAACTACCATTTGCTTATCGCTGATTATCGATATATGTCTACATGCATTATCGAGAATATTATTTCTGTAAAGTGCAATGATCGAACTGATAAAAAGTCAATAGAATCGATCATTTTCTTTTGATGCCTAGCAAATCCACTTGTTAAGTATGTGTTTAAATTGACAATTGGCTGAAAAAATAATGATAAATTATTATTAATGTGATGTAATAGAGAAATGAAATTGGAGAAAAATGTATATTTGTATTTTTGAACACATGTTTAAAATTGATGGGGGGGGGGACAGACAGACGAGAAAAGAAAAATATTCATCTTATCGAGAAATGTTCGATTTTCGATGCAATTCGATCGAATAGTCGCAGCATGGTTTTAATTTGTTCATTTCAATGAAATAATTTCTTGTCATTCGAGAAACATCTGGAGTGGAACAGATCGAATTCATTTGTGTCTTCTTCAGTTGTCGTTTACAGAAAATGAATTTTCATTCATTCATTTTCACTATAGTAGATAATGAACGTAACGAGACAAAATAATAGCAAGCAAAGGTGTAATCATTTTCGTTGTTCAACTTTTCCGTCTCATCGATTATGATCAAACACGAAGAAGAGATCATCGTTAAAAATTGAGATCAAGGTTGACGATGCAATCACATCAAACGATTCATTTCGATAGACTTCAATGTACATGACTAACAAGTGGACAATTGGGAAATAGGAAAGGAAAGAGAGTCACTGACGAACACATTTGTGTTTGTCCTTCAATTATTTCGACTTGTTAATAGGACAATTTTGAAGTCAATTCAATTTTTACTTTTGCGGACTTTCTTAGTTACTATTAAACAAGTTGAAACGAACGATAATACTCGTTTGATTGGCTCATTTTTGTAAATGTCAGAGAAAAATTCCATTGGTGAAAAAACGAAGACAAGCACAGGAGAACACAGCGTGAATGCTCCAATCAACACCCTATAGTTTGTTTCTTTCGCTCGTTTTCTTTCTTTTTCTTCTGCAATTGGGAAGAAGAAGAAGAAGAAAAAGACGGCACTGTTGGAGATGACACATCCATTTCCTATTTCATATCTTTCTCTACTCGTTAAAAGTAATACAGCTCTACTTTGTCCAATATTCTCAATGGTTGATCTACACATCAGGAGTTCCTTTTTCCTGGTCTCAATTTAATACAAAACAGATATTCAAGAGAAAGTAAATAAACAATAAGACAAAAAAAACTACAGTATTTTCTTTCTCTCTCTCTCCCTTACGCGCGCGCTTCTTCTCATTGGTTAACTTCGATTTTCTCTCCTTTTCTCTCCCTCTCTCTCTCTCTCTCAATTTCTCTCTCTTTCTCGTTTTTCTCTCGATTTTTTTCTTAACAACACGACAAAAAAATTCAACTACACTGCTGTGTATGTGTCTGTGTTTGATAGGTTGCCTACTGGAGTCATTATTGCAGTATCAATAGCTAGATCCTGGTGAGCTTATAGGCATCGTACGCTGCACACCTCTCCCTCTAAGTTCTCAATCCTGCGGAGCATCGCAAAAAAACCGACAAGTGCCAACCCCTATCGAGATTGTTGACAACTAAAAAACGACAAATTGCACAGTAAGTTATGCGCAACATGAAAATAATTATTAATTTTTTTTTGACTATCTGTTCGTTTTATTCAGCCATTTTCAGTTCATACAAATCCATGTTCGATCCAACGAGTCCATCAGCTGATGCTTCAGCTGTTGCTGGAGAAAGTGCAAATAATACAACAACATCATCCTATGCAAGTCCCTATGCACCCGTTACATATCGTCCATTAACATCAACTCCTTCATCATCCTCGATTTTCAATGTTCCCGGTTCAGCATCATTGAATTCACTTGACGATCCACAACAACGTCGAGCCGATTTCTCGGCCTATCCTGGTACATCACCTCCGTTTTCAGCTGCACAAGATCCGTTAGCTGCATCGAGTTTTATGTAAATATTCATTTTCTTCAATCATTAAAACATCTCTTTCTCTCTCTCTCTCATTAGGACGTATCCAATGTTCGATCCCGAACAGTATGCCAATACACAATACTATTCACGTTATGTTACTGCTGGTTCACACATTGATCCAACGAGTCAAACAGCATTTTTACCTTACTTTCATCCGTCATATCGACAAGGATTAGGCACCTCATGTAATGTTTCAAATATTCCAAATGGTAAAACCGATAGTTATGTATGCAAATGGATTGATCCTGATACACATCGAATATGTAATCGTGTATTTGGTTTTATGCAAGAAATTGGTAAGTTAAATATATACATCTTTCAATCCTTGGAGATTTTTTATGAAAAGAAAAAGAAAATGAAAGAAAGAAAGAAAGAAAGAAAGAAAGAGAAAGAAAAACGTCGGAAATGAGTTTCCTGTGGTGCTACTGAAATAATGATGAGGTTAAACAGATGACAAAAATGTGTGTGCATATATACATATGTATGAATGTGTTCTGTTCACTAAATAAATGAAGCTTGTTAGTAAAGACATAATAATCATGGCATTTTGTCCTTCGATTTTCTTCTTTTAGTCACTCATCTTACTGTTGAACATGTGGGCGGACCTGAACAATCATCACACACATGTTTATGGCTTGACTGTCCGAGACATGGTCGAGCATTTAAAGCGAAATATAAATTGGTCAATCATATTCGTGTGCATACCGGTGAGAAACCATTTGCCTGTCCATTTGCTCGTTGCGGCAAAGTATTTGCACGTTCGGAAAATTTAAAAATTCATAAACGAACACACACCGGAGAACGACCATTTCAATGTCAATTTTGCGAACGAAGTTTTGCCAATAGTTCGGATCGAAAGAAACATCAACATGTTCATACATCGGATAAACCGTATAACTGTCGAGTTAGTGGATGCGATAAAACCTATACTCATCCATCATGTAAGTCAATTCAAAGATTTGAAAACAAAAATTCATCGGATTTCATTGTCGTAGCTCTTCGTAAACATATGAAAATGCACGAATCTCAAGGTCAAGATTCGACATCATCGACAACAACAAATTCTTCAACTGGATCAGCGAATGAATCTTGTATGAAACGAAATAGTCTTCATCGACGTGTAGGTGAAAACGACCGATCACCATCACCATCATCTCGAATGCAAAATCATTCTCAACGACGTCGTCGTTCATCTCGAGACAGTATCAATTCTCATCCGATTCATCTTCAACAACAACCCCAACAACCCCAACAACAACAACACCTACCATTACATTCACAACTTCAACCAATGCATTCGTCAATGAATACAACAGCAACCGATAGCTGTTCAGAATCACCACCATCATTCGAAAATCTCGTACCAATGAAAGCAGCTCTTGCACGTATGCATCATCCACAAGTACCAACAGCACCGCAAGCAACTTCAACTGATTGGCCTTTACATATGCATACAATGAGCGCTTATCATCATCCACATGTTTATCATCCTCATCATGCTGCTGCTTTGCAACAACATTACTATCATCGACAAACGGGACTTAATTTTTGACAAATTTCTATATAAATATTCTATGTATTTCTGTGCATGTGTGTGCGTGTGTGTGTGTGTGCATTACTTGAAATCTTTTTTTCTCTCTCTCTCTCTCTTCATTTTTTTCCTTTTTGTTTGTTTGTTTGTTTGCTTTCATTTCAAAACACGTATTTTTTGCTTGTTATTATACGAGACAATTTTACAAATATTAGAAAAACAAAACAAAAATCTATTGTCATTTAATTTTCCTATCAATCAATCAATTCATTTAACTTGTACAAGGTGAAAACGATTATCATTCGGTTCATTAAACATCAGGATATTCATTCGTTCATCTAAATCAACAAACTAAGAACATGATGAGCTTAAGATTGAGTGTATGTCTCTCCACCTGAAATCACCTATATACAAAACGATAACAACATATTGTTATAGTCGTTATTCATTCCATTTGAATGAGTTGAATACAACACATCCATCTCTCAATAATAATTACTTTCTCTCGTTCGTTCGTTCGTTCGTTTTTCTATTTTATTTCGATGCGCATTGATCAAACATACAATCGAATGAATATTGAAATAAAACTTTCTTCTTATCGGTATAAGCAAAAGACCTCCCAGAGAGCGCGTATTCTTCTCTGTCTCTCTCTCTCTTCGCACCTATTGATTTTCGTATATATACATTGAATCTATTGTTCTTCGAACTAATCACGGCAGGGATGCCATGTCTCTTTAGTCGGCCGTTCAATTCTTGAATATTGCCATCGAAGAACATACGTACGTGCATATACACAGAGTCTGATGTCATCCTTGACTAAATTGTATACGTATATTCTTCGATCCTATGTAATCAATTTTTCAATTGTCTACTTAATATCTCATCGATTTTTTTAAGAAGATAGAATCGAAAAGAATGTCGAAGTGGTATGTCATCGTTTAACGATAGCTTCAAGGAAGAAGAAAAAGATGATGATCATCATCGTTGTCCACGGCAGGATGCGCTAATTGTTCAATTTGTCTGTCTGATATATTTCTATTACATACGTACGTACGTACGTATGTCTGTGTGAGAAAAGCTCTTCACAAACACTAGGTGGTGACAAAACTCAAATTAGAACCTCATTTACGCTCAACAGACAAATAGAAACTTTTCTTATTAAAACTAATCAATCAATGCAATGCTTGACAGATGCCTATTCTTACCTGTCGCAAAGAAAAGAAAAAACATACTTTTCACACCTACTTCTTCAGATGATAAAAGACCCCATATGTATGTATCGCACATGAAATAAGGTTCGTTTGATTTCATTTCATTCATTCATTTTTTGTTTTATTCAAATGAAATGTACAACATAGGAAGATGTAATTTTGAGATTCAATATTTTGTGTTTTGTTACAGAGAAATAAATACATAGAGACAGACAACAGACAAAAAGAGGAAGGAAAAGCATGAGTAGATAGATGAATTTGACCAGTATACCAACGACTATAGATAATCTGACCAACCATTAAATGAGATTCAATTCCACAATTCCGATTAATTCTTTGTACGACGATTAAATGCAGCGACGACTACACAATGAAAACATTCGAATTTTGATCACATCGATTTTTTGTTTCAAATCTTACTTATAATAAATAATATGACTCCAAAAACAATTCCTGCGATACAAACGTTCGTCTAAAACGAGAAAATCAATCATTCGAATGATAACTAATAAAATGTTACTTTTGTATTTTTCCACCAATATTTTCTTCGTAATTGTTTTGTCGTTTGATTATACGTTGATGCTGATGTTTCGAGATCATCGGCACGTATCATGAGATTATTCAAACCCGCATCACGATCTAATAATCGATCGATATTTTGCTTCATAACGCCAACAACTTCTTTAACTTGACCATGAAGTCTAAAATAAAACCACACAAATGATTAACAAGAATCGAAAAAAAAACAAACGAATCTCAATCTACTTTTTCACACCATCACCTGCACTTGATCGTGTCGTATCCCTAGAATACCAAATACACATATAAACAGATCTTCGAACTAACTTAACTTACGAATCGATTTGAATATCTAAACCTTCATCATCATCATCTCGAATCGATGACTAGAAAATATATCGAATTAGTTGTTTAATAATAAATTTGATTTGACTTACATAAGTTGCAGGACGAACATAACCTGCTGTAGCCATTTCTAATTAATCTGAAAAGACAAACAAATGTTAATCATAAAAAAAAACGTGTTCATCAGCAGCTTTTGTTCAACAAAGAAACGACATGATCACAATATCTAGTTTATTTGTTTAAAAGAAAAAAAGAAGAAAACTTTTCTAAAATCCTGGCATATCCGAATCACCTCCGCCAGTATTCATTTTCTCTCGTGATTCTGTCCAAGCTTTGGCAATTGTTCGTTTCATTTCATCGTCACCGGTGTCGTACATATTCTTCATTAATTGCATTAATGAATCACCTGGATCTTTGCCTTCGTCCATTTTTGGAACGGTTCTATATTTATTTTACATCAATGAATAATGAATTCGTCAAATAACAAGTTTGAAATTACTTTTCAGGAGCTTTCTTTTCATCACGAAGAATACATTCCCAATTTTTCGAATCAGTTTTGGCTAATGAAATGATAATCATATCTTTTTTCACCTAGACAAATGGATATTAATTTGAAGAAGTTATGCGAATGAATTAGTTTTACTTTAAAATTCGATTGTTCGGGTTTGATTTCATGTAGAAGTCGAGTTCGTTTGAAAACATAGTTGACATTCTTTAAATTTTGAATTTCCAATGTAAAACCTCTGCAAAAATACAAACAAATCTATTGAATCAATGATTTTTGAATTCTATTTACGAGTTTTCAAATGAACAACGAATTTGCTCCGATGGTAAATCACCGACACCATCTAAGTTTTGAACATAGATCTTCACGAATTTATCCGATTGATCCCATGCTAAACAATGAAAATCTTGTTCGAGAATTTCAAAATCAAACAGTCGTATTACCATAGAGTGTTATTTCTTTCGTATAACTTCGATTTGCTACAGGTGCGACCGGTTTTTTTTCTGTAACTGGTGCTGCAGCCTTTTCTTGTTTCTCTTTGAGAGTAATTAAATCAGTTTCGAATCGACGTTGTTGCAATTCAACTGCTTGTTTCACACGTGAACGTGTTGCTTGAGCAACTAAACGTTTCATTTCTTCAACGTCAGCATTGAGCTACAGAGAAGAAAACGAACTTTTTTCGTTTCTTTTTCGAGAAAATATTTTCTTACATCTTGGATCTGCTGTTCGATGTTACTCATGGTTGATTTTTAAAAGTTCTAGAATAAAATTTAAAAGAAAAAACAACATTTAAATTTATAATAAATTAGATTGAATTGCAGTTTTTATCGCAGCTATTGCTCGTTTATTTAGATTACATTTCGTTCCATCATGAGCGAGACCTTGAAATGTTTGTTCGATGATTTCCATCGATTCTCTATTTCGAAATTGTTCAATCGAGAAAAAAGCGAGTGCTGTCGTTTCGAAATAATCTTCATCGAATGTTTTTTC
>ERZ778027.4833-NODE-4833-length-11015-cov-14.550730_pt1 | contig 11015 bp, 10 predicted proteins | sample MGYA00375757_ERZ778027 | MGnify/ENA primary metagenome ERZ778027 (study PRJEB29350, sample SAMN05389817) | bioreactor metagenome | isolation source: Ammonium sulfate bioreactor | place: South Africa: University of Cape Town | collected 2014-02-18 ... | reverse complement strand
CCGATCATCACCTTCACGGTGGCGCTGATCGTGTGGGCGGTGGTGCCGTTCCAGGTCGGGGTGGTGCTGGCCGACATCAACGTCGGGCTGCTCTACGTGCTCGCCGCCTCTTCGCTCGGCGTCTACGGGATCATCCTCGCGGGCTGGTCGTCCAACTCGAAATATCCCTTCTTCTCGGCGATCCGCGCCGCGGCGCAGATGGTCAGCTACGAAGTCGCGATCGGCTTCATCCTGATCTCGATCGTGCTGTGGGCTGGGACGTTCAACCTCAGCGGGATCGTCGAGGCGCAGCGCGGGGTGTTGGGGACGCCGATCAACGGCTTCTTCCTCAATCCCTTGCTGTTCCCGATGGCGGTGATGTTCCTGATCTCGTCGCTGGCCGAAACGCAGCGTGCGCCGTTCGACCTCACCGAAGCGGAGAGCGAGCTCGTCGCGGGCTATCAGACCGAATATTCGTCGATGAGCTTCGCGCTCTACTGGCTCGGCGAATATGCCAATGTGATCCTGATGTGCACGCTCAACGCCACCTTGTTCTGGGGCGGCTATCTGCCGCCGCTCGACTGGGCGCCGCTCTATGCCGTGCCGGGGATCATCTGGCTGTTCGCCAAGATCCTGTTCTTCTTCTTCGTGTTCAGCTGGGTGAAGGCGACGGTCCCGCGCTATCGCTACGACCAGTTGATGCGGCTGGGCTGGAAGGTGTTCCTTCCCGTCTCGCTGTTCTGGGTGTTCCTCGTTTCCGGCGTCCTGATGTGGGCGCGGGTAGGGTTCTGACGATGGGTATCGCATCGACCGTCAAGGCCTTCACGCTCTGGGAGTTCGTGAAGGCGCACTGGCTGACCTTGAAGTATTTCTTCAAGCCCAAGGCGACGATCAACTATCCGTTTGAGCGGAATCCGGTCTCCCCGCGCTTCCGTGGCGAGCATGCACTGCGCCGCTATCCGAACGGCGAGGAGCGTTGCATCGCGTGCAAATTGTGCGAGGCGATCTGCCCCGCGCAGGCGATCACGATCGAGGCCGAACCGCGCGACGACGGCAGCCGCCGCACGACGCGCTACGACATCGATATGACCAAGTGCATCTATTGCGGCCTGTGCCAGGAGGCATGCCCGGTCGATGCGATCGTCGAGGGGCCGAATTACGAATTCGCCACCGAGACGCGCGAGGAACTGATCTACGACAAGGCGAAGCTGCTCGACAACGGCGACCGGTGGGAACGCGCGATCGCGGCCAACCTTGCCGCCGATGCGGCGTATCGATAATGCGCGCGCACCGTCGATTTTTCGCCGTTCGCCCTGAGCTTGTCGAAGGGCTGTACTTTTCTTCCTTAGTAAGGGCAGGGCTTCGACAGGCTCAGCCCGAACGGTCTCTCGGGGGGCTCGTCGAGGCATGATACAGGCCTTCGCCTTCTATTTGTTCGCGATCGTCGTGCTGCTTTCGGGCGCGATGACGATCTCGTCGCGCAACCCGGTGCATTCGGTGCTGTGGCTGATCCTCGCGTTCTTCAACGCCGCCGGGCTGATGGTGCTGGTGGGGGCGGAGTTCATCGCGATGCTGCTCGTCATCGTCTATGTCGGCGCGGTCGCGGTGCTGTTCCTGTTCGTCGTGATGATGCTCGACATCGATTTCGCGGAGCTGCGCGCCGGGTTCGTCCGCTATGCGGCGATCGGCCTAGCGCTGGCGGTGGCGCTGGTGTGCGAGATCCTGATCGGCGTCGGCGCATGGAGCGCGGGCGGCATCGACCTTGCCCGCCGCGCCGCGCCGGTGAACGAGACGATCCCGAACATCCAGGCGATCGGCGAACTGCTCTACACGCGCTACCTGTTCGTGTTCGAGGGTGCGGGCCTCGTGCTGCTGGTGGCGATGATCGGCGCGATCGTGCTGACGCACCGCGATCGCAAGGGCGTCCGCGCGCAGAATGTCGCGCGGCAGGTCGCGCGGCGGCCGGAAGAGGCGACACGCAACATGCGGCCCGAAGTGGGGCAGGGGGTGCAATTGTGAGCGGCTCTATCGGCCTCGTCCACTATCTCGTCGTGGCGGCGATCCTGTTCACGATGGGCGTGCTGGGGATCTTCCTCAACCGCAAGAACATCATCGTCATCCTGATGGCGATCGAGCTGATCCTGCTCGCGGTGAACCTCAATCTCGTCGCCTTCTCGGCGGCGCTGCACGATCTCGTCGGGCAGGTGTTCGCGATGTTCGTACTGACCGTCGCCGCCGGCGAGGCGGCGATCGGTCTCGCCATCCTCGTCATCTTCTTCCGCGGCCGCGGCTCGATCTCGGTCGACGATCCCAGCCGGATGAAGGGATAAAGCGTGACTTCGATCCTTTTCATCGTTTTCCTGCCGCTGCTGGCGGCGGCGATCGCCGGGCTGGGCAATCGCGCGTTGGGCAATACCGTCGCCAAGTCGCTGACGACCGGCGCGCTGTTCGTCTCGTGCTTCCTGTCGTGGCCGATCTTCATCGGCTTCATGACCGGCAGCCTGGGCGAGAGCGTGACGCCGGTGCTGCACTTCATGACTTCCGGCACGTTCGACGCGCGCTGGGCGCTACGCGTCGATGCGCTGACCTCGGTGATGCTGGTCGTCATCACCAGCGTCTCGGCGCTCGTCCACCTCTATAGCTGGGGCTATATGGCGGAGGACCCGGATCAGCCGCGCTTCTTCGCCTATCTGTCGCTGTTCACCTTCGCGATGCTGATGCTGGTGACCGCGGACAATCTGATCCAGATGTTCTTCGGCTGGGAAGGCGTCGGCCTCGCGAGCTATCTGCTGATCGGTTTCTGGTTCAAGAAGCCGAGCGCCAATGCCGCGGCGATCAAGGCGTTCGTCGTCAACCGCGTCGGCGATCTCGGCTTCATGCTGGGCATTTTCGGCACCTATCTGGTGTTCGATACCGTCTCGATCCCGGCGATCCTGCATGCGGCGCCGGGCATGGCGGGGGCGACGATCGGGTTCCTCGGCTATCGCTTCGACACGATGACGGTGCTGTGCCTGCTGCTGTTCGTCGGCGCGATGGGCAAGTCGGCGCAGCTCGGCCTCCACACCTGGCTCCCCGACGCGATGGAAGGCCCGACCCCGGTCAGCGCGCTGATCCACGCGGCGACGATGGTCACCGCCGGTGTGTTCATGGTCTGCCGCCTGTCGCCGATGTTCGAAACCTCGCCGACCGCGCTGCATGTCGTGACGATCGTCGGCGCCGCGACCTGCTTCTTCGCCGCGACGATTGGTACGACGCAGAACGATATCAAGCGCGTGATCGCTTATTCGACCTGCTCGCAGCTCGGCTATATGTTCTTCGCCGCGGGCGTCGGCGCCTATGGCGCGGCGATGTTCCACCTGTTCACGCACGCTTTCTTCAAGGCGCTGCTGTTTCTCGGTGCCGGCTCGGTGATCCACGCGATGCACCACGAGCAGGACATGCGCTATTACGGCGGCCTCAGGAAGCATATCCCGATCACCTTCTGGGCGATGCTGCTCGGCACGCTGGCGATCACCGGGGTCGGCATCTATGGCGTCGGCGGCTTCGCCGGCTACCATTCGAAGGACGCGATCATCGAGGCATCGTGGGCGGCCAAGCAAACGGGCGCATTCTGGGCCGGGGTGATCGCGGCGCTGCTCACCAGCTTCTATTCGTGGCGGCTGATGTTCCTCACCTTCTGGGGCAAGCCGCGCTGGGCCGCGTCGGAGCATATCCAGCATGCGGTGCATGACGCGCACGGCCACGGGCATGGCCACGCGCATGACGATCCGGCGGCCGAGGATGCGGGCCACGAGGTCGACGCGCATGCGCGCGGGGTGGACGAGATTCCGACCGGCACGGCGGGCTATCACCCGCACGAAAGCCCGCTCAACATGCTGGTCCCGCTGATCGCCCTGTCGATCGGCGCGGTGGCGGCGGGCTTCGTGTTCCACGGCTGGTTCATCGATCCGACCGCCGGGGAGAATTTCTGGCGCGGGTCGATCGCCTTCAACGAGCATCTGATGCATTCGATGCACGGGGTGCCGGTGTGGGTGAAGCTCGCCGCGACGGTGGTGATGCTGCTCGGCTTCGCCGGGGCGTGGGTTGCCTATATCGCGCGCACGGATATCCCGGCGCGCTTCACGGCGACGTTCGACGTGCTGTACCAGTTCCTGCTCAACAAATGGTATTTCGACGAATTGTACGACCTGCTGTTCGTCCGCCCCGCCTTCGCCATCGGCCGCCTGCTGTGGCACAAGGGCGACGAGGGGACGATCGACCGCTTCGGGCCGAACGGCTCGGCCTGGGTGGTGCAGTTCGGCAGCCGCGTCGCATCGCGCGTCCAGACAGGGTATGTTTACACTTATGCGTTCGTCATGCTGATCGGGCTCACCGCCGCGGTCACCTGGGTCATCGCGGGTTGAGGTGGGGCAGATGAACGGCTTTCCGATCCTCTCCGTCATGTTGCTGGTGCCCGCGCTTGCTGCGGTCGCCTGCCTGTTCCTGGGCGCCAGCCAGGCGCGCTGGCTCGCGCTGGGCGCAACATTGGTCAACCTCGCGCTCGGCGCCCTGCTGTGGCTCAATTTCGATATCGGCGGCGCGCAATGGCAGTTCGTCGAGCATCATGAGCATGTCTTCGGCCTGTTCGGCTGGTCGCTCGGCATCGACGGCTTCGCGCTGCTGCTGATCGAGCTCTCGGTGTTCCTGATGCCGATCTGCATCGGCGCCTCGTGGGAGGCGATCGAGAAGCGCGTCCCGGAATATATGAGCCTGTTCCTGTTCACCGAAGTGCTGATGATCGGCACCTTCGCGGCGCAGGATCTGTTCCTGTTCTACATCTTCTTCGAAGCCGGCCTGATCCCGATGTATCTGATCATCGGCATCTGGGGCGGGGCGAACCGCATCTACGCGTCGTACAAGTTCTTCCTGTACACGCTGCTCGGCTCGGTCGTGATGTTCATCGCGATGCTCTATATGAGCATCGTCGCGGGGACGACCTCGATCCCGGCGCTGATGGCCTATGATTTCCCGCCGCATGTGCAGACCTGGCTGTGGCTGGCGTTCTTCGCCTCGTTCGCGGTGAAGATGCCGATGTGGCCGGTCCACACCTGGCTTCCCGACGCGCACGTCCAGGCGCCGACGGCGGGGTCCGTCATCCTGGCGGGCGTGCTGCTGAAACTCGGCGGATACGGCTTCCTGCGCTTCTCGCTGCCGATGTTCCCGGAGGCGTCGGCGCAACTGACGTGGCTGATCTTCGCGCTGTCGGCGGTGGCGGTGATCTACACCAGCCTCGTCGCGCTGGTGCAGTCGGACATGAAGAAGCTGATCGCCTACAGCTCGGTCGCGCATATGGCGATCGTTACGATCGGCCTGTTCGCGTTCAACACCCAGGGCATCGAGGGCGCGATGATGGTCATGCTCGGGCATGGCCTCGTCTCGGGCGCGTTGTTCCTGTGCGTCGGCGTGATCTACGACCGGCTGCACACCCGCGAGATTTCGCGCTACGGTGGCCTCGCGATCAACATGCCGCGTTATGCCGCATTGTTCATGCTGTTCACGATGGCTTCGGTCGGGTTGCCCGGCACGAGCAACTTCGTCGGCGAATTGCTGAGCCTGATGGGTACCTATCAGGTGTCGACCACGATCACCTTGCTGTGCACCACCGGCATCATCCTCGGCGCAGCCTATATGCTGTACCTCTATCGCCGCGTCGTGTTCGGCGAACTCAAGTCGGATGACGTGCGCGCGATGCCCGATCTGTCGTCGCGTGAAATGTGGCTGCTCGCGCCGATCGCCGCGGTGGTGCTGTGGATGGGCGTCTATCCGGAAAGCTTCCTCGCGCCGATGCGCAAGGATACCCAGACGTTGCTCGCTCGCATCGACCGCGCCAAGCCGGCGGGTGACTCGCTGCCGACCAAGGGAACCGGTATCGTCCCGGCCGCCCATGCCGAAACCGCCGCGCACGGGGAGGCGCACTGATGAACTACGCCGCTCAACTTGCGATGACGCTGCCCGAGGTGGTGCTGTCGCTGGGCGCGCTCGCGCTGATGCTGGTTGCCGCCTGGAGCGGCCCGAACGCGACCCGCGCCATTTCCTGGGCCGCGGTCGCGGTGCTCGCCGGCGCGTGCGTCGCGCTGGTCGGGCCGGCCACTTCGGGTGGCAGCGCGTTCGACGGCATGTATCGCGCCGACGCCTTCGCCGGCTTCGCCAAGACATTGATCTATGTCGCCGCGGCGGTCGCGATCCTGCTCGCGCCGGGCTTCTTCCAGCGCACCGCCGGGGACGATCTGCGCCCCGAATATCCGGTGCTGATCCTGCTTTCGGCGGTCGGCATGGGGATCATGGTCTCTGCCGCCGATCTGCTGACGCTCTATGTCGGGCTCGAACTGCAGAGCCTCGCCGCTTATGTGCTGGCGAGCTTCATGCGCCGCGACGCGCGGTCGGCCGAGGCGGGGCTGAAATATTTCGTGCTCGGCGCGTTGGCGAGCGGCATCCTGCTCTACGGCATCAGCCTGGTCTATGGCTTCACCGGCTCGACGCTGTTCGACGAGATCGCGGGGGCCTATGCCGCCGCGCCGCTCGCCGGCAGCACCAAGTCGCTGGGGCTGATGTTCGGGCTGGTGTTCGTCTTTGCGGGCCTCGCGTTCAAGATCTCGGCCGTGCCGTTCCACATGTGGACCCCGGACGTGTATGAGGGTGCACCGACCCCGGTGACCGCCTTCTTCGCGACTGCGCCCAAGGTGGCGGCGGTCGGCCTCGCGCTGCGCGTCGCGATCACCGCGATGGGGCCGGCGGCGGAGCAGTGGCGCCAGATCGTGATCTTTGCTGCGCTCGCCTCGATCCTGCTCGGTGCGGTGGCGGCGATCGGGCAGCAGAACATCAAGCGACTGCTCGCTTATTCGTCGATCAACAACGTCGGCTTCGCGCTGATCGGGCTTGCTGCGGGCACGCCCGAGGGCGTCGCCGCGGTGCTGACCTATATGGCGATCTATATCGCGATGACGCTCGGCTCGTTCCTCGTCGTGCTGCAGATGCGCGATACGGACGGGCAGCCGATCGAGACGATCGCCTCGCTCTCGGGCCTTTCGCGGACGCGGCCGGCGCTGGCGTTCGGGCTTGCTGTGTTCATGTTCAGCCTCGCGGGCATCCCGCCGCTGTTCGGCTTCTATGCGAAGTTTGCGGTGTTCTACGCCGCGGTGCAGGCGGGGCTGTTCCCGCTCGCGGTGTTCGGTATCGCTTTCAGCGTGATCGGCGCTTATTATTACCTGCGCGTCGTCAAGACGATGTACTTCGACGAGCCGGCGGGTGAATATGGCCCCGGTGACCGGCTGGAGGGCGGGCTGATCGTGGCGACTGCGGCGATCGTCTCGCCGCTCGGCTATCTTGCGATCCCGCTGCTCACCGCCTGGACGATGGCGGCGGCAAAGGCGCTGTTCTGACCCGCATCCTTACCGTCGCGGAGACGGGATCGACCAATGCCGATCTCCTCGACCTCGCCGCCGGCGGGGCCGAGGACGGCATCTGGCTCCGCGCCGAGCGCCAGCTCAGCGGGCGCGGGCGGCAGGGCAGGGCGTGGGACTCGCCCGCCGGCAACCTTTACGCCAGCCATCTCGTCCGCCTCCGCGCGGGCGATCCCCCGGCCGCCTCGCTCGCGCTGGTTGCGGCGGTGGCGCTGGAGGAAGTGATCGCGCGGCTGGTGTCGCGCGGCACGATGCTCAAATGGCCCAATGATCTGCTGATTGGCGGCACCAAGATCTCCGGCATCCTGCTCGAACGCGTCGGTGATGCCGTGGTGATCGGCATCGGGGTCAATGTCGCGCATTGCCCCGATCTGCCCGACCGCGCCGCGACCAGCCTCGCCGAACAGGGCGCGGCGATCACCCCGGCCGAACTGCTCGAACGACTGGCGGCGATGGTCGACGCGTGGCTGAGCATCTGGCGCGGGCAGGGGCTGGCGCCGATCGTTGCGCGCTGGATCGAGCGGGCGCATCCGGCGGGCACGCCGCTTCGCGCCCGGCTTGCCGACGGCACCAGCCTCGACGGCACATTCGAGACGCTCGCGCCCGACGGTGCGCTCGTCCTGCGCTTGGCGGACGGCACGACCCGTGCCATCCACGCGGGCGACGTTTTCCTGGTTTAAAAGGGGGAGAGGATCATGCTGCTGGCGGTCGATGCCGGAAACACCAATGTCGTTTTCGCTTTGGTCGACGGGCGCACGATCAAGGCGCGCTGGCGCATCGCCACCGATCCGCGCCGCACGGCGGATGAATATGCGGTGTGGCTCAATCAGTTGCTGATGCTGGAGGGGTTCGATCGGTCGCAGGTCGATGGCGTGGCGATCTCCACGGTCGTGCCGCGCGCGCTCCATAATCTGGAGGTGCTGGCGACCAAATATTTCGGCCGCGACGCGTTGATCGCCGGGCGTCCGCCGCTCGAATGGGGCATCGCGATCGATGTCGACGAGCCGAGCTCGCTCGGCGCCGACCGCGCGGTCAACACGATCGCGGCGCACGCGCTGCACGAGGGCGATCTGATCGTAATCGATTTCGGCACCGCCACCACCTTCGACCACTCGGATTATACCGGGGCATACAAGGGCGGGATCATCGCGCCGGGCATCAACCTGTCGCTGGACGCGCTTGTCAACAACGCCGCCAAGCTGCCGCGCATCGCGATCGAGGCGCCGGGCGGCAATTTGAGCGTGATCGGGCGCAACACCGTCGATCAGATGAACATCGGCATCTATTGGGGCTATATCGCGATGATCGAGGGGCTCGTCGCGCGGATGAAGGCCGAGGTGGGGCGCCCGGTGAAGGTGATCGCCACCGGCGGGCTCGCCACCTTGTTCGAGCAACATACCAATGCGTTCGACGCGATCGAGCCGGACCTGACCATTCAGGGGCTGGCGATCATGTGGGAACGCGCGCATATCCAGTGAAAATCGCCGGCGGTCATTGGATCTGATCCGTTCGCCCTGAGCTTGTCGAAGGGCTGCCTTCTTCCTCGCGGAGAAAGTGCAGGGCTTCGACAAGCTCAGCCCGAACGGGGATAGAGGACCGCGGCTCAACTTAGGAATACAATGACTCCCAAAAACGAACTTCTTTTCTGTGCGCTCGGCGGTTCGGGCGAGATCGGCATGAACGTCAACCTCTACGGCACCCAGGGAAAATGGGTGATGGTGGATATGGGGGTGACCTTCGCCGATCACAGCTATCCCGGCATCGATCTGGTGCTGCCCGATCTCTCGTTCATCGAGGAGCGGCGCGAGGAGCTGGTCGGCATCCTCATCACCCACGGGCATGAGGATCATATCGGCGCGCTGCCCTATCTCGCCGAGGACCTCGGCGTGCCACTTTATGCGACGCCGTTCACCGCCGGGCTGATCCGCGGCAAGCTGGAGGAGGAACGCGTCGCCGATCGCGTGGACCTGCGCGTGGTCGAGCCGCGCGAACGCGTGTCGGTCGGGCCGTTCGATGTGCGCTTCGTGCCGATGGCGCATTCGATCCCCGAGGCGAATGCGCTCGAAATCACCACCCCGCACGGCCGCGTGTTCCACACCGGCGACTGGAAATTTGACGCCAAGCCGGTGATCGGCAAGCCCGCGACCGAGAAGGAATTGCGCGCGATCGGCGAGGCGGGGATCGACGTGCTGGTGTGCGATTCGACCAATGTGTTCAACGCCGACGAATCCGGCTCGGAAAGCTCGGTGCGGCGCGGGCTGGCGGAGGCGGTGGCCAAGGCGCGCGGGCGCGTGCTGGTGACGACTTTCGCGTCGAACGCGGCGCGGCTCTCGACGCTCGGCGCGGTGGCGAAAGAGACGGGGCGCAAATTGTGCGTCACGGGTCGCTCGCTCGATCGCATCCTGCGCGTCGCGCAATCGTGCGGCTATCTGCGCGATTTCCCCGAGACGGTCGATCCCGAGACCGCGATGCGGCTGCCGCGCGACAAGGTGCTGATCGTCGCGACCGGCGGGCAGGGCGAGGCGCGCGCCGCGCTCGCGCGGATCGCCGAGGGCAATCACACCGTATCGCTCGATGCGGGCGATACGGTGATCTTCTCGTCGAAGCAGATTCCCGGCAACGAAGTCGCGATCGGGCGCATCCAGAATATCCTCGCCGGGCGCGGGGTGGAGATGGTGACCGAGAAGCAGGCGCATGTGCACGTCTCCGGCCACCCCGGCCGCCCCGAACTGGCGGCGATCTACGAGTGGCTCAAGCCGGGGCTGCTGCTGCCGGTCCACGGAGAGATGCGCCACCTGATGGAGCAGGCGCGGTTCGGGCTGTCGCTCGGCGTGCCGCGCGCCTTGGTGCAGACCGACGGCGATATCGTGCGGCTGGCGCCGGGCGAGCCGACCAAGATCGGGCACGCGCCGGTCGGGCGGCTGGTGCTCGACGGCGATGTGATCCTCCCCGCGGACGGGGTGACGATCAACGAGCGCCGCAAGCTCGGGGTCAACGGCCAGATGTCGGTCGCGGTCGCGACGCAGGGCGGGAAGCTCGCGGGGACGCCGCAGGTCCGTATCCAGGGCGTGCCCGTCGAGGAGGAGCGCCTGCCGTTCATCGCCGAGGCCGAGGAGGCTGCGGCGGAAGCGGTGCGCACCGGCCCGCGCGATCGCGAGCGGCTGCGTGAGGACGTGCGGCTCGCGGTGCGCCGCGTCGCGACGCGCTGGACCGGCAAGAAGCCGGTGGTCGACGTGCTCATCGTGGAGGTGTGACGATGCGCTGGACGTCGATGCTGGCGATCTACGTCCTGTTCTGGGCCTTTTCGGTCTTTCTCGTGCTGCCGTTCGGGGTGAGGACCGCCGAGGAAGCCGGGGTGGAGCGCGTGCCCGGACAGGCCGAAAGCGCCCCGCACGAATTCCGCATCGGCCGCATCGCCTTTCGCGTGACGATCGTCGCGACGGCGCTGTTCCTGCTGTTCGTCGCCAATTACCATTTCGGCTGGGTCACCACCGAAATGCTCGACTTCCTCGACGTCGCGAACGGGGTTTAACTTCCCTTCCTTCTTCTCCCCTCCCTTGAACAAGGGAGCATCTGTGATGTTGATCAAGCGGGTCG
>ERZ778027.4830-NODE-4830-length-11018-cov-3.073429_pt1 | contig 11018 bp, 16 predicted proteins | sample MGYA00375757_ERZ778027 | MGnify/ENA primary metagenome ERZ778027 (study PRJEB29350, sample SAMN05389817) | bioreactor metagenome | isolation source: Ammonium sulfate bioreactor | place: South Africa: University of Cape Town | collected 2014-02-18 ... | reverse complement strand
AAAGGCCGAAGCGCGCAGCATCGTCGATGCGGCGCGGAGCGAGGAGCGATAGGAACAGTGATGCCATAGAGCAAACTCACTCCTAATCACTGAGATACTCCGAGCTTAAGGAGTAGGGAAGCACACTGTACGTAAGCTCGAATTGATGTTGCCTCATCTCACTCAGGCGATTCTTGCGAGTGATTTCGGTAATGTCCAAAGGAGTGGAGTGGCCTCAGGCGATTCTTGCGGGTGATTTCGGTAATGTCCAAAGGAGTGGAGCGGCCTCAGTCATTTGCTTGTTGCTGCTGCTTCACTCGCGTCTCTCTCCTTCTCTCTCTTGGTGTCTGTTGGCTACTTGGAACGCTATGGCTGAACAATTGATGGTGCTGCCCGGTGCGGACGATAGCGAGAAGCTCGCACACTTGTGCAGCTTGTCGTACAAGGCGCAGGCCGTGTGGTTCTTGAACGCCTTCTGGGACGAGATCGAGAGCGAGTCGCAGAAGCTGTGGGACTACGTGCACAAGTGTACGTGCCTCGCGGTTGGAAGACGCCAGGGGAGTGGCGCAGGAGGAGGAGGGGCGATTGTAACTCGCTCTGTCTTGTGTCGCAGGTGCCGACCTCGACATCCAGAAGCGCAAGGACGGCTCGGCGCTCGACGAGCTGCAGGCGCACGTGTTCCTCGAGTTCTTTAACGAGACGCTCACGGTGCGCGCGTTGCGTACGGCACTGCGCGAGACGGGCGCCATCGGCGAGAAGGACCGCCCCAAGAACATCCCGTTGATCCACTACCTGCTGTTCAAGTTCTCGGTCGACTGGCATGTGCTGGTGCACGCGTCGCAGGGCGACAACAGCAAGGAGATCGCCGAGGCGCAGCGAATGCTCGACGAGGTGCAGAGCGCCTTCGCCGAGGCCGACCGTCGTGCCAGCGAGGCGGCGGCCGCCGTGCGCCAAGCATCGGCCACGGCCGCCGAGGCCAAGCGCCGCGAGGACGCCGCCAAGGCCGACGAGGAGGAGGCCGTGGCGCGCGAGGCCGAGGCGCGCGAGCGCGAGGCGCCGTTCAAGGCCGCGCAGGAGGAGCTCCAGGCGGCGCTGGCCGAGGTGCACGCGCAGGAGGCCGAGTACCACGGCAAGATCGCCGACGCCGAGCGCCGCAGCGAGGAGGGCGGCGTCGTGTCGCGCAACAAGGCCAAGGCCGAGCTCGCGCAGCTCAAGTCCGAGGACCCGTTGCCGCTGCGCAAGGCCAAGATCACGCTCGAGGCCGCCACCAAGAAGGCCGAGAAGGCGCGCGCTCCCTTCGAGGCCGCCACCAAGCAGGCCGAGGCTGCCCGTGCCGCTGCCACCGCTTCGGCTCTCGAGGCGTCGCACGCCCGCGCCGCCGCCGAGGAGGCCCACCGTGCCGCCGAGGCTGCCAAGCACGCTGCCGACGAGGCCGTCGAGCAAGCTCGTCAGCGAGTCGCTGAGGCCGAGGGTACGTACAATGAATGCCCTCCTAACAGTCGCTGACGCACGATGGTTAACTCATTCGTCTCTCTCTCTCTCTCTCTTTCGCTCGCTCGCAACAGCCTACTTGCACGAGATCAAGAGCCGCCCTGGCTGCGCCCACGGATCCATGTGGTGGATGGAGCGCGAGTTGTACGAGGCCAAGCGCTACTTGCCCGAGAGCAAGGGCGGCATCCGCAAGGAGAAGTAAGCGACACACTGCCGCGTCGTCACTGCGTGTCCCTTGGTACCGCGCCCGCTGCTATCTATCGATTCTACCACCCCAACGACTGCAACCACTACAACGTCATCATCAACAACAAATCGGCGCGTGTCGTACACGTCGATCATTCACGCATTCACAAATACCAAAACACTTTATCCGTTGTTCCTCCGAGCACCACTGCAATACAACAAACACTTCGTCATGATAGAATACGCCCCTCACACTCGCCCTCTCCGATTCGATGCCGATGCATTCTGAGGCCATCGCTCGAGCGCAATGCTGCATCGAGTGGCTCGGTGGTCGCGTCATTCCCGGCAGCCGCCACCACGAAGCCCAATCGCCTAGAAAGGGAAAATGGTGTTCGCGCGATAGTCAATCACTCCCCTCCCTCTCGTGCCATCACCTGCGCCAGCTCTCTCTCTCTCTCTCTTGCTGCGGTTTCGGGTGTCCAAAGGGTTCTCCTTCTGCCTGTCGTCATCGTTCTCATTGTCATTATTGAGCGAAGGAACTCGAGAAAGCGCCACGATGAACCGAGTCAGCGCAGTTGCGTTAATGGTGTTGGTGATTGCGAGTTGGTACGCAGCCATACCACGCCACGCCACGCTGTACTGAGGTGGCCATGAACCATCGGCACCGAGTGATACTAAGACCTCGCGCGGCAGTGTTATGTTTGTGGCTTGCGAGCGAGCGCCCGACAAGTACTCGGTGATCTTTACTACGACCGTGAACCGCGGCACAGGTTCCTTTACTGTCGGTATGCTGCCGATATGCATGCCTCTGGCGTCACTCGTGGCGCTCAATGGAGATACTCACGTGTGACGACCGACTTGGCGCGAGCTCAGAGGTCAGGCGCAAGACGGCTCCGTTGGCGGCCGATCATTTCTACTCGCTCGTGCAGAAGCGCTACTACGACAACAATGGTTTCTTTGCCGTGGTGCCGCAGTACATTCAGGTACCAAGATCTCCTCTCTCGCGTACGCCCTGAGTCTCACAACGTGCTCCTGACATGGCGATCAATTCTGTGCGGGGCGGGCAGTTTGGTATCAATGGCGACCCCGATATCTCGGCCAAGTTCTTTGAGACGATTCCGGACGAGCCTCGTACGTCGACCAGATGCACCGAGTACCTTGCGGAGAATCTCACGACCGTGTATGCGTATTATAGGAGTGATGGATAACGTCGAAGGAACGCTGGTGTTCGTATCGACCCGCGACAACGACCGAGCGACGCAGATCATCATCAATCTCAAGGACAACGAGCAGCTCGACGCACAGGACTACGTGCCGTTCGCGGTCGTCAGCCAGGGAATGGAGATCGTGCGAGCCATCTCACCGCGGTGGAGCAACATGCCCGAGCAGGTGTGCTTGAGTCGTTGACGCCCACTCGTAACTGCTGTTAACCAACCATCTCTGACACTACGCGGGCTCGATCGGCGTAGGACCTGATCTACAGGCGAGGCAATGCGTATCTGGAGCGTAACTTCCCGGGCCTCGACTACATTGTGTCGGCACGCGTCGTCGGCAAGGAGCCGCCCACTACTCCTCCTCCACCACCACCACCGCCGAGCTCGGGCCTCAGCACCTCGATGGTGTTGCTGATCTCGTTTCTCGCTGGAGGCGGCGGCCTGGTGTTCTGCACCGTGATCTTGGTCGGCGGCGGCGTGTTCCTGTTGCTGCGACGGGCGGCCTTCTTGGAGCGCCTGCGAAACAACAACCACGTGAGCGAGCTCGAACTCGAAGAAGGCATCGCTGACGCTCACGACGACCATCTCCAGTCGTAGACGTTGAGCGAGTGCCATCGAGGGAGTGAGTGATTTGATTGGTGATTTAGCTGGCTCTCACCGTGCATATCGAGTGTTCATCTGTCTATTCAATCCATACCATCCATCAAGCAACCTGTCTTCGTCTCGTACTTACAAAAGCGGGGACTGCATGCTGGAGAGTACAGCCGAATCGAGGTCGTACAGGAGGGACATTGTTTGGGGTCAGGGCTGCGGGTATTTCGGCTCAGAGGGGATGAGGTGGGCAGCATTTCCCGCCACAATCCTCCGCAACCGCGCGCCACACCACCACCACAGGACCCCAACGCAACAGCGGCATCTTATGTCGCTTCGTCTCGCTCTCGCTCTCGCTGCTGTTACGACGCCGAAGGTTGTTACTGCTGCAGCTACAGCCGTGATCTATCCTGCTTGTATCGCGTCGGGGAGCAAGAAACATAGTGGTAGACGTTGGTGGAGCTCTCGCAACGGTGGCACGACGACATCATCAACGATGGCATCTTCGCGTGGCGCATTGATCGTGTTTGAGGGCGTCGATCGCAGTGGCAAATCGACGCAGAGCGCTCGATTGGTCGAGCGCTTGAACGCTGCCAACAAGCCGGCAGTCTACATGCGCTTCCCAGGTACGATGCGCCTCGCGCCAAGGCCGCCACCTGCCCTTGCTCGCTAATGCCGCCAGCCACCAACAGACCGCACGACACCGATCGGCCAGATGATCAACGCCTACCTCCAGCGCACGGCTGATCTGCCCGACGAAGCGATCCATCTACTCTACTCGGCCAACCGCTGGGAGCTCAAGGCCACGATCGAGGAGCATCTGCGCCAACAGACGACCGTCATCGTGGACCGATACGCCTACAGCGGCGTTGCCTTCACGTCGGCCAAGGGCCTCGACCTCGGCTGGTGCAAGGTATCGCGATGCGATGCGATGCGATGCGATGCTCAAGCTGCCTCTGCCAATCGAGTGGCTACTAAGCTGCAGCGTGTGTGCGCGTGTGTGCGAGCGTGTAGGCTCCTGATCGTGGGCTGCCCAAGCCCGACGTTGTGCTGTTGTTGGATCTGCCGATCGGGCAAGCGTCGCTGCGCGGCAGCTACGGCGAGGAGCGCTACGAGCTCGAGGACTTTCAACGACGCGTGCAACAGCAATACGCGCTGCTAAAACAAGACGACCCGTCGTGGCAGGTGGTCGATGCGTGCCAGAAGCCCGACGCGTTGAGCGACCACCTGTTCGAAGTGGTGCAGGCCGTCATCGAGCAGAGCGCGCACAAGCCACTCGGTAGCTTGTGGCTCGAATGAACCGAATACACATGATGTAGCTTTGATACCGAACCGAATCGAATCGAGTTGAACTGAATCTGAACGGATAGATCGATGACTCCCATAGCGTACAGCTATTCGATATCGGGCTCCATCGCACTCGGCTGGATGATGTACACGGATAGGATTGTATTGGAGGAGGTACCAATCGTCAGCCGCAGTAGCACGTAGAGTATGGACGTGATGGTAGCGGCGGTGAGGATCGGACGTTCGTTAGTTTCGATAGATCTCCAGCGTCATACAATCGACTAGACCTCCGATCGAACCACGCTCGTGTCGGGAATCTGGCGAGCAAGCAGAGCCAATCAAGTTAGAAGCACTCGAACGAGCAGCAAGGCCGGTAGCGCGATGAGTGATACCTGGTGAGGTAGCGAGCGTCGTGCTTCCATGTGCTGGTACAGCTCGGCGGCAATGTGGTGGCACTTCTCGCGCGCGTTCACGTCCTCGACGAGGTAGCAGCGCGACAGCTTGCTGCGCAGCTCGCGCATCTCGGCGTTACCGACCAGATGCTCGAGCACGCGTTGCTCACGCTCGAACTGGCGCAAAGCAATCTCTTGATAGCCCGGTGGATCGAATGGTCGCGGAGCGGGACGAGAGAGGAACTGCGGTCGCGTGTGCTGCATTATGATGGATGAGATCGACGGATGAGATCGAGGGTAGATCGAGAAGGAGACGAGGAATTCCGATTCGAGGATTGAGAGGTGGGGATGTGGGTGTGTGGGGAGTCAAGATATCGAGATACGAGTCACCGAGGTGGCGGGATCGATATCGATATATCTCGAGAGAGATCGAGCGAGCGAGGTGATGCACACGAGCGAGAGCAACGAGACGAATGAGAGACGAACGACGGGCGTGTAAGGAAGCGTTGGAGCTCGGTATTGGTGTGAGGCTCGTGGTTGCTTTTCATGTAGATCGGAAGAGCACACGTCTGAACTCCAGTCACGCCAATATCTCGCCGCCTCTCACTCACAGCACCACCACACACACTAGAGAGCCCACGCACTCGCTCGCTCAAGTAATCTCTCGCTCACTGAGGTCTCGAGGTAGTAGGGTGGTAGTCAGCTACTTGTTCTACTAGTAGATTATTATTCATAGGAAGAAGAAGAAGAACTACCACAACGCCACCACCATGTCGAAGGCTGCCAAGGACAAGGAGGAGAAGAACACGTATGTGATCGTGACCAACATCGCTCCGACGACCGAGCGCTTGCTGGCGAACGAGTCGGCCTTGACCGAGATACGGCTCTTGGGATTCGGTATCACGCTCGAGGACGTGCAGAATCTCTCGTACGCCTTGACCGAGAACAAGGTGCTGCAGCATCTGTCGCTCGATCATCTCAGCATGGGCGACGACGCGGCCGAGCAGCTGTCGCAGGGCATCTGCTACAACTCGTCGCTGCTGACGCTCTCGATGCGCTGGAACAAGCTCGGCGACAAGGGCGGCCACGCGATCGCCAACAGCCTCCATTACAACCAGACGCTCAAGGAGCTCGTGCTCTCGTTCAACGAGCTCGGCGACAAGTCGGCCAAGTCGTTCGCGCTCGCCATGAAGCGCAACAACTCGCTCGAGACGCTCGATCTCAAGTGGAACAAGATCGGCGACCAGTGCGGCGACCTGCTGCTCGACTCGATGGCCGACAACCGCACGCTCGTCAACCTCTACCTCGGAGGCAACGGCTCGGCCTTGCGTAACGTCGGTCGTGCGCGCGCCACTCGCAACCAGTCCACCGCCAAGCGCTTCCTCTCGACCATCGGTATCGGTGGCAACACGAGCTCGCAAAAGTCCACACAGACCATCACGCTCGGTACGTAGTGGGCGCATCGCTCGCGCATACTCTCTCTCTCTCTTGAGCTCTATATCTCGTGCTCTATCTCGTGCTCATATAATGCGTACGACAAATAGATCAACTGCGAAAGGACACGGCTGCCAAGAGTGCCTCCGAGATCGCGCTCCATCAGGCTCGTATGGCGCAGGAGCATGCTCCTCCCGTGCAGCAGCTTCCCACCGAGATTCAGGTCGGCGACTGGGTTCAAGTCAAGGGGTACGTACTCGAGTACCCACCTGCTACAGCTGCCACCACGATGCTGATTCTCTCTCTCTCTCTCTCTCTCTCTCTCTCTCTCTCTCTCTCTCTCTCTACCCCGCAATAGACAAGGAGGCCAGCTTCGAAAGGGAAAGGTCGCATACGTCGGTGAGACTCAGTTCGCCGATGGTCTTTGGGTACGTCATGAAGCAGGCGCGCTCTCGCATATGCTCTACGGCTCTGGCTCACTGCTTGCTCTCGACAGTGCGGTGTCGTGTTCGATTCACCACAAGGCAAGAACGACGGTTCGGTCTCTGGTGTTCGATACTTTACGTGCCCGCCCAACCACGGTTCGTTCCTGCGTCCCGAGAAGCTCGTCATTCTTCAGGACGAGCGCGACAACGAGGACCTCGACGACATGATCAGCGGCATGAACGACATGATGTCGAACGACGTCGGCGGCCCATCGACCTCCAGCTACCGTGGTCCTGCGGGCGGCGCTGGCGATGACGATGCAATCAACGATCTCGACGACATGCTGAGCAACATGGACGGCCGCGGCGGAGGTGGCGCCTCGTCGTCCTCAGGCGCTCCCGCTGGCGGAGGCCTCTTTGATGACGATGATCCTTTCATGATGTAGACTGTCGCCCTCTCTCTCTTTCTCCATGCCTCCTTCCTCGTTTACCTGAGCCTCTCTTGATACCCGTATATCTTCTAGCTATATCATCGTTGACATATACTTGCTTGTTGTAATGTTAATCTCTCTCTCTCTCTCTCTCTCTCTCTCTCTCTCTCACTCGCTTGCTTGCTCTTGACGAACTCGCTCGTTCTATCTCTCTTGTTCGTTCCAGTCGTTCACTGTTCCTCATGTCAACCCATTACTTATTCCCCATCAATGAATGAGGCTCCCCTCTCCATCATCCCTCACTCGCTGTCGCTCGCCACCATCAACAACTATACATTGAAATCCATAAGCTCGCTTCATTGCGACGCACGTGCTAGCCAGTGAGCATCATCATCATTCCATCGTGATCGTTCTCGACTGCTGTCGTTGCGCTGCCTGTGGTGGTGGTGGTCGTGGTGGTGGTCGTCGTGTTGGCTGCTGGGACGTTGCTGCCACCGTCGCTATCGACGCTAGACGAGAGTAGATCCAGCGCCGCCGAGACCTCGAGCGTCGGTACTACGGCGCTCTCGATGCCGCTCGTTGTTCGCAGCTCGTTGCCCGAGCTGATGTTGCTTGCATTCGACGACGCGATAGTGTTGCCGCTTGCATTGCTCGTTGTTCCTCCTGCAGCAGCGGCGGCCACTGCCGCAATCGCGCTGCTATCGACAGAGACCGAGTCAGCGTCGTCGGATTCGTTCTCCGAGTCGCTGTCGTCACTATCTTCCAAAGCTGAGCTCGGCAGCAAGTCGGCGCAGAGATCCTTGAGCTGCCGCAGCAACGCGGCGGCCTTGGTCATCATGGGCTGCAGTGTCGGAGTGTAGTTGTAGGTCCTGATCGTGGTCGCTCTGTCAGTGCCACTGCTGCTGGCCATCGCGAGCTGCGTGCTGCCACTCGCAGGCGTACGTACCAAACCAAACCATCCTCGACGAGGTACACGAACGCGACACCGGTTCTGTGCACGTATTCGACGCCCTTGGCCGACTTGCAGTACACGACAAAGTTGAGCTTCGACAGCAGATCGACTCGATCGACCTCGGCACTCTGCGGCATGTAAATGTGCACCGGCGAGCGGAATGGGTCGGACTTGATGTCGCGATCGACCGGCACCTGCACAATGTAGAGACCGCACAGCTTGGCGACCTGATAACACTGCTTGATCATAAAGGCTTGGATGGCCGACGCGGTGCAGATCATCCATTCGACCGAGATACGAAAGCAAATGTCGGGATGGAACACCGAGTCGTACTACTCGAGAAGAGAGAGAGAGAGAGCTCGTTAGATGCGTGTCGCTCGAACAACAACTCTGCACACACAAACGTACATGAAGTTGCAGCCATTGGTAGCGACTGCCTGCAGTATTGTCATCCAACACGAGCTTGACGCTCTTCATCGAGATAGTTCGGTTGAGGTACTCGTCCTTGCTTCGCTGCAGCAGCGTCTCGAAGGTCGGCTCGGGTGAGCTCACGTCTGGAGGAGCGCTGGCAGCCACTTCGCTGAGCTGTTGCTCCTGCTCGCGCAGCAATGCCGCATGGAGATCGGCGGGATCGAGCTCGGTCGACGCAATCTTGAGAGTCGGTTGCTTGCTCATGCGCCGGCGCAATCGAAGCGACTCACGTCGGATATCGAGCGTCTGCTTGTCCTCGAAGAAGCGATAAAAGTGGTAGCCGTCCTCGAACGGACCCGTGGTATGCGGTGTCACGTGAACGATGAAGCCGGCGTTCATCATGCGAGCGCACAGGTTGGCGGCCTCCTCGCGACTGTACGACTGCAGCCGGTTGCCGGCCGAGCGCAGCACCCAATCGACCGCCTCGCTGCCGACGAAGCAGCGACGGTACGTGCGGAAGAGCTTGGTGCGATCCTGGATCGGAACGCCGCTCTTGGGATGACGCATGTCGGACACGAGCTGCTCGAGCTCCTGGCGTTCGTCGAGTCGCTCGAGCGGTTCCTGCCACGAGGCATCGCCAGTGTCCTTGCGACTCGTGGTGCGAGATGCCATGGGACTCACGAGCGCCGGAGACGAGGCGCGTGCCAGCCCGACACCGAGCGAAGCTGCAGACGGTACGGCGCTCGCACCACTTGGCGGCGTCGAGCCCGAGGCGGCGGACGTTGACGGAGCCAGGAGCAGATCGCGTGACTGCACCTCGACGTCGAGCGTCAGCGAGTTGCTCGTGAACGGCTTGCGCTTCAGCAGCATGTCCTTGAACTTCTCAAAGGCACGGATCATCTCGGCGATCTGCTCGGCGCTGCTGGTGCTGTTGGCGTTGGCGCCGCTGCGATCCGATGCGTCGGTGCCACGCACGATGCCTGGAATGATGGCAAAGTTGATCTTCCAAGAGCGCAGCGCCGGCGAGAAGCCCTGCTGGTAGCCGCAGATCAAGTGATCGACAATGTTCCAGTTGAAGGTCGCTGGCGCACTCGCAGCGTACGAAAAGTCGACCACGGCCGGGATGTAGTTCTTGCGCCGCTCGGTGAGGTCTCGGCCGTCGGAATCAAAGTCCTCGCTGCTAGTCGACGGCCATAGCCAGTACGTGTACGTGATCTTGGACTGAGGCTTTCCTGCAGCAGTGCCGCTTTGGCTGCATCGATGCGCCGACACCAGGGGAGCCATCCATCCATCCATCGTGTCAAACCGAGTCCGCAGAATGGCTCACTCGTAGTGTACGTACTTGCGGGGATGGTAGCGCTTGACGACGACGTTCTGCTCGCGCGGGTCGTAGATGATCTTGTGGAAGATGGTGCCGAGGCTCAGCAGGTAGGTCACTTGGTGCTGCTGCTGTTTCGACGGCCGCATGGTCTTGGAGCCGTCCTCGAACATTAGACCGACGATCTGGAAGTTCTGCGCGAGTCGTTGCGAGATCAGCTCCTTCAGCAGGTCCTCAGTGTTGTTTTGGTACCTACGGGACACCCGCTCGAGTGAGTTCATCGTCTATTCGTGCGGTGAATCGAGCGACAGCGTCGTCGCCATCGTCATTGACGCGTACGTGTTCTCATCGGGGAGCAGCGACAGAATGTAGACGTTCTCCATGTAGGCTCGTTGAATGACGCTCTCGGACGGAAAGTAGTCGGTGGTCAGTGGCACGCACGCAGGCTCCGAGAGCGACTTCCAGTTGGGATCCGAGGTGTAGAGCGGCGCCGACACCGTGGCGGTCGTGTACATGTCGGCCGGTGCCATGTTGCGCGGGAACAGATGCATCCATCGACGACGTGTGCTACTTGGTGTTGGTGGTGCATGGTAGTACTTGAAGGGATTGACCTTGGAGCGCTTGGGTGGTTGTTGCTGTTGTTGCTGCTGCTGTTGCTGGAGGATAGTGCCTGCCGTGTGAAGTGCAGCGCCGAATCCACTCGGAGTCGTGCTCTTGGGATAGAGAGTCTCGGTGAACGAGAGTCGCTCCTCAGGAACCCTGATCGGAGTGCCAGGCGCACTGTTGCGTACGGTCGCCGAGTCGTTGGCCCGGTTCGATACCACATCGACCGCGAGCGAGTTGGCTCGCAGGATCTCAGCCACGCCACCCGATCCGAGCGAGCTTTGTGCACTCTCGACCGTGCCTC
>ERZ778027.4824-NODE-4824-length-11024-cov-7.122071_pt1 | contig 11024 bp, 9 predicted proteins | sample MGYA00375757_ERZ778027 | MGnify/ENA primary metagenome ERZ778027 (study PRJEB29350, sample SAMN05389817) | bioreactor metagenome | isolation source: Ammonium sulfate bioreactor | place: South Africa: University of Cape Town | collected 2014-02-18 ... | reverse complement strand
AGTTCTATCCCAAGCGCATCGCCGACCGCATCCTCGGCATGGGCGATATCGTCTCCCTCGTCGAGAAGGCGGCCGAGACCATCGACGCGGAAAAGGCCGCGGCGATGGCGAAGAAGATGCAGTCGGGCAAGTTCGACCTCGACGATCTCGCCGAGCAGCTTCGCCAGATGCAGAAGATGGGCGGCATGGGCGGCATCATGGGCCTGATGCCCGGCATGGGGAAGATGAAGGACCAGATGGCCGCCGCCGGCCTCGACGACAGGATGTTCGGACGCCAGCTCGCCATCATATCGTCGATGACGAAGAAGGAGCGCGTCAACCCCGATATCCTGAAGCACAGCCGCAAGAAGCGCATCGCGGCCGGCTCCGGCACCGATGCCGCCGAGATCAACAAGCTGCTCAAGATGCATCGCGGCATGGCCGACATGATGAAGGCCATGGGCGGCAAGGGCAAAGGCGCCGGCATGATGCGCGGGCTGATGGGCGGCATGGCGCACAAGATGGGGCTCGGCGGCCTGATGCCCGGCGGTGGCATGCCGGATCTGTCGAAGATGGACCCCAAGCAGCTCGAAGCCTTGCAGAAGCAGGCGCAGGCCGCTGGCCTGGGCAGGGGTATGCCGGGCGGTATCCCCGGATTGGGCGGCGGCGGATTGCCGGGCCTTGGCGGACCGAAGCTGCCCGGCCTGGGTCGGAAGAAATGATCGGGAACGTGCAATGAGCGACAAAATGCAAGAGGCGCGAGCGAAGCTCGCGGAATACCGTGCCTCGATCGACAATTTCGACGCGGCGCTGATCCACATCCTCGCCGAGCGCTTCCGCTGCACCAAGGCGGTCGGCGTCCTCAAGGCCACCCACGGCCTGCCGCCGGCCGATCCGGCGCGCGAGCAGCAGCAGATCGAACGGCTGCGGCGGCTGGCGCATGAATCGCATCTCGATCCTGATTTCGCGGAAAAGTTCCTGAACTTCGTCGTCAAGGAAGTGATCCGCCATCACGAGCAGATCGCCGCCGGAAACGGCGATGGCGGCAACCGCACGCAACGTGTCGTACCCACACCGGCCGAAACCGGCCGCTGAAGAAACAGTCGAAACAACGCCTTTAGGAGAAACAAAATGGCATTGAAGATCAGACTGGCCCGCGCGGGCTCCAAGAAGCGTCCCTATTACCATGTCGTCGTCGCCGACGTGCGTTCGCCGCGCGACGGCCGTTTCATCGAGGCGGTCGGCTCGTGGAGCCCGCTGCTGCCCAGGGACGGCGAGCGCGTGAAGCTCGACGAGGAGCGCATCAAGCATTGGCTCGGCCAGGGCGCGCTTCCGACCGATCGCGTCGCCCGTTTCCTAGACCAGGCAGGCATCGCCAAGCGCGAAGCCCGCAACAACCCTGAGAAGGCGAAGCCCGGCAAGAAGGCTCAGGAGCGCGCCGCCCTGATCGAGAAGGCTCGCGCCGACGCCGAAGCCGCCGCCGCCGAACTGGTCGCGCCGACGGAAGCTCCGGCCGAAGAGAACGCCGCGAGCTGAGCCATCGGCTCCTTTTGCCCTGCCCTCCCCTGCGAACGGCGGGGGAGGGCCCTGCGGCCGGAACGGACTTACCCGGCCGCTATCCTTTCGCCAGCACACATTCCTGTATGAGCAGGATGGTCTTGGCATCGACGATGCGGCCGTCGCGCGTGGCGGTGAAAGCGTCGTCCAACGTCATCTCCACCACCTCGATGTCCTCGCCTTCGTCCGGATGGCCGCCACCGGCGGAAACCCGGTCGGCTGGCGCGTAGCGGGCGGTGAAGAAAGTGACTTTCTCGGTAACGCTGCCGGGGATCGTATAGGCGCTGTAGAGCCGCCTCAGATCGCGCAGGCGGAAGCCCATTTCCTCTTCCGCCTCGCGGCGGATGCAGGTTTCGGCATCCTCGTCGCCGTCGAGGACCCCAGCGCAGGCTTCCAGCATCTCTTCCGCCCCGCTCGCCAGATAGACCGGCAGGCGGAACTGGCGCACCAGAAGCACAGTGCCGCGTTCCGGATCGTAGGGCAGCACGGTCGCCGCTTCGCCGCGCTCATAGACTTCGCGGGTCTGCGTGTCCCAGCGCCCGTCGCCGCGGCGATAGTCGAGCACGATCTTCTTCAGCTTCGTCCAGCCGTCCGAGAGCAGTTCGACCGAGCGGATGCGGACGCGATCGCTCATTGGCAAGCTCCAGAGGCGCGCCTCGGGTCAGGCAGCGCCGAGGGTTTTAGCCCGTTCCACGCGCTTGCGATCGTTCGGGTCGAGATGGAACTTCCTCAGCCGGATCGATTTCGGTGTCACCTCGACCAACTCGTCGTCCTGGATCCAGGCAAGCGCCCGCTCCAGCGTCATGCGAACCGGCGGGGTCAGCTTCACGGCCTCGTCCTTGCCGGCGGCGCGGATATTGGTCAGTTTCTTGCCCTTCAGGACGTTGACCTCGAGGTCGTTGTCGCGGGTGTGGATGCCGACGATCATGCCCTGATAGACCTTGACCCCGGCATCGATGACCATCGGCCCGCGATCCTCGAGATTGAACAGCGCATAGGCCACCGCCTCGCCCTGATCGTTGGAGATCAAGACGCCGTTGACACGGCCGCCGATCTCGCCCTTGTAGGGCTCGTAGGCATGGAACAGCCGGTTCATGACGGCGGTGCCGCGCGTGTCGGTAAGAAGTTCGGACTGGTAGCCGATCAACCCGCGCGTCGGCGCATGGAAGACGAGGCGCTGGCGGTCGCCGCCTGACGGCTTCAGTTCGACCATCTCGGCCTTGCGCTCCGACATCTTCTGCACGACGATTCCGGCATGCTCCTCGTCGACGTCGACGACGACTTCCTCGACAGGCTCAAGAAGCTGACCGCTTTCGTCTTTCTGCATGACGACGCGCGGACGCGACACGGCGAGTTCGAAACCCTCGCGGCGCATGGTCTCGATCAGGACGGCAAGTTGCAACTCACCGCGACCTGACACGAAGAAGGAATCCTTCTCGGTCGATTCCTCGATCTTGAGCGCCACATTGCCTTCGGCTTCCTTGAGCAGCCGGTCGCGGATGACGCGGCTCGTCACCTTGTCGCCCTCGGTGCCGGCAAGCGGCGAATCGTTGACCAGGAAGCTCATGGTAACGGTCGGCGGATCGATCGGCTGCGCTGCCATCGGCTCGGCGATCGACGGATCACAGAACGTGTCGGCGACGGTGCCCTTGGCGAGCCCGGCAATCGCCACGATGTCGCCGGCGGAGGCTTCCTCGATCGGCTGGCGCTCGATGCCACGGAAGGCGAGTATCTTGGAGATGCGGCCGGTCTCGAGCAGCGAACCGTCATGATGCAGCACCTTGACGGCCTGGTTCGGCTTGATGGCGCCAGCCTCGATGCGGCCGGTGATGATGCGTCCGAGGAAAGGGTTCGCTTCGAGGATCGTACCGATCATGCGGAACGGGCCGGCATGGACCGTCGGCTCGGGCACATGGCGCAAGACGAGGTCGAAGAGCGGCGCGAGGCCGGCATCTTTCGGTCCCTCCGGGGCATCCGCCATCCAGCCGTCGCGGCCGGAGCCGTAGAGGATCGGGAAATCGAGCTGCTCGTCGGTGGCGTCGAGCGCGGCGAAGAGGTCGAAGACCTCGTTCACGACTTCGATATGGCGGGCGTCGGGCCGGTCGATCTTGTTGATGGCGACGATCGGCTTCAGCCCCACCTTGAGCGCCTTGCCAACGACGAACTTGGTCTGCGGCATCGGGCCTTCGGCGGAATCGACCAGCACGATCGCGCCGTCCACCATGTTGAGGATGCGTTCCACCTCGCCGCCGAAATCGGCGTGGCCGGGCGTATCGACGATGTTGATGCGGGTGTCGCCCCAGACCACCGAGGTGGCCTTGGCGAGGATGGTGATGCCGCGCTCCTTCTCCAGATCGTTGGAATCCATGACGCGCTCGGCAACGCGCTGGTTGTCGCGGACGGAGCCCGATTGCTTCAGGAGCGCATCGACAAGGGTGGTTTTCCCATGATCGACATGGGCGATGATCGCGATATTGCGGAGTTTCATTGGTTCAGCTCGGGAGAGTTACGGGCGCCGCCAGACGGCACGGCCTGAAGCGCGCCTCGTTTCGTTTGCGGCGCTCATACAGTTTTTTTCGCGCGTGCGAAAGAGGCGGCGTTTATCCTCTTTTCGCGGGATGGCGGCGCCTCACGTCAGGCCGCGCTGCTCCATCATGGCGTCGGGCGAAGGCATCCTGCCACGGAAAGCCGTGTAGAGCGCTTCCGGATCGGCGGAGCCGCCGGCGGCGTAGATGTGCTTCCTCAGTTTTTCCGCCAGCGCCGGGTCGAATGGATCGCCCGTTTCCTCAAAGGCGGCGAAGGCGTCGGCATCGAGCACTTCCGACCACATGTAGGAATAATAGCCAGCCGAATAACCGTCGCCGGAAAAGACATGCAGGAAATGCGGCGTGCGGTGCCGCATGATGATGGCATCCGGCATATCGATCTTCTTGAGCGTCTCGGCCTCGAAACGAAGCGGTTCGTCCGGCGCATCGGCCTGCGAATGATAGGCCATGTCGACCAGCGCCGAGGAAGTGTATTCGACGGTCGCGAAGCCGGCGTCGAAATTCTTCGCGGCGAGCATTTTCTCAACCAGCGCCTTCGGCATCGGCTCGCCGGTGCGAACATGGCGGGCGTGCTTTTCGAGGATTTCGGGAACCGTCAGCCAGTGCTCGTAGAGCTGCGAGGGCAGTTCGACGAAATCGCGCGCGACCGAGGTGCCGGCGACGGACGGCCATGTGACGTCGGTCAGCATGCCGTGCAGCGCATGTCCGAATTCGTGGAAGAGCGTGCGCGCCTCGTCGAGCGAGAGCAGCGCCTGCTCGCCCTTCGCCGGTCTGGCGAAATTCATGATGTTGTAGATCACCGGACGCGCGCCCCCGCCGAGCCTGTAGCCCGATTGAAGGCTGCTCATCCATGCGCCCGAGCGCTTGGACGGTCGTGCGAAATGATCGGCGAGGAAGGTCGCGCGGTAGGCGCCGCCGGCATCCTTCACCTCGAAGACACGCACGTCCGGATGCCACGCGGCAATGCCCTTCTTTTCCTCGAAGGAGAGGCCGAAGAGCCGGCCGGCCACGTCGAAACAGGCCTCGATCACGCGATCCAGCTGGAGATAGGGCTTTAGTTCGGCTTCATCGAAATCGTATTTCTCCGCGCGCAGCTTTTCCGCGTAATAGCGCCAGTCCCACGGCGCGACCGCCTCGTTCTGGCCTTCCGCCTCGGCGAACTTCTGCAATTCCGTCTGGTCGGCGGCGGCTTTTTCGCGCGCCTTCTCCCACACCGGGTCGAGCAGGCCCATGACGGCGTCGGACGTCTTCGCCATCGTGTCGTCGAGCTTCAGCGCCGCATAGGTGTCGTAGCCGAGGAGCTTCGCCTTCTCGGCACGCAATGCCAGCGTCTCCTTCACATTCTTCCCATTGTCGGTCGCGCCGCCATTCTCGCCGCGCTTCGCGAAGGCGTGGAAAGCCTTCTCGCGCAGGTCGCGGCGCGAGGCGAAGGTGAGGAAGGGGATGACGATCGACCGCGAGAGCGTCACGGCGAATGCGCCAGGCCTTTCCCGCAGCACCGCCGCTTCCGCCATCGAATCGCGCAGGAAATCCGGCACGCCGGCGAGATCTTCCTCTTTCAGGAAAAGCACCCAGTCCTTTTCGTCGGCGAGCACGTTCTGGCCGAAGGAAGCGCCGAGCGAGGCCAATTCGCTGTTGATGGAGGAAAGCCGCTCCTTGCTCGGCCGGTCGAGTTTCGCGCCGGCACGTACGAAGCGCTTCCAGGTCCTTTCCAGCACGCGCGCGGTCTCGGCGTCGAGGCGGAGGCTTCCGGCTTTACCCTGAAGGGCATCGATCCGCGCGAAAAGCCGGTCGTTCATGTAGATCGCCGAATAATGCGCGGCCATCTTCGGCGCGATCTCGCGTTCCAGCGCCTGGATCGCATCGTTGGTATGGGCGCCGGCAACGCACCAGAAGATGGCCGACACGCGCGAGAGCGGATCGCCCGCAAGTTCGAAGGCGGCCAGCGTGTTCTCGATGGTCGGTTCGTCCGGATTGGCGGCGATCGCCTCGATCTCGGCCTTGTGGGCGGCAAGCGCCGCCTCGAAGACAGGCGCGAAATCCTCCTGCCCTACCCTGCCGTAATCCGGCAGGCCAAGCGGCCCGCCCCATGCCGTAAGCGGATGCGTGGCAAGATCGATAGCGGCTGCGCTGGACGGCATTGGAAGACTTTCGCTGGGACGGATCAAGGTCGAGACAGGATATGCCGACCCGGATTTAATGAGCCGATGTGCACTTCGCAACAAGTTCGGAGGCCGTTGACGGCGACGCACGGCTATAATAAGTGGACCTTATCGTAAGTTTCTCTTATTATTCGCATGCCCTCCGCTATCGATCCGAATTCCTTCGGCTTCCTTGTCACCGACCTCTCGCGCCTCATCCGCGCGGAGATGGACCGGCGCATCGCCGATGCCGGCCTTGGGCTGACACCGGGCGAAGGGCGGACGCTCGCGCACGCGGCGCGTGCCGGCATGGTGCGGCAGAACGTTCTTGCAGAGCAGATCGGCATCGAGGCGATGACGCTGTCGACCTATATCGACCGGCTAGAGACCAAGGGATTGGTCGAGCGGGTGCCTGATCCGAACGACCGGCGCGCCAAGCTGGTGCGGCTTACCGAAGCGGCTTCGGAAGTGCTGGGCAGCGTCAACGCGGCGGCGGCTTCGATCCGTTCCGATGCCGCTGCTTCCATGGATGCCGCGGATTGGGCGGTGCTGCTTCGGCTGCTCAGGCAGGCGCGTGACAACCTTGCCGAGCTGCGCGCCGCGCAGGGCAAGGCGCGCGAGGAGGCCGGCATATGACAACCGCGCCGCGTCCTCCCTCGGAAGAAACCGTCAGCCCGCCGGTGATGAGCGAGCGCCGCGTCTCCATCGTCGGCGGCCTTCTGGTCGCGATCGGGCCAATCTCGCTGTCGCTGTTCACGCCGGCCATGCCGGAGATCGTGCACGCTTTCGGCAGCACCGAAGCGGTCGTCAAGCTGACGCTGTCGCTTTATTTTGCCGGCTTTGCTTTTGCCCAGCTCGTCTGCGGCCCGCTCTCCGACGGGCTGGGACGCCGGCCCGTCACCATTGCCTTCATGGCCATCTATCTGGTCGGTAGCTTCCTCGCCGTTGTCGCGCCGAGCATCGACATCCTGATCTTCGCCCGTTTCCTCCAAGGTGTCGGCGCGGCGGCCGGGCTCGCCGTCTCGCGCGCTATCGTGCGCGACCTCTTCACCAGCGAAAGCTCGGCACGCATCCTCAATCTTGTCGGCATCATCCTGTCGGTCGGTCCGGCCATCTCGCCCACGCTTGGCGGATTCACGCTGGAATTCTTCGGCTGGCATGCGATCTTCCTGCTGATGGCGGCGGCCAGCGTGGCGGTCATGCTGCTCACCATCTTCGCTGTGCGCGAGACGGTAAGCCGCGACCTCTCCCGCATCCGGCCGCGCGCGCTGATGCGCACCTATGGCGAGCTTCTGACCAATCCGAGCTTCCTGCTGCCGAGCCTGGTCGTCGCCGGTACCTCCGGGGCGATCTACGCGCTCGCGACGATCCTGCCCTTCGTCCTGATGACGCGGGTCGGCATGTCGCCGACCGCATTCGGGATCGGCATGCTGATGCAGACCGGCAGCTATTTCGTCGGCTCGCTGATCTTCAGGGCGCTCATGCCGCGTTTCGGCGCCTTCCGGCTCGTCGGGGTCGGCGCCGTGTTCGTCATCATCGGCGCCGTCGCACTGATCCTGCTGCTTATCCTGCAGGAGCCGAGCTATTGGAACGTGATGGGGCCGGTCGGCTGCTACGCGGTCGGCATCGCATTCTGCCAGCCGGCCATGATGACCGCGGCGATGGCGCCGTTTCCAAGGGCGGCGGGCGCAGCATCGGCGGCCATGGGCTTCATGCAGATGGGCGCCGGCATGGTGGGCGGCATGGCGGCCTCGCTTTTCGCAGACCCGGTAACCGCCACGATCGTCGTCATCCCCATCATGGGTGTCACCGCCGTCGGCTCGTGGCTCGCCTGGCAGCGCATTCCCGAGAAAGGACTGTCGGCATCCGATGCCGTCCAGCGACAGAGATCTTCCGACAGTGATGCGTAATTTATCGCATCGGCAGCTTTATTTCGTCCGATTCGATTTCTAGATTGGGGAAGTGGCCGGCAACCGCCACTTTCTCCGATGTCGATCCGGATTCAGGAGCACCTTGGACAGTATTCTGAAGCCAAGCATACTTTGCCCTGATCCGCGCCATGCCCGGTTCGCAAAGGAGAGAGTGGATAGCCCGCCTGGGGATGAAGCGGGCAAAGGGCCGACGACGAGGGGGATGCCATGATCGATGCGATCTATATCGCGACGCTGATCAGTATGCTTCTCGTGCTGCTGGCCACGTTCTCCAGCCTGATTGCCTTCCGCTTCGGCGCTCCGTTGCTGCTTCTGTTCCTCGCCATCGGGCTGATCGCCGGCGTGGACGGGGTCGGCATCGTTTTCGACAATGGCCCCGTCGCCTATTTCGTCGGGAGCCTGGCTCTCGCGCTGATCCTGTTCGATTCCGGCTTCGGCACGCCGATGCAGGCTTTCCGGCAGGCGGCCGCCCCGGCGATCGCGACGGCCACCGTCGGCGTCCTGATCACCGCCAGCCTGGTCGCCGTCGCCGCGCATTACTTCCTCAGGATCACCTTCATAGAGGGTCTCCTGCTCGGCGCCATCGTCTCCTCCACCGACGCCGCCGCCGTCTTCTTCCTGCTTCGCGTCGGCGGCATCAATATCCGCGACCGCGTGCGCTCGACGCTCGAGGTCGAATCGGGCTCGAACGATCCGATGGCGATCTTCCTGACGATCACGCTTGTCCAGATCGTCTCCTCCGGCGCCGGCTTCGAAAGCCTCTCGGCCGAGCTTTTCGTCCATTTCTTCAAGGAGATGTTCCTCGGCATACTGTTCGGGATGGCCGGCGGGCTCATCATCGTCGGGCTGGTCAACCGGCTGCGCCTAGAGCGCGGTTTGACCCCCATCTTCGTGCTGGCGCTTTCGCTGCTCGTCTTTTCGCTTGCCGGCGCGGTCGGCGGCAGCGGCTTCCTCGCCGTCTATGTCGCAGGGCTCTATGCCGGCAACGGCCACATCCGTTCCGAGGGAACGATCCGCCACTTCTCGGAAGGGGTGGCCTGGCTGGCGCAGATCATCATGTTCCTGATCCTCGGGCTTCTGGCGACGCCCTCGCAATTCGCGGGGATCGCGGCACCGGCGATCGGCGTGGCTCTCTTCCTGATCTTCATCGCAAGGCCGATCGCGGTGTGGATTTCGCTTCTGCCGTTCAACTTCCCACGCCCCGAAGCCGCCTTCGTCGGCTGGGTTGGCCTGCGCGGCGCCGTCTCCATCCTGCTTGCCATCCTGCCTCTACCGCCTCGACAATGGGATGCTCTATTTCAACACGGCCTTCATCGTGGTGCTGATCTCCCTTGTGGTGCAGGGCTGGACCATCGGCCCGGTTGCCCGGCGCCTCGGCCTGATCGTGCCACCGCGCATCGGCCCCGTCGACAAGGTCGAACTGGAACTGCCCGGCACGGCGCATCATGAACTCCTCGCCTATCGCGTCGTCCCCGGCAGTCCGGTGGCGCGCGGTGTCCGGCTGCCGCGCTGGGCGAGGCCCTCGCTCGTAATCCGCGACGGCCAGTCGATGGCCTACCAGTTCGCCGGGCGGCTGCGCGCCGGCGACTATGTCTACCTCTTCATTTCGCAACGCTATCCGCGCCTGCTCGACCGCCTGTTCGCCAGCCCCGCGCCCGTGGCGGAAGACGACGCCGAATTCTTCGGCGCCTTCGCCGTCGATCCCTCCCGCCCGGCAAAGGAACTGCACGAAGCCTACGGGCCGGATCTCGCCGACGACGAGAAAGACAAGACGATTGGCGAACTCATGACGGGCCGCCTCGGCGGGCGTGCCGAATATGCCGACCGCGTTGCCTTCGGACCGGTGGAACTGATCGTGCGCGATGTCGATGAGGAAGGTGAAGTCACCTCTGTCGGCATCTCGCTGACGCCCGAGCCGCAGAAGCCGCAGATACCCCTCTTCGTCAATCTTCGCGATATCCGTGCCTATGTGCGTGGCTGGCTCCGCGTGAGGGCGGTGCGAAAACGGGAAGCGGCGGCCCGGCGGCGCGCGGCCCATGAGCCGGCGGAAGAAGAGATGCCCGACGATCCGGCCATGAGCGCGGACGACCGGGCTTGAAGCCGCTTCACCCTTGCGTCGCATAATTTGGCCATTATTGTCTCGCAGCCCGACCTAAAGCACCTTCAGGAGCACGCCATGTCCGACTTCCGCACTCTTGACGACGGTGATTTCGCCGGCAAGCGCGTGCTGCTGAGGGTAGATCTCAACGTGCCGGTTAAGGACGGGAAGGTCACAGACGCGACCCGCATCGAGCGCGTCGTGCCGACGATCAGGGAATTGTCGGCCGATCATGCGAAGGTGATCCTGCTCGCCCATTTTGGCCGGCCGAAAGGCGAGCGGAATCCCGAAATGTCGCTGAAGCCGATCGCCGAAGCGGTAGCGGCCCAGCTCGGCCGCAAGGTCGCTTTTGCGGAAGACTGCATCGGCGAGTCGGCCAGGAAGGCGGTCGGAGCCATGGCGGACGGCGATATCCTGCTCCTGGAAAACACGCGCTTCCACAAGGGCGAGGAAAAGAACGATCCGGATTTCACGCGCGCTCTCGCCGAAAACGGCGATGTCTATATCAACGACGCCTTCTCGGCGGCGCACCGCGCGCATGCCTCCACCGAAGGGCTCGCACATCTCCTGCCCGCCTATGCCGGCCGCACCATGCAGGCCGAACTGGAGGCGCTGGAGAAGGGGCTGGGCAAGCCCGCAAAGCCGGTCGTCGCCCTTGTCGGCGGGGCGAAGGTGTCGACCAAGATCGATCTCCTGACCAACCTCACACGCAAGGTCGATGCGCTGGTGATCGGCGGCGGCATGGCCAATACGTTCCTTGCGGCGCGCGGAA
>ERZ778027.4818-NODE-4818-length-11038-cov-3.511791_pt1 | contig 11038 bp, 9 predicted proteins | sample MGYA00375757_ERZ778027 | MGnify/ENA primary metagenome ERZ778027 (study PRJEB29350, sample SAMN05389817) | bioreactor metagenome | isolation source: Ammonium sulfate bioreactor | place: South Africa: University of Cape Town | collected 2014-02-18 ... | reverse complement strand
ATGCGACCTTGATGCAGACGGCCCCGATAACGGCGCTGGCGCAGTTCGCCTTCGCGGGCCTCTATCCAGGCTACGGCATCTATGATCACGAGCAGATCCGACGTCGCGCGGTCGGCTCGGTCCGGACGGGGCTCGCGGTCATGCCGCCGCTTGTGTTCTTCGGCGCGACATCGACGATCGTTCCCGTCTTGCTCTTCCTCGCGCTCATGCTGTGCATTCAACCCGCCACCCAGCATCTGGCGCGCCGGACGGCCCGTGCGCTCGGCCTCTGGGGCGAGCGCGTGGCCCTGTTCGGCCCGACTGATCAGGCCGAGGAGATCGCCGGTTACTTCCGCCGTCACTGGCAGCTGGGGATCGTTGCCGACATTTCCGGCGACAGGCAGTCTCGGCATGGGGTAGCCCGGTTGGCTTGCCTGACCTCCCCGATCTGTCTCTCGCTCCATCAGGTATCGGAGCTGCGTGACAGCTTCGCCGAGATCGTCCTGCTGGCCGACGCGCCGAGCCTGAAAATCTCGGGAGTCCAGCCGTCCGACGTCGGCGGCACCATCGGCCTCGTTCTCGCGCGGGGAAGGAGCAGCACGGCTGCCGGCATGGGTCGGAGGCTGCTCGACCTCGCGATCGCCCTTCCCGCCGCGATGTTGGCAGCACCGCTTGTCGCGATCGCCGCGGCCGCCATCTACGCCGTCGACCCCGGACCGGTCTTCTTCCGTCAGAGGCGGGAGGGTCTCGGCGGCTCGCCGATCGAAGTCCTGAAGCTCAGGACCATGTACCGCGACGCGGAATTTCGGCTGGAGGCGCTGTTTGCGGCTCGTCCGGAGATGCGCGCCGAATGGCAGGCGCACTTCAAGCTCAAGCACGATCCGCGCATCCTGCCGCTCGTCGGCCGGGCGCTGCGGGCGTCGAGTTGCGACGAACTCCCTCAGCTCTGGAATGTCATCATCGGCGAGATGAGCATCGTCGGCCCCCGCCCCTTCCCCGACTATCACCTGGCCGCCATGAGCAGCGAGTTCCGCGACAAGCGTCACACCGTCATGCCGGGACTGACCGGTCTCTGGCAAGTGTCGGAACGCAGCAACGCCGAGCTCGACCTGCAATGCCAGATTGACGATTTCTATATCGACAACCGTTCGGTCTGGCTGGACTGGCACATCCTCCTGAGAACGATCCCAGCCGTCCTCGGACGCGGCGGGGCCTTTTGACTGCGGAATCAACCACCCTCGACCATGGAGCGCAACGATGCATGACAGAAAGCCGGCACTCGTCACTGGCGGCGCAGGTTTCCTTGGGTCGTTCCTGTGCGAACGCCTCCTCAAGGACGGACACGACGTCATCTGCGTCGACAACTACTTCACAGGATCGAGGGATAACATCCACCATCTGCTCGACCACCCGCGCTTCGAGTTGATCCGCCATGACGTGACGTTTCCGCTCTATCTGGAAGTCGACGAGATCTACAACCTCGCCTGTCCGGCCTCGCCGGTGCACTACCAGTATGACCCCGTCCAGACGGTGAAGACCAATGTGCACGGCGCCATCAACATGCTGGGCCTCGCCAAGCGGACTGGCGCCCGGATCTTCCAGGCATCGACCAGCGAGGTCTATGGCGATCCCGCCGTGCACCCGCAGACCGAGGACTATCGCGGAAGCGTCAATCCGACCGGTCCGAGAGCCTGCTACGATGAAGGAAAGCGCTGCGCCGAGACGCTGTTCTTCGACTATCACCGCCAATACGGCGTCGACATCCGCGTCGCGCGCATCTTCAACACCTATGGCCCGCGCATGCATCCCAATGATGGCCGCGTGGTGTCCAATTTCATCGTCCAGGCGCTGCGCAACGAGCCGATCACCATCTTCGGCGACGGCTCTCAGACCCGCTCCTTCTGCTATGTCGACGATCTGATCGAGGGATTTGTCCGCCTGATGGCGGCGCCCGACGACGTGACCGGCCCCGTCAACCTCGGCAATCCAGGCGAATTCGAGGTACGCCAGCTCGCCGAGATGGTGGTCGACATGACCGGATCCCGGTCGCCGATCGTCTACAAGCCGCTGCCGGTGGACGATCCGACGCGGCGCCGGCCCGACATCACCCGCGCATCGCAGCAACTCGGCTGGCAGCCGACCGTGCCGCTGCATGAGGGCCTGGGCAAGACCATCGCCTATTTCGACCAGAAGCTGTCCAGCACGGTCGTGGACATGCAGTGGCCTGCCGGACGCGTCCGGGAACCTGTGCTCTCCATCATGGGCAACGGCTCCTACATGCTGCGCGGCGCGATGGGCGTCGATGGCGCAAGGCGGCCGACATGAGCGATCCGGCGACGGCCAGGAAGCCCAGACTGGTCTTTTTCCAGTGGGATCACAGACCGAACGCCGGAGCGGCGAAATATCTGGTGCTGCACATGCAGCAGCATGTGAAGTCGCTCGCCCATCACTTCGACGTCACCGTTGTGAATACCGACTGCGACTATGACGCAGTCTGCGACGCGGTCCGGCCCGACATGGCCCTGTTCGAGGCCGGATACCGCTCACACGGATCGCGACGCATCAGCACTGCAAATACACACCGCCATCCGGGCATTCCAAAAGCCGGGCTGCATAACGGCGATCCATGGTGCGACCGGCGAGCCGGATTTCTTTCCGACATGGACCAATGGGGGATCGAGACCTTCTTCTCGATCAGCACCCTGATGCCCGCCTATACGCCGTCGATCGCGGCCAACACCTATGTCTGGCCCAACGCCATCGATCCGGACATCTTCCGTGACTATGGCCAGGAGAAGTCCATTCCCGTCGCACTGACGGGCCAGTGTTACGGGCTCTATCCCTGGCGCCAGACCGTCTTTCCCGCGATCATCGAGCGCTTTCCCTGTCTCGTCTCCCCCTCGCAGGCCTATGAGAGCAAGGCGGCGGCGCGGCTGCTGTCCGGAGAAAGCTATGCGAGGGCGCTCAATGCTTCCTTCGTCGCGCCAACCTGCGGAACCGTCGGCGGCGAGGTCGTGCGCAAGCATTTCGAAATCCCGGCATCGAAGGCCCTGCTCGTCACGGAGCGAACCGCGGGTCTCGAGGCCGCCGGATTTCGCGACATGGAGAACTGCGTCTTCGCCGACCACCGCGACATCGTCGACAAGCTCGACCACCTCTTCGCCCATCGCGACGAAATGCGGCGTATCACGGAGGCCGGATACGACCTGGCTCACGCCCGCCATACGCTGGCGCATCGCCCGCAGATCTTCCAGTGGTTCACGCTCCGGCAGGGGCTGCCCGCGGATGAGGTCATCATCCAGACCGGGCCGTTCGGCGATCTCGTCCGTGCGCGACGGGAGGAGGGAAGCGTTCATGTGCCGGCGAACGGATCCGACCGCACGCTTCTCGACAAGGCAGCGACGAATCTGAGGCGCGACCGCCTGCGCCCGGCGCGCGAAGCTTATGAACGGTGTCTCGACTATGTCGCTTACATGCCCGAAGCGAAGTTCGGGCTGGCCCTCTGCGCGCTGCAGGAAGGCAACGCCGTTGAAGCCTGCGTCCTGTTCGGCGCGTTGGTGGAGGTCACGACCGGCGCCTATGGTGCGCTCGATCCTGATCCCGTCGACTGGGCCTACTATCTGCTCTCGCTTGTCTGCGCCGGGCGACCCGACGAGGCATCGCGCCTCCTCGATACATACGCGACCCTTTGGCACCCAGAACTCACGCGGGTGCGCGTGGTCGTGAACCGGCTCATGCCGCGGCGACCCCGGCGGCGGCGGTTGCAGATCGCTCCGAAGAGCCGCAACAGCATCCATTCGCTGCCCGCGCGATCCGATACCGAGTGGCTCCGCTGGCTCGGAGCAACCTTGCGCCGTTGCGGTCAGCGGGACCTGGCCGACCGACTCGGCAACAGCAGCGATCAGGCCACACCACCGCCGGGACGACCGCCGGCGAAACAGCGACTGCCGATCTCACCGCCCAGGAAGCGCGCCCAGTCTCAGTTCTATGCGGGAGTCGACCGCGCCGTGATGGCAGTGGGGCTAGGCAGGTTGCGACCGACCGTGCCTCCCGCGCCCGAGTTCCGCTACCTGGACCGCCTCGGACGCAACATTGCCCGAGCCGTTCTGGGAGCGCGCCGATCCTGGTTCAGAGCCGGCCTTGCCTGTCTGTTCGAACGCGTCCGCGGACCTCGATCGAGCGCAGACAAGGCGCAGGTCCGAACCCGAACCATCCAGTTGATGGCGGCGAGGGCGGACGGACTGCCGCCATGAGCGGCATCCGATCTTCCTTCATCTTCTCGCTGGCCGAGAAATATGCCTCGCAGATGCTCCTGATCGGGACGACTGCCGTCATGGCTCGGCTGCTGACGCCGGCCGAGACGGGACTCTTCCTGACGGCCAATGCAGTCATCCTGCTTGCCGACAATTTTCGGGCCTTCGGCGTTGGAACCTACCTTGTCCAGGAGAAGGAGATCGACCGGGCGCTGGTGCGATCGGCCTTCACCTTGACGCTGCTCTTCTCATTCGTCTGCGCCGCCCTGACCTTCGCCTTTTCCGACACCGTGGCTGGCCTCTATGGCGCGCCGGCACTCGGGCCGCTTCTCGCCGCCTCTTCGCTCGCGTTTCTGCTGACCCCCATCAGTGGCCCCGTCATCGCGCTGATGCAGCGGGAACTCGCGTTCGGGCGCATCGCATTCGTCAATGTTAGTTCGGCGCTCGCGGGCTCGGCCATGACGATCTGGCTCGGGCTCAATCACCACGGCGCGATGAGCTTCGTGTGGGGCTCAGTGGCCGCGAGCGCGCTGATGGCCATCCTGGCCTTCGCCATGCGTCCAGAGCTCTCCATCTTCGTGCCCTCGCTCAGCCGGGCGCGGCGGCTCCTGTCCTTCGGAACATGGTCCTCGCTGATCACCATTCTCAACATGAGCTATGACCTGCTGCCGAGGCTGGCGTTCGGCAGGATCCTCGGCTTCGATGCTGTCGGCCTCTATGCCCGCGCGCTGACGATCAGCCAGTTGCCCGATCGCATGCTCGTATCGGCGCTCCAGCCTGTCGTGTTGCCGGCCCTCGCTGCACATGTCCGGGCCGGAGGCGATCTGAGGGAAGGATATCTCCGCGGCCTCAGCCTGACGACGGCCGTACACTGGCCTGCATTGATCATGCTGGCGCTGCTCGCCGATCCGGTCGTGCATCTCCTGCTCGGGCCGCAATGGATCGAGGCGGCCCCCCTTGTGCGGATCATTGCCCTCGCCAATCTCGCCCTGGCGCCCGCCTTCCTGACCTTTCCCGTGCTTGTCGCGGCCGGGCGCATCCGCGATGCCCTGCTCGCCAGCCTGATCAGTCTGCCGCCCTCTTTCATTATCGCCATCGGAGCCGCCTTCATCAGTCTCGATGCTGTTGCCGCGAGCATGCTGATCGTCGCGCCCCTGCAGATGGCCGTCGCCTATGCCTTCATCCGACCTGCGGTGGACCTCTCCTGGCGCCGCCTCTGGCGCGCGCTGCAACCGAGCATCGCCCTGACATTGGGCGCCGCGCTCCCGCCCGGCTTGCTGGTGCTCGTGTCGGGGCAGGGCTTTGCGCTCGACTGGCCCATGACCGTCATCGCCCTAGCGGGCGGAACCGCGGGATGGCTGGTGACGCTGCTCAACATCGAGCACTCGGTCAAGGAGGAACTCGTCGGAAGCACCCGCCAGCTGCTCGGCCGTTTCGCGCGAGTCCGCGCGCCGGCTGAATAGCGCCGGGCGGGCCGTCATGACGAGGCGCACGCATCCGTCATGCTGCCTCTCTGGCTTCGGCTGGCGAATGAGCGACGAACGATCATCGCATCGCCCAAAGGGCGTATGGCACAATACCAACGGACAGCGTCCTTTTTCATCCGATCAAATAGCACCTCGAATTTCATAAACTGCTTCTCGACATCGCCAATTCGCGTCGCATCCCAATATGGAGCGCATAGAAGATGCCGATCAACGCAAGCGACATCTCTGATGGGGTTGTTATTCTTTATAAGGATCTCGTGAATATTTACGGATGCGAGATCGGCGCCGGCACCCGCATCGGCCCATTCGTCGAGATTCAGAAGGGCAGCAGGATCGGCCGCCAATGCAAGATCTCGTCGCATTCGTTCATCTGCGAAGGGGTCACGATCGAGGACGACGTAATGGTCGCCCATGGCGTGATGTTTACCAACGGCCTCTATCCGCGCGCCACGAATGACGACGGCACGCTGCAGCGCGACGGCGACTGGGAATGCACGCCGACGCTCGTGCGGCGGGGAGCTTCGATCGGCTCGAACGCGACGATTGTCTGCGGCGTCACCATCGGCATCGGTGCGCTGGTCGGTGCCGGCGCGGTGGTCACGCGGGACGTGCCGGACCATGCGGTCGTCGCCGGCGTCCCGGCACGGGTGATCGGTGATGTCAGACGCCCGGCCTCGTCCAGACAGCGTCCGAGCCGACTGCGCGCCTCCTCCGGTGCCGAGGTGGCACCATGACCGGCATCGGCGTGATCGGCTACGGATACTGGGGCCCCAATCTGGCGCGTGCCATCAGCGAGGTCGAGGGGGCGACACTCTCGGCCGTGGCCGACGCCTCGCCGGCGGCGCTGGCGCGGGCTGGCCGCCGGCATCCGGGAATCGACCTCCTCGCGGACTGGCGCGAGCTCACGGCATCGAGCGCTATCGACGCCGTCGTGATCGCGACACCCGTTCACACCCATTTCGAGATGGCGCTCGCGGCGCTGCACGCCGGCAAGCACGTGCTGGTCGAGAAGCCGATGACCGACAGCCCGATGAAGGCGCAGAGACTGGTGGACGAGGCGCGCCGGCGCTCTCTGGTCCTGATGGTCGACCACACCTTCGTCTATACCGGCGCGGTCCGGACCATCGGCGATCTCATCACGAAGGGAAGCATCGGCGAGGTCTATTGCTACGACTCGACGCGGGTCAATCTCGGCATCCTGCAGAGCGACGTTTCCGTCATCTGGGACCTCGCCGTCCACGACTTCGCGATCCTCGACTTCCTCATGCCATCCCGTCCTGTCGCGATCTCGGCCAGCGCCGCGGCCTTCCTGCCCGAGCGGCCCGACACGATGGCGCATCTGTCGGTCTTCTACGAAGACGGGGCAATGGCTCACCTCAACGTCAACTGGATGTCACCGGTCAAGGTCCGGCAGACGATGATCGGCGGGCGGCAGCGCATGATCATCTATGACGACATGCAGAACAGCGAGAAGGTCAAGGTCTACGACCGCGGCGTCGATCTGGCGGCAGAGGGCGGCGATCTCCGTGAACGGCGGATCTCCTATCGCGTCGGCGAGATGTGGGCCCCCGCCATCCCTGCCAAGGAGGCGCTGGTTACGGAGATCGAGCACTTCGTCGCGGCGATCGATCACGGGACACCGGCGCCATCCGACGGCGAGAGCGGGTTGCGGGTGGTCGAGATGCTGACCACCGCCAGCCGCTCGGCCGCGCTGCGCGGCCATCCCGTGGAACTCGGTACGCTGAGGAAGGCATCATGACACCTTTCCTGGATCTCCGTGCCCAATACCGCGCGATCGGCCCGGACCTGGAACAGGCCGTGATATCGACCATGCGCGACGGGACCTTCGTCCTCGGCGAAAGGGTCGAGCGGTTCGAGGCCGACTTCGCGCGTTACTGCGGGACGTCTTTCGCCGTCGCGGTCAACTCCGGCACCTCGGCGCTGCATCTAGCCCTCCTCGCGGCGGGCATCGGCCCCGGCGACGAGGTCATCACCGTGTCCGCCACCTTCGTCGCGACGACGGCGGCGATCGTCAATGCCGGTGCGACACCGGTTTATGTCGATATCGATCCGGCGACCTGGACGATGCGACCAGACCTCATCGCCGCCAGCGTGACCAGCCGGACAAGGGCGATCATGCCGGTACACCTGCACGGTCGCCTCGCGGACATGGATGCCATCAACGCGGTCGCGCGGCAGTTCGGCCTTCTCGTGATCGAGGACGCCGCACAAGCCCATGGCGCCGAGCGGAACGGCACCCGCGCCGGCGCCTTCGGCGATATCGGCTGCTTCAGCTTCTATCCCGGCAAGAATCTCGGCGCCTGCGGAGAGGGCGGTGCGATCACGACCAACCGTGCCGACCTTGCCGCGGCGGTCCGCTCGCTGCGGGACTGGGGGCAGGAGGGCAAGTACAACCATGTCCGCCAGGGCTTCAACTTCCGCATGGACGCGATCCAGGGCGCGGTGCTCGGCGTCAAGCTGCCGCTGCTTGACGACTGGAACGCCGCCCGGCGCCGCATCGCCAATGTCTATGGCCGCGCGCTATCCCCCCTCGTGACGGTACCGCCGGGTCCCATCGGCCTCGACCATGCCTGCCATGTCTATGCGGTGCGAGTACCCGACCGCGAGGCGGTGCGGGCCGCATTGCTGGAGGCAGGAATAGCGACGGGTATTCACTATCCGTGCCCCGTCCATCTTCAGCCGGCCTATCGTTGGCTCGGATATGGCCCCGGCGACTTGCCGCAGTCGGAAGCGCTCGCGCGCGAGACACTGTCGCTGCCGCTCTATCCCGAGCTTTCCGCAGACGGTGTCGACGCTGTGATCGCCGCGCTCTCGGCGCTGACGACCGAGCCTCTGGCACAGACCGCCTGAGCGGCGAAGGAGAGACAATCATGCTGTTTGGCAAGCAGATCCTCGTCACCGGCGGCGCGGGTTTCGTGGGCTCGCATATCGTGGACCACCTCGTCGACCTCGGCGCCCGCCGCGTCGTCGTGATCGACAACATGGTCAGGGGCCGGCGCGACAATCTCGGCGCCGCACTCGCCTCCGGCCGCGTCGAATTCGTCGAGGGCGACATCCGCGACGCCGCGCTCATGGATCGTCTCGTGGCCGGCACCGACGTCATCTTCCATCAGGCGGCTCTGCGCATCACCCACTGCGCGGCCGAGCCGGATGAGGCGATGTCAGTCATGGTCGACGCCACCTACCGGCTGCTCCGCCTCGCCGTGATCCACAAGGTCCGCAAGATCGTCATGGCCTCATCAGCCTCGATCTACGGCATGGCACAGAACTTCCCGACGACGGAGGAGGACCATCCCTACGCCAACCGGACCCTTTATGGCGCCGCCAAGTCCTTCGGCGAGGGTTTGCTCCGGTCGTTCAACGACATGTATGGCCTCGACTACGTCGCATTGCGGTATTTCAACGTCTATGGCCCGCGCATGGACATTCACGGCCGCTATACAGAGGTCATGGTGCGGTGGATGGAGCGGATCGAGGCCGGGCAGCCGCCTCTGATCTTCGGCAACGGCCTTCAGACGATGGACCTCGTCCATGTGACCGATGTGGCGCGCGCCAACATCCTGGCCGCGACCGCTCCTGTAACCGACCGGGTCTTCAACGTCGGCAGCGGAACGGAGACGTCCCTGCTCGATCTCGCCGGGACATTCGCGGCGGTCATGGGTCGGCCGGGCTTGCGTCCCGAGCACCAGGGCGAGCGCACCGTCAATCCCGTGCCGCGCCGCCTTGCCTCGATCCGCGCCGCCGAGGACAGGATCGGGTTCCGCACCACGATCGATCTCGCAGAAGGTATCGGCGAACTCGTCGACTGGTGGCGCGCCGCCAAGGAAGCGAAACCCGTGCAGGAGATGGCGTCGTGATCCCGATCGCAAAGCCGCTGGTCGGCCCCGAGGAGGCGGAAGCCGCCAGCCGGGTGGTTCTCTCGGGCTGGCTGACCCAAGGCCCACAGGTCGAGGCCTTCGAGGAAGAGTTCGCCGCTCTCGTCGGCGCCGATTTCGCCTGCGCCGTGGCCAACTGCACCGTGGCCCTGCATCTGGCGCTACTCGCGCTTGAAGTCGGTCCCGGCGACGAGGTCATCACCGTCAGCCACAGCTTCATCGCCACCGCGAACGCCGTCCTGCAATGCGGTGCGACACCGGTCTTCGTCGATATCGAGAAGAACGGATTCAACATCGATCCCGCGCTGATTGGCAAGGCGATCACAGCTCGCGCGAAGGCGATCCTCTGTGTCCACCAGATGGGCATGCCCTGCGACATGGCGGCGATCATGCGGTTGGCGCGGCGCAAGGGGCTGCCGGTGATCGAGGACGCAGCATGCGCGATCGGATCGGAGATCCGCATCGATGGAGCCTGGGCGCCGATCGGCCAACCACAGGGCGACATCGTCTGTTTCTCGTTCCATCCCCGCAAGGTGATCACGGTCGGCGACGGAGGCATGCTGACGACCCGACGCGGCGAGTGGGACGCCATGTTCCGGCTCTGGCGACAGCATGGCATGTCAGTATCCGACCGGGCGCGGCATGGCAGCGCCGAGGTGGTGCTCGAGACCTATCCGGTTCCCGGCTTCAACTACCGCATGACCGACATCCAGGCTGCGATCGGCCGGGAGCAGTTGAAACGGCTGCCGGGGATCATCAGCAAGAGGCGGCGGCGCGCCGAAACCTACAGGGCCGCGCTCTCGCGCATCGAGGGCGTGACGCCTCCGTCGGAGCCGGACTGGGCGCTGTCGAACTGGCAGAGCTACTGCGTCTCTCTCGCACCCGAGATCGACCAGCGCTCCGTCATGCAGCACATGCTCGACAAGGGCATCGCAACACGTCGCGGCATCATGTGCGCCCACATGGAACTCGCTTATGCCGGCCAGCGGCAGCGCCACTCCCTCAGGCGGTCGGAAACAGCCCGGGATCACTCCATCATCCTGCCGCTCTATCCGCAGATGACCGAGACGGACCAGCTGACCGTCATCGAAGCACTCGGTGAGGCGATCTCGGCCGCCCTGTCTGCTTCACGCCGGTTGCCACCACCCGCCGTCCGCGGCCCGCTCGAGCAGCAGATGAGCGGCTCCGCCGCCAATTGGCGACCCGCGCAGCATTGACCGCCCGCACCGCGCTCACCGGAGCGACGATATCCGCCGGGAGGACCGACATGAGCGACGATCACCTGCGCGATGGCGACGAGAAGGAAGCCCTGCTCGAGAGCATCCTGCGCCGGATCGCCATTCTCGAACTCGACCTTGGCGGCCGCGAGGTCGAGATCGGAAGAGCACACGTCTGAACTCCAGTCACGCCAATATCTCGTATG
>ERZ778027.4812-NODE-4812-length-11046-cov-3.311437_pt1 | contig 11046 bp, 19 predicted proteins | sample MGYA00375757_ERZ778027 | MGnify/ENA primary metagenome ERZ778027 (study PRJEB29350, sample SAMN05389817) | bioreactor metagenome | isolation source: Ammonium sulfate bioreactor | place: South Africa: University of Cape Town | collected 2014-02-18 ... | reverse complement strand
GCCAACGACGTCAGCGCCCTTGTTGTTGCTCGATCGTTGATAGAGCGCGAGCCAGCGAGCGAGTCGGTCAGCGAGGGCGTACTTGGTCGGGGATGTGCGAGTTCGGGATCTCGGCGTGCAGACGATTGGCGACCGAGATATGCGACTCGGGATCATCGAACGCAGCCTCGGTCGGTGTGCGGATGGCCTTGGCTCCCAGAGCTTGCAGAGTCGCAATCTATCCCACGAGGTCCACGTCGATGCCGCCGTCGTCGTCGACGATATCATCCATCACGAACGACCAGTGAGTCACCGTAACTCACAAGCTCATCCATGCGAACTCAATCGAGTGTACCTTCTCGAGACTCATCTTCTTGGGCATCGTGGCGATCATCTTGAGGTCGTGCACGGCGGCGGCGACCGCGAGTCCGATGCCGGTGTTGCCCGACGTCGGCTCGATGAGCGTGTCGCCCTGGTGGTACTTGCCGCTGTTGAGGCCGTCCTCCAACATGCGCTTGCCGATGCGGTCCTTGACCGAGCCACCAGCATTCAAGAACTCGCACTTGGCCCCTGGAGTGCGTCATCCCGATGATCGCAGTCAGTCAGTCAGTAGGTCGCTGCCTGACCATCCATCCATCCATTTCGCGAGTGTGCGCGATAGCGATGGCAGATGGGTTGGCGGTGGCTGTGCCCGTACAAACTTCACACTCGAGATGACGGGCGAGCTTGTTAATGCGCACCAACGGCGTGTTGCCGATGGCACCAAGGATGGTCTGGAAGACGCGAGTCTCTTCGGAGCTGCATCGATAGCGAGCGATATGTGCGCGCGCGTCAGTCAGTCAACAGAGAGACTCTCGGTACTGCGCAGCGATCACGATCAGACGTACAGGATATCGGCCATTTCACAGAGTTACGAGTCAAGAGCAACAATTGGAAGGGGGATCGATGGATCGACTGCGAGCAGCAGTATCAAGCAGCAGCAACAGCGGCAGCGAGAGCAGCAGCGATGTTGCTATGCGACGAGGAGAGGAAGAGAGTGAGCGAGTGGTGGAGGAGAGCTCTGAGGAAAACGCTCCTCAGAGAAGAGTAGAGCGAAGAGTACTCCTGCTGCTCCCGTAAATTGGCCGTCCGGACCTCGTTGGACCTCGAGGCTCAATTGACTATCGCTTCCCTGCGTTCACGGGAGTTCGAGCTCGAGCTGACGATAGCACATATGTGGGTGCGCGTGTGTGCATTTGCGCGTATGTGTATTGAACTGTAGAGTGACATTTACATTGGGGCTTCAACGACCGCGAACTGTGTGGTACGGTGCCGAGATGGGGCCGCACCGTAAATCTCGTATGCATTGACTCGTAGCGGTGCTGTTGCCTTCGCAGGCTCACAGCTCGTGGACGAGAGAGATAGAGAGAGAAGGGAGACAGGTCCCTCTACTGCGACTCATCGATCGGCTCGTCGGGTTCATCGGGCTCGTCGCCGTGATCCTCTTGGTTCTCGTACTCCATGCCTGGCAAGCCATTCGAAGCGTATGGTTGCTCATGGCCCTCGCGGTGCTGCTCGGAGGCTGATTGGTCGTTCGCGGCAGGAGTATCGTCGTTGTCTCTTGCGGAGCCACCCGGTGAGCCGGCGCCGCGCGAGCCGGAGCTGCCCTCTGTCACGGTGGTCGCAGTGTCGGGTGCAGCGCCAGTCGGCGACGCTGGCGGCTCGCCTGTGGGGCTCGACGTGTCGGGCTTGGCGTCCGTCATGGCAGTGTGGTCGCGACTCCACAGCTCATACTTGAGCCGCAGCATCTCCTCGTCTTGCTGTTGCATGCACTCGCGGCACTCTGTACTCGTCGATCAATCCCGATCAGTCCCGATCAATTCGATCCATTACGATCCATCGACATCGACATCGACAACATACCGTTGAGTTGGCGCTTCATCTCGTCGGCCAGCTCCTTCTGAAGCAGCAGTTCGCACTCGAGCTGATGAATGCGGCCCTCGGACACCTCACGACCGAGCTCCTCGTTCTCCTCGAGCAGCACACGGCACTTGGCGATGAGCTTCTTGCCGACGATACTCTGCGACGTGAACTCGCGCGCCTCGAGGTCGTCGCGGCACTCCTTGTAGCGCTCGTTGGCTTCCTTCAGCTCGCTCTGCAGCTTTTGGAACTGTCGATGCACGGCAGGATCGAGCACTCGTTGTTGGAGATGAGTAACCACATCGATCGCTTGAGGTCATCAGCGCTGCTGATCTTGCTTCTTATCAGCTATTGGTATCGTACGTTTGGTCCTTCTGGGCTAGTCGTGCAAGCAGCGTCACGATCTGCGCTTGCATCTTCTCAAACTCCTCGCGTACTTGGCTCGGTACTACACACATCGTTCCATCATACGCTCGAATCAATCCACTGTTCTCATGTCGTTCATCATCATCATCATCATCAACACAGCTCGATGAGCATGATGGCATACACATTGCCTTGACTCGAGGCCCCGACTGGCTCAGAGCCTTCTTGTTCTTGTTGATGTTGCCGCCCACATTGGCTTGGCTGCTCGCCGTTGTTGCTGTGCTCGATGCATCACCTCGTTGATCTCGTGCACGTTGTGGCTCGTTGGTTGGCTCATCATTCCTCGGGAAGAGCTGCTCCCACTGCGACAAGCGGGCCATGACCGATCGGAGCTCCCCCTTCAAAGCATCGTATGACTGCGACGAGTCCTTGTCACGACTGGACGTGTTCGATGCTGAAGATCCTGCTGCTTCTGTCTTGACCTGTAGAGATACGACCCACGAGAGTAAGTACAACGAGATAGATCACGATAGATCACGACAGATCAATCCAGTCTCATGGATACGAAGTATCTTACTCGCTTGACGTTACGCTCGGATCGTGGAGCGGCTGGGTCGTTAGGCCGCTTCTCTCCCACATGAGCCGCTGAAGACGACGACGTCGATGTTGATAATGGTGTGCGGCCATACTCTCGGCGATCTCTTGTGGAGTCGCTCTCGATATCCATCTTGATTGAGGGAGCGAGCGAGCGAGGGAGATGCGAGCAACAGCGGGAAGAGAAGCGACTGATGCTCTCGATACGAGCGAATGTCGCTACGTCACACAACATCCCATCCAATCCATCAACCAAACTATCTTACTATCCAGACTCTGAGTATGAGTATAAGCATGAGTGTGAGCATGAGTATGAGTATCGTGAGGAGATGCGAGATGAGAATCGAGTAAAGAGTCGTTGGCTTGTATTACTGCGTTACGTTCGGGCTGCTGTCGATGGCAGCAGGAGGTAACGCCACCGTACTGCTGTTGATGTTGCTGTTGCCGGTGGCGCCGTTGCTATTGGTCGAGTTGGCGTGCGCCGGCGGTGCTGTAGCTGGTGCCGACGCTGCTGCGGAAGCCTGTTCATCCGACTGCTTCTTTCGCTCGGATTGTAGTACGCGACACAGGGCTTCCAGACGCGCATTCTGCTTCTTGAGCGATTCGATATCGCGCTTGAAGTTGGTTTTCTATTGGGCCCAGCAGCATGCCACAAAGCCTCGCCGTCAGTACGAGAGCTTCTGTCGATTGTGTGCGAGTCATGTCACGCACCTCCTCTGCCATCTCGATGAGAGTAATGTCGGTCTTTTCGCACTTCTTCTGCAGTACGGCGCGGTCCTTCTCGAGCTTCTTGATCGTCTTGGTCATCTGCAACCATGCCACGACATCGGCTCGTCAGTATCTCTCTCGGTCGTGCTTGCGTTGCTCACACGTGCCTTCTCTAGATCGAGTTTGAATGTTGCAAAGATCTCGTTTGATTTGGCGAGGGTCTCTTGGAACTGCTCAAACTTCTCGGCGTATGCGGCGAGTTGGAAGCGCAGCTCATTCTTGGTCATGATGGCGCCTGCAAGCTTCTCCTTATACGCAGCACACTACGCCAACACCGATCGTACACACAGACAAGCAATACAGTAAGTTCCTTCGCGCTCCTGTCCCATGAGATGTGATTCACGCGGTGCGCACACGAACCCGTAATGCTTCTTGTTCGAAGAGCTCCATCTGTTGCTTGAGCTTGCGGTCGGCCAGTTGATTCTGAAGCACTTGTATACGTAGCTGCGCGGCAAAGTGCTTCTCGCGCACTTGGTAGCGTTCGTCGCATGCCTTCAACTTGTTGCGCAACCTAGGCAGCCATGTCTGATGAGCAACAGCAGAGACTCCTGCTTGCTCACCCGCTCTCGCTCGCTCTTGCGTACGTCTCGTATTCCTTCTTCTTGTCGTTGCGAGATTGATTCTGCTGATCGAGCTTGCTCTCCATCTGTCGAATCGTATTGTTGAACTGCTGCGTAATGTCGTTGCGCTTGCGCTTCTCCTCCTCGGCAATCTCTTGGTTCTGTCTCCGCAGCTCGCGACACAAGCCTTCGAGCTTGCTCTTCATGGCCTCGGTCTTGCTGAGCTCCACCATGACTGCACCAATCATAAGATATCATGGTGGTCGATCGATCTAGGTGTCCGGAGTTACATACGCGAGTCATTCTTGGTCTCTAGCTCGTGGATATGTTCGCGACTCACGTCCAGCTCGGTCTCGAGTCGCTTGTTCTCACACAACTATCATCCATCCAGCATGACGTTGCTTTTGGTCAGTTCACGAGAGACCTCACTCTGATTTGATCTTGGTCGTGGCTGTAGCGGTAGCTTGTGGCTGTAGTTTGTGGCTGTAGCGGTACCTGAATGTACGACGCACGAACGACTTGTTGAAAGTAATCGAGCAGCGTGCTGAACCGCTCCTCTTCGGTCGGCAGGTGTTGCAGCGCCTCCATGATGATGGCTGTCTCTAATCGACATTGCTCGCCTGTACCATACGCCACACCGTTCAGCATCGTTCCCGCGATATCCACCTCCTCGTGCTATCTCTCGAGCCACGCGACACGCGACGTACGAATACATCGATCTTCTTCGAGGTCGATCGCTTCATCATCCAGCTGATAACCATCGTCCGAATTCGTGGGTGCTGGCCATACAATACACGCCACGATATACGTCAGTGAGACCAAGTGATTGAACGAACTGGCGATGATGACGGCGCTCATCCACAAGGTACCTTTCATGAGGTTGGTGCTCATGGGGTACAACTGCGACGCCGACAGGATGGGCGACCGAGGCGGCGGAGGAGGCTGGAACTCCTCCTCACCATCAACGAGATACTGCTGTGGATGGTGAAGGTTATTGTGACTCGTCACGTCGTTGCTGTTGTTAACATCGTGGTGATGGTGGTGATGATGGTCGTGATGGTCGACCACGGCAGCGGTGGCGGCAGCGGCGTTGTTGGTCGATGGTGTCGAGTGTGCGATCAGCCCTTGCTCGGCGGAACTCATCTTGATGAATCGATGGATGGATGGATACAAGGAGACGATGGATAGGATCGGTGTGATACACTCTATACAAGGGTGAGTATACCGAGGGTCGAATCGCGTCGAGGTCGAGGTCGAGCAGGATGGATATCGACGTGAGAGTGTGTGAGGGGGTGTGCACGCGATGTGGACGAGGCGAAGAGACTTTTCCTCAGCGCCGAGGAGGTCGACACCACAAGGCACCAGCCACAAGGCGGGAGCAGTGCCACCTTACTCGTTAACATGGGCCGACGAGAGATAGGTTAGAGATGTACTCTAGGTTATGCGTATTGTCTATGTCTCTCTTGGTTGTCCGGGAAGGTTGAGTTGAGCAGCAGTACAACCACTGCCGAGAGAGCTGAAGGTGTGCACCTGCTGCCTGCAATAGCCCTCACCGAGTGCCGGATGGTTGCTTGAATAGCCATCGCTCCCTCCCCGTTCATCCTGTCTCATCACATCCCACGCTCGCGACACCTTGATGGCAAGGTTAACTCCACCGATCATCGATTGCGAGAGGCAATCTCGCAATGTATTGAACCAATTAGCCCTGTTTTAGCGACGATGCTGGATAATTTGGCTTGTTTTTGCTTTTTCGGCCTTTTTGTGCTATTGGGGTTTTTTGTTTGGATTATTTATTCGGTGCTGCTGCGTCATCAGTCGATCTCTCTCGTCTTCCTCGGCCACCAACCACGCACACGGGAGACCACGAGATCCAAGTGGGGGCACTTACGTTCACCAAGGCTGAGTTTGTAATTGATCCCCGAGTGGGCCGGCTCTGTACTACCACATCTCTCGAGACATCAAGCAAACGAAACGATGGAAAGGCTGCTGCGAACGAGATGGTGGTTGTTGGCGATGGTCGTGGTGGCGTGCTGCCTCACGATCACGATCGAGAGCGTCGAAGGATCTGGAGTACCGGCGCTTGGAAAGCGTACCTTCAGCAGCTACGGCAAGTTCGGGCGCAACGATGGCCGCATCGGTCGTGAGGAGACCGTGTTGCTCGAGGAGTCCGGTGCTGGATGCGTACTGCACTGGTGGTTCGCTGCCGACTACGCTGGCGTCGACAAGGTGCGTTTGTGCGTGTGTCGCAGTCGTTCGACCTCGTGGGCTGACGCCGAGTACAACTTGTGTAGACGATCTTTCGAGTGTATGTGAATGGCGAGGAGAGCCCCTCTATCGAGGACCTCATGGTGCGCCGTGCCTACTGGACTGGCGACAAACGCTTTGGATCGGTTGCTGAGCGTACGGCCGCGAGACCCACACGCACACTGCTCACACACGGCAACGCAATCGTGATCAGCGACAACGACTGACTGGCTTGTGCTCGCTGCAACAAACCCTTCCTGCCTTCCTACAGAGTCCTTCTACATGGCGATACCGATCCCGTTCCAGAACGGCATCCGTATCACGGCGCAGTTGTCGCCACGATTCAACTATCCCGAGGCTCAGGTTCGTGTCGCTCCTGAGCGCGCCATTCTGTCCTTGTGTCTCACACGCTCGCTTGGTGTGGCGGCGGCGGCTGCTGTAACAGTATGCCTACTGGACCATTCGAGGAGTTCGCGATATCCCGGCTACGGTCGGTGCCTTCGAGTTGCCGCCGAATGCCAAGCTCTCACTGGTCTCCAAGACCAAGTACCTGCGAGCGCTCCAGAACGAGCCGTTCCTCGAGCTCTCGGACAGCGGCGGTTTGGTGTACCACGTCGAGGTCAACATCAAGGGCAAGAATCTCGACTTCATGGAGGGCCCGGTAGTGGCGCATATCGATGGCGCCGAGCACGTACTCGGCACCGGCCTCGACGACTACTTCAACTCGGCCTGGTGGATGAGCAAGAGCGAAGGCCGCTTCACGTTGCCCGGTTCGGTCGGCGTACTCGAGCGCGGCGAAGGCCACTTGGTGGCGTACCGTCTGCACGAGCACGACCCGCTGCTGTTCACCAACGCGGTCTCGTTCATGTGGCAGAACGGCTACGAGTTTGAGACCGGCAAGCCGATCGGTAACCCGACATCGTTGCGGGCGACCTTCGATTTTTGGGTGTACACCTGGCCGAGCGCCCCCTCCCAAGGAGCCAGTGGTGCCGACAGCACGGTTCCCGCCAAGGCAGCAGCAGAGTAGGCGTCCGCTATCGACGTCCATTACACACACAATCACATCTTCACACACGCACACACACGTCCCATCCTCGAGCTTGTTGAACTGGATGAACTGAACCCTTCTCCTACTCATGCTCCCAACGTTCCGGCTGTTGTAATGAATACTATCCAGACCATCTACAAGCAGTCTGTTACGTCCACTGTGTCCTTGTAATTGCGGCTGATTGAGTTGACCTTGGCTCCCAATAAGGTAGCGCAGAAAACTCGCACAAGACCAAGCCGGCCAACAACCCTGATACCGCTGTCGAGCCAGGCCACTGCCCCCATATCTTGCTGCGTAACCTCTCTCACAATCACGTGTTGAGAGATGGCAACTACCACCGCACCTGGGAGTGGTAGCGAGGCTATCGCGAACTTGGCGTCAAAGTCCTCCTTGCCGAGTTGTGACACGTTACGCGCTGAGAATGAGCGGCTCTTGAACAAGGTCAGGGAGCTACTCGATGCCCGCCTCGATATTCAACGACGCATGACGGTGTGTGTTTGAGATCTCAACCTGGATACCAAGGACTCGCGTTGCTCATCTAGATGCGTTCGGAATCGCAGACTGCCGTCCAAGCTCTGCTCAAGGAACGGAAGGAGAAGGAGGAGCTGCTGTCGACCTTGGAGGTTCGTCCGGTTGCTGGACGTGTGCTGATGGTACTTTGGTAACTCACACGATACCCTCACAGGAGAAGCTCTACAGCGTCACGATGGAGCGCTCACAAATCATCGATCGACTCCATGTCCTGGATGTGAGTATAATAATCAATAGCTCCGTGAGTGTGAGGATGGTTGACTCACGTTTGGTGTGGCTCAGAACATCACTGCCGATATCGAGCGACTGCGTAAAGAGCTGGACAAGCTGTGTGCACAAACCACCTCACTCAAGGCCCTTCTCGCCAATGTACGAACTTCTTGGCTGCCTCAAGGACCTGCCCCTTGCATCCTCATCAAATTAACTCCTTTCCTCTGTGCAGGAGAACTTTGCCGATACCAGGACAGTCGAAGAGGCTCAGCGCCGCATTACGATGAAGCGTACCAGCACCGTCACGGCGTCAATGTCCGCAAAATTGCCACAGGAGCATCTGGGATCGATCGAGGAGCTTGATGGCTATGTCCTCATCCACCGCTTCGACTCGGTACAGATCAAGTCCGGCACACCTCGAAAGATTATCGAATATCTGGTGCATACTACTTGTGATGGTACGCGCTGTACTGTCTACAATCGGGCGCTTGTTGCAGAGTTGTTGATACCGTGGCACTGCTGTGCCAGTCGAGGGATACTTCAATGCCTTCTGCCTGACCTACCCATCGTTCACCAACGCCATCGCCGTGATCGATGTGCTTGAGGAGCTGTACGTAGTGCTTCTACGCTCCGCTCTGGATCGAGGGCATCAATTGACAAGACATGGTCTCACTACGCTCCAGATACCTCACTTCCAAGATCGGCTCCGTTCAGGACTCTCTCGCGAGTTTACGGCGCTCACAGAGTGCCTCAACCACTGCCACGTCCGGGAGCGGGACCGACAGTAGTGGATCGTCCGATGGGGTGCCAGAGGAGTCTCTCCAACAGATTGCGGAGCTGGTTGTCAAGGACGAGCAAGCCACCAAGCGCCGATTGAGGTGTGTGTGGGTGGACCTGAGAATCTCACAGGGTCACTCGCTGACCTGACTCCGGAACCCGCTGCCCCTCGCTTAGGATCCGCTCGTTCTTCAAGTATTGGACCACCAAGCATACGCGCGACTTTATTGGCAGTGCCACCTTGGTCGAGAGATTCAATGCCTTCACCGAGAAGGTCATTGCCGTCGAGGGTCTCGAAACCGGGAAGGCGTTGCAGAAGCTATTGCGCAAGAAGGTACTCAATTTATCGACCTGTTGCTACTCGACGGCGCTTGTGCTGACTCGGTGTGCCATTCGCTCCAGCTCCTGCGCAACGAACAACGAAGCACCACGGCCATGTTCGATTCTCCGCCGCCGGCACCGCTGCTTCCAAGCCGAGTCCCAGTGCGCAGTTTCTTGGAGCTGGACCCAGTCGAGATCGCTCGTCAGTTGACGCTCCGTGATCGAGACGTGTATGGCCGTATCTGCCCGTCAGAGTGTCTGTCGTCAGCCTGGACTTCGAAGCAGAAGCTCGATCGTGCTCCCAACATCCTGCAGATGATTAGCGACTTTAACTTGGTACGGAGGAGGAGGTACTAGAGTATGGAGCTCGTAATACTGACTCCAAGTGGTGCACTTACAGCTCAGTGCATACATTGGCTCGTCGGTGGTCGAGTCGGCCGATATCAAGGAACGAGCGCATGCCATTACGACATGGATCACGATCGGCGAGCAGTTGAGGCTGCTGAACAACTACAACGGCGTGATGATCGTCATCTCAGGACTGACATCGGCGCCAGTATTTCGGATGAAGAAGACGTCAGTACATGGCCCTCTCGCTCGGCAGAGCTCGGTCGCTCACGAACGAGGCCTCGTTTTGTTGTGAGGGTAGAAGGTCAGCAGTAAGCGGCGTCGCTCGTACGAGGAGCTGGCACAGCTAATGTCGACCGACTCGAACAGCAAGAAGTACCGTGAGGAGCTCCACAAGTGCTCGCCTCCACTGGTGCCGCACATTGGAGTGTACCTCAGCGACCTGACGTTCATCGAGGAAGGTAACCTCGACACTCTTGCGAATGGCCAAGTGAACTTTGTCAAGCGCCGAATGCTGGCCAACGTGATCCAGGAGCTGGGCCAATACCAGCAGACGCCGTACAACTTGATGCGAGTCGATGCCATCCAGCTGTTCTTCGAGGCACTGCGCCCCATGACCGAGACCGAACAGTACCAACGCTCGTTGCAGCACGAACCGCGAACCCAACGCGCCAAGATCTTCTCCGCTGGTTCGAGCACCAGCGTACTCTCTGATGGCACTTCTCGATAGATACTCTGGAAGAATCGACAGCATAGAAAGGTAACAGATGTACATGAGTCAGCCAACCACTTCAATACAAACGCAACAGCGAGATCAAGGACCGCCATCGTGGTAGTTTGTAAGAACGATCAATTCGTTGTTTTGGTGCAGGCAGCGTCGGGGTCGAGAGGGTTGCTACAAACGACGACGAAGACGACCGCAGCAAGGCAGCAAGTGGCAAACTACTGCGAGATGGTCACGTTCGACCACGGGATCACCGGCAAGCCGAGCGAGTTCCACACGAGGTTGATGGGCCACGAGGCCGAGCCGTAGCTGGTGCCCCACACAGTGCTGCTCGGCGGGTTCGCTGTATAACGACAGGTGTGAGTGGCGTATACATAACACTCGATACTAGAATACGTACAACCAAGAGGAGCTTGCAAGAAGATCGACTGGCCATCAGAAGCGAGCGTAATGGTTGCGTTCAACTGCGGGCCTGTACGTGAGAGTGAGGATGAGTATATGGGAGTAGATGGATCGTTAGCCAGTGCGATTGCCCTGCGTAAAGCAGAATGACGCTTCGCGATGAGAATCGCCATCCACTGCTAGAGGCTCGATAGTAACGTACCAGTGGCAGAGTTGAGGAAGATCGTGGGCCAGCCACACGAACGCGGGTCAAGACCGTTGCCGCAGACGTTGCT
>ERZ778027.4805-NODE-4805-length-11060-cov-4.880600_pt1 | contig 11060 bp, 9 predicted proteins | sample MGYA00375757_ERZ778027 | MGnify/ENA primary metagenome ERZ778027 (study PRJEB29350, sample SAMN05389817) | bioreactor metagenome | isolation source: Ammonium sulfate bioreactor | place: South Africa: University of Cape Town | collected 2014-02-18 ... | reverse complement strand
TCCGGATCGCAGGACAACACAGCGAGTGGACGCTTCGAACACTTCGTGCAGCTTGTGAGTGATCAAGATTATCGTCCGCCCCGCCTGCGCGAGGCTGCTGAGCACTCCGGCTAGGTGTTCCCACTCCCGCTGGGCGAGTACCGCTGTCGGTTCGTCGAAGATGAGGATCCTCGCGTCGGCGTCGAGCAGCTTGAGGATCTCCACGCGCTGACGTTCACCAACCGACAGGTCTTCGATCAGTGTGTTGGGTGAGATGCCGAACTCGTAACGGTCCGCCAACTCGTTGACGCGCCGACGGGCGGCGCCGACAGCTGACGGCGCAGTGAGCGCTCCGGGCTGGCCAAGCGCCAGGTTCTCGGCGACGGTCATGTCGGGCACCAGCATGAAGTGCTGGTGCACCATGCCGATGCCAAGTTCCCGCGCATCTTTCGGGCGTCTGATTCGTGCGGGCTTGCCCCACACGAAGATCTCGCCGACGTCGGCTGCTGTGAGTCCACCGACGATCTTCATCAGTGTGGACTTGCCCGCACCGTTTTCCCCCAGGATGGCCAAGACCTCGCCAGTCTGCACACACAGACTGACGTTGTCATTGGCTACCACTCCCGGATAGTGCTTAGAGATGTTCCGTAGTTCTAGGCAGACGTCCTGTGCAGCCCCGATTCCAGCAGCAGCGACACGGTTGGCAGCGGGCAACTACATGCCACCTTCCGGCATCTTGATCTTGCCCGCGTTGATCTGATCGGCCACGCCATCCGCTGTGGCCTGCCATTCTTTGGCGTTCGGGCACATCGTCCACCACTGCACGTCCTTGTCCTCGATGGCGATGCTCGTCGTGCCGGCAGGCAGTTTGTTCGAGGTGTAGTCGCGGAAGATGTCGGCGACCATTGCCTTGAGATTCTGCATGTCGTAGCCGATGATGTGCGGACTTTCATCGCATCGGTCCGTCGTCGGATTGAAGAGCTTCACATCTTTACCGGATTCATCGATAGCCTTGATGACGCCTGGGAGCCCGGCATCGAGGAATGCGTAGATCACATCGACGCCGTCCGCGATCTGAGCCATCGCTGCCTGTTGGCCCTTAGCCGCATCGCTGAAGCTCCCGACCGTGACATGTGAGTATCCAATATTGGGATTGACCGATTTGGCGCCCGCTTCGAAGTCGATATCCGACTGGCTGGGGGATGGTTGCGCCGCCGATAAATCCGATCTTGCCGGCCTTACTCACCTTGGCCGCCACCACTCCCGCCACGTACGCGGGTACCCCTTGCAACATGTTGTAAGCGTGCAAATTCGGGATTCCGTCCTGCACTTTGCCGCTCATCACGAAGGTGGTGTCTGGGTAATTTGCGGCCAGGCTGTTGGCGGGCGGCACCAGAGCGCTCCCGCCGCCGATGACGATCTGGTTGGCCTCGGCTAGGTTGCTGAGCGCGTCGTTCATGGCCGATGAATCGGTGAGGTTATCCACTACGGAGACCTGCAGGTTGTACTTGTCCTTCAGATCCATTACACCGTCGTAATAGGACTGGTAGAAGGCGCCATCGTTACGCGGGCCTGCGAGTGCCACGCCTACCTTGATCGGCCCACCACTTGTAGGCCCACCGCTTGTAGAGGAACTTTCGGACGGGTTATCTGACTTGTTGGATGTGGCGGTGCTTTGCTGCCCGGACGAGGTATCAGTGGACGATTTGTTGGCGCTACCGCAGGCGGAGAGCACCAACGCGACGATAGCGGTTGCAGCGATCGTCGCCATGAAGGACATGCGTTTCATGCTTGCTCCTTATTGGTTTATTGTTCTGGGTGGGTATACGGGTCACAGATTCAGTACACAGGCCACTGGGGTTTCGGATCGATCCCTATTTCGCTCAGCACTCGCCGGTCGATAGCCTCGACTTGCTCGCGAAGTTCATCCGGATCGGCCCAGGTCAACGTCTTGTTGTCGAGCACAACGTCGCCGCCGATGAGCACGGTGTGCACGGAATGGCCAGTTGCGCCGTACACCAGGTTCGCCACGGGATTGTGCAAGGGGCGCCAATCGAAATCTGTGGCGTCGAAGACAGTGATGTCTGCTTCCTTGCCGACCTGGAGGCCACCGACGATGTCATCCCATCCGAGAGCGCGGGAGCCATTGATTGTCGCCATTTCGATGGCCTGTTCTGCGGTGACCGCGTTGGGGTCGGCGCGAGCGTCGCGGGGCAGCAGTGCTGCGAGATACATCGCGCGGGTGATGTCCTGGTGGTTCGAACAGTTCTCCGCATCGGTGCCGAGCATGACGGGCACGTCGGCGGCGAGCAGCTCGGGCCATTTGCCCGTGCGAGTGGTGCCCTTGGCTAGCTTCAGGGCGGTGCTGGGATTCTGCGAGATGCGCACGCCGGTATCGGCGATCATCTGCACCTCGTCGTCGTTGATGCAGGTGACGTGGTTCATGAACACCCGGTCGTTGAGGGCGCCGATCTTCAGCATGTGTTCCACCGGGCGGTGACCGAACTGCTCAAGTTCGATCTCGACCTCGCGCTCGCTGGTCGCCTTATGCAACACCATCAGTGACTGGGCTTCCTGGGCGAGCTTTGCGGCCCCGGCGGTCAGCTCGTCGGAGCAGGTGCCGACACCCTCGATAGTGACGGCATCCCGGATTCGCGGATTGCCGAACGCGCGAACGGTTTCCAGGCCCTGCTCTAGACGTTGTAGGCACTCCTGTGCGGTGAAGCTGAGCCAATGCGGCAGGCCATTGTCGCCTGCGGAGCCAGCCTGGTCCCAGGTCCAGGGGCCGGTACGGCACCGCATGCCCGAAGTCGTGATCGCGTCGAGCACCGCCGGTAGGTGGTTGCAGCCCGGTTCCTCGAAACTGGTCGTGCCGAACCGGATCATCTCTGCTGTTGCATGCAGCGCATAGGCGTGCATGTCCTCCTCGGTCAATTGCGCGAAGGAGGGGTAGATGAAGCGTCTCAAGGCCTCCAAAGTGGTGCCGCCTTCGGGCATCGCGCCCTTCGCGCAGCACAGCAGATGCCGATGGCCGTTAGACATGCCGGGCATGGTCACTTTGTTGGTGCCATCGATCACGCGTCGCCCTCGATAGCGCTGAGCGAGTTCCCTGTGCCGACCGACGGCGACGATCTTTGATCCGTCGATGGCGACGAACCCGTCTCGAAAGACCCGGCGGTCGGCGTCGACGGTGAGCACCCAGCCGCCCTCGATCGTGACGTCCACCTCGGTGATTACCGCTGATTGATTGTCCACTCGTACCCCCTCGTAGAGGCCGCCTTGGCGTGAGAGATATTGAGTATGAGATATTTCCGAAGGACGTGTCAACACCTATCTCCCGTCCACGCATCCAGGGGTCGTCTGACGGACACCGCCCTATGCGTGGTTGAACGAGACGTGGGACCGACATCTGCTAGGTTGTGGTCAGCCAGGCCTGCTTCGCCTGGCGGGCGCGGCCTGATGGTGGCTGCGCGGGTGTTTGAGCTTCGCCTTTTGTGCGGGCGTCCTACGGTTCCTCGACCCTTGTAGGTGTCCCATGTCCGCATGTTCTCGTTCGCTCACGTCGTCTCGGTGCGATCGACGGCGTCTGCTGCTCACCCGCCGACTGGTGGTGCCGCTGGTGGCCGTCATCGCGGTGGTGCTGTCCAGCTGCAACGCGGCGAACCCTCCCGGTTCCGCTGGTTCCGCGAGGGCGACGGCGCCGCCGACATCTGGTGCGGTGTCGCAGGTTTTCGATTCGACGTCGGCGGGTTCCTCCGTGCCGCCGAACCGACCCACTGCTGCCGCCGGATACCCGATCACGGTGCAGAACTGTGGCTTCGCGGTGACGGTGGACCACTCTCCGAACCGCATTCTGGCGATCAAGTCGACCTCGATGGAACTGCTGCTGGCGCTCGGCCTCGCGGACCGGGTGGTCGGCGCCGCCTTTCTCGATGGCCCGGTGCCGGCGCAGTGGCGGGATGCCGCTTCATCCATCCCGGTGATCTCCACTGGTGCGCCGTCGAACGAACCGGTTCTCGGCCTCGATCCGGACCTGATCATCGCCGGTTGGGAATCGAACCTGGCCCCGGACACGGCGGGTGATCGGGGCCGGCTCGCCGCTGCGGGTATCGCCAGCTATGTGTCGCCGGCGGCTTGCCGGGGTGCGTCGCAGCCGAAGAAGCTGACTTTCCCGATGTTGTTCGCGGAATTCGAAGAGGTCGGAAGGCTGCTCGGGGTTCGCGAGTCGGCGACCGCGCTGGTCGCTGCGCAGCAGCGGGAGTTGGCCGCCGTGCCGAAGCTCGATCGCCGGGTGACCGCTCTGTGGTGGTCGTCGGGCTCCGACACCCCCTATGTCGGCGGCGGGATCGGTGCTCCGGAGATGGTGATGAATGCCGTCGGGCTGGAGAACATCGCCGCAGGCATTGATCAGACGTGGACGTCCCTGGGATGGGAGTCGATCATCGGCGATGACCCCGACGTGATCATTCTGGTCGATGCGAGTTGGAGTTCGGCGTCGAAGAAGAGGCACCTACTGGAGCAGAATCCGGCGACGGCGCGGCTGACAGCCGTGCGGGAACACCATTTCGTCACGATCCCGTTCCCCGCGTCCGAGGCCGGGGTGCGGTCCGTGGATGCGGCGAAGGACATCGCGCATCAACTGGCCGCTCTGGGTTTCGGTTCGAGATGACGAGCACCAGAATCCGTCTGCCGGTCCCGCCGGCGTCCTCCGTTGTGGAGGGGGCCGGCGAGAGCCCAATGCCGGCCGCGCCGCAGGCTTCCCGGCACTCGGCCCGCGCGCGCGGCGGACTGCGCATCACGACATACGTTGCTGCTGCGGCCGCCCTGCCCGCATCGATGCTGCTAGCAGTCGGGATCGGTTCGACCGGGATCGGCATTGTCGACGTGTGGCAGACCGTAGTGGCGCACCTCGCCGGCACGCAGTCGCCGCTATCGCCGCTGCGCGACGGGATCGTGTGGGATATCCGCCTGACGCGGGTGCTGACGGCGGCAGCTGTCGGTGCGGCGTTGGCTGTGTCCGGCGCGGTGATGCAGGCGCTGACACGGAACGTCCTTGCCGACCCGTACCTGCTGGGCCTCTCCTCCGGAGCGTCGGTAGGCGCCGTCGCGGCGCTGACGCTCGGCGTCGCGATCATGCCAACGGTAGCGGCGTTTCTCGGTGCGCTGGCGGCGCTCACACTCACCCTGCTGCTGGCGCGCAGCCTCGGGCCGATCTCACCGTCGCGCACGATCCTGGCCGGTATCACCGTGTCCGCATTCGGCGTGGCCGTCACGTCGTTCCTGATCTTTTGGAACGTGCAGGGCGACTCCTACCGGGAGGTACTCAACTGGCTGATGGGCTCGCTCGCTGGTTCCGGTTGGACGACTGTGGCCGTGAGTTGGGCCGTCACGGCCGTCATCGGCATCCCGTTGATTCTCGGCGCTCGCGTGCTGGATGCGTTCGTGTTCGGTGATACCGCGGCCGCGTCGCTGGGAATCCATGTGACGCGGGCCAGGTGGATATTCCTCGCGGCTGTCGCGCTGCTCACCGGTGTAGCGGTCGCGGTGTCCGGAGCGATCGGGTTCATCGGCCTGGTGCTGCCGAATGCCGCGCGTCTGTTGGCCGGATTCCAGCACCGGTTGATCCTGCCGCTGTGCGCGCTCACCGGGGCAACATTCATGATCTGGGTCGATACCGCGGCCCGGACCCTGTTCGCACCGCGTGAGCTGCCGGTCGGCATCATGACAGCCCTGGTCGGTGCGCCGATCTTCGCGTTGGTGCTGTGGCGTCATCGGAGCCGTTCGTGACAGCGGCTGTGGCCATGCCCGCCTTGTCTGCCCACGACCTGTCGGTTCGCGATCTGAGCTATGCGGTCCGCGGAAAGATGCTCGTCGATGACGTGCGTTTCGACGTGCCCGCCGGCACCCTGACGGCTTTGATCGGCCCGAACGGTTCCGGGAAGTCAACGCTGCTGCGTCTGATGAACGGCGCTCTGACGAGCAGCGGAGAAGGCGCGGCGGTCATGCTGGGCGGACGTGACCTGCTGCGGCTGTCACGCCGGGAGCGGGCGAAGACTGTGGCGCTCGTCGAGCAGCACTCGACCACCGAGTTTGCCGTGACAGTCCGCGAGGTGGTGGCGCTGGGACGGATTCCGTTTCGGCGCTGGTGGACAGGCCCCGGGGATGACCGGGTGATCGACGACGCCCTGCGATCGGCTGGTGCCGATGCCTGGGCGGATCGGCAGGTTGCCACGCTTTCCGGAGGTGAACGGCAGCGGGTCACTCTAGCGCGGGCACTCGCACAACAGCCGCGACTACTGCTGCTTGACGAGCCGACGAACCACCTCGACATCGCCGCGCAGCTCGACCTTTTCGCGTTGCTACGGGACTTGATCGATCGGACGCGTCTGACGGTCGTCGTGGCGCTCCATGATCTTTCTGCCGCTTTGAATGACAGCGACTATGTCGTGGTGCTGAGCGGAGGGCGCGTGGTGGCATCCGGCGCGGCACCGGATGCGGTCGACGCCGACCTGATCCGCCGTGTCTACGGGGTCGAGGCGGCGTTCGTCGCCGACCCCGGGAGCGGTCGGCCGGTCGTCATCTTCCGTCGTCTTGGCGACGTCGGGGACTGACACGGCCATCGTCCTGAATCCGACCGCGCGGGCGCGGCGGTCACCGTCGTCGCGGATGACGGCGCCGAGCCCCGTATGCTGTGCGGGTGGCTTCGCGGGTCGGCTGGGTTGCTCCGGCGGATCGGATGTCGCCACGGGACTGCGTCGCCCTCGCCACCGCGGCGGACGCGGCCGGATTCTGCGGCGTTCTGGCGGCCGATACCTTCCAGCCCTGGCTGCCGAGCCTGGGACAGGCACCGTTCGTGTGGAACCTGCTCTCCGCGATCGGCGAGCACACGGGCGGGGATATTGTCGCCGGAATGGCGGTGGCCGGGTACCGTCTGCACCCTGCAGTGCTCGCCCAAGCCGCCGCCACGCTTGCTGCGTTGCACCACGGTCGTGTCTGGATCTCGCTCGCCCCCGGCGAATCGATTCACGAGCACATCACCGGCCTTCACATCCCAGAGGCTCCGGAACGCATCGATCGGATGTTCGAGGCTCTCGAACTCGTTCAGAAGTTGTTCTCTGCATCGCGCGATGCGAAGAGCACACGCTTCCACGGTGCCCACTTCACCATGGAGGCGGCGCGTGTGTGGACGATGCCGCCGACCCTGCCCCAGATCGTCATCGCCACCAGCGGGCCGACCACCGCGCGGCGCGCAGGCCGCGTCGCCGACGGGATCATGGTGCTCGGAACGTCGGTGAGCCGTGCCGAGGCGCTACTCGACCGGTTCCGTGATGGGGCCGAGGCGTCGGGCCGCGATGCCGATTCGCTACGCCGGGTGGCCTATATGAATGTGAGCTGGGCGCCTGACCGGACGGCCGCCAGGCAGGCGGCACTCGCTCGATTTCCCATGGCGGCCATGCGATTCGCGCACGGCGACCTCCGCTCGCCGCACACCATCGAGCAGATCGCGCGGTTGGTGCGCGCCGAGGATCTGGGCGACGGCGTCCTGGTCACCGACGACGCCGGAGAGATCCGGGCGGCCATCGCGTCACTTCTCGGCGCCGGCTTCCAGCAGGTCTACCTGAACAACGTCGCCGACAACCACGCCGAGTTCCTGCACATGGCGGTCGATTCACTGCTGCCGCAATGAATCGCAGCATCATTTGAATATCGGCGACACCGCTGCGGTCGCTGACCGATGACCTCAGAATGGCTTGAAACGGTCGGCGGTTCGGCAGGCGGGGCGCGGACGTGACGGACGGGCACGGTACGGTCCTGAGTGTGAGCCATGTCGTCTGGGCCGAGTGGCCGGATCTCGCGATACCCGATGGGGTCGAACTGATTTCGACGGGACTGGCAGATCTGACCGAGGCCGAACTCGGTCGGATCACGTTCTACGTCCCGCCCTACCTGTCCGGCCGCAGGGGCCTCGAGCCGACCCGGCGGATGCCGAACCTGAAGGTCTTGCAGGTGCCGAACGCGGGGTACGACGACGCGATCGAGTACCTGCGGCCGGGCGTCACGCTGTGCAATGCGCGTGGGGTGCACGACGAGTCGACCGCGGAACTCGCGGTGGCGCTCGCGCTCGCTTCCCGGCGCGGGTTCGCGCGTTTCGGTGCGGCGCAACGCGAAGGCCTATGGCGGCGCAGTATCGAGCCGTCGCTTACCGACTCGCGGATCGCCGTCGTCGGCCATGGGTCGATCGGCAAGACGATAGTTTGTATGCTGCAAGGATTCTCGGTCACGGTCACGTCGTTCTCGCGGCGCGGCACCGACGGTGCGTACCCGGTGTCCGAGTTGCGCGGCGCGCTGGGCGATTTCGACGTCGTGATCCTGGTCCTCCCCCTGACGGCGGAGAGCACCGGAATGGTCGACGCGGGTTTCCTCGCGGCGATGCGCGACGGCGCCGTCCTGGTGAACGTCGCGCGCGGCCCCGTCGTCGACACCGATGCGCTGGTGCGCGAGCTCGAATCGGGCCGGCTGCGCGCGGGGCTCGATGTCACGGATCCGGAGCCTCTACCCGAGGGCCACCCGCTGTGGTCGGCTCCGAACTGCATCATCACCCCGCACGTCGGCGGGAACACCAGCGCCTTCGCTCCGCGGATGCGCGCGCTCATCTCGCAGCAATTGGCTCGACTTATCCGGGGTGAGGACGTGGCGAACGTGGTCGCCCGCGGCTGAGCCGCGCGAACAGCGTCATACCCGATGGGCGACCAGCGAAACGCCGGCGGCCGCGGAACCCGACCGCGCGACAGGACCGGCGCGCGCCTCCCCGGACCGGTGAACGAGGGCCGTTAGGCTGGCGATGACGTGCCGGCCGGACGGTGGCCGTATCCTTACTGGAACGATTCAGTGCCCGCGTAGGGGCCTGAGTCGCCCGCGCGAGCGGACCACCATATGGAAAGGACCTTCGACCCGTGGCAGCCATTGAATTGATCGGAGCACGCGAGATCCTCGACTCCCGGGGCAACCCGACGGTCGAAGTCGAGGTGGCGCTGGAGGACGGCTCGCTGGCGCGCGCGGCGGTGCCGTCCGGCGCCTCGACCGGCGAGCACGAGGCCGTCGAACTGCGTGACGGCGACCCGGAGCGCTACAACGGCAAGGGCGTGCAGAACGCGGTCGAGGCAGTGCTGGAGGAGATCGGCCCCGCGCTGATCGGCTACGACGCCACCGAGCAGCGCCTGATCGACGCCAAGTTGATCGAGATCGACGGCACGCCGGACAAGGGCAGGCTCGGCGCCAACGCAATCCTCGGCGTCTCGCTCGCGGTGGCGCGTGCGGCGGCCGACTCGGTGGACCTGGAGCTGTTCCGCTATCTCGGCGGGCCGAACGTGCACATCCTGCCCGTGCCGATGATGAACATCCTGAACGGTGGCGCGCACGCGGATACCGCCGTGGACGTGCAAGAGTTCATGATCGCGCCGATCGGCGCGCCGACCTTCCGTGAGGCGCTGCGCTGGGGTGCGGAGACGTATCACGCGCTGAAGTCCGTGCTGAAGTCGAAGGGGCTCGCGACCGGGCTCGGCGATGAGGGCGGCTTCGCGCCGTCGCTGGCGTCCAACCGGGCGGCCCTCGACCTGATCCTCGAGGCGATCGGGAAGGCCGGGTTCACGGCCGGCAGCGACATCGCCCTGGCTCTGGACGTCGCCTCGACGGAGTTCTTCACGGCCGACGAGACCGGCGGCTCCTACCGGTTCGAGGGCGCGGCGAAGACGGCGACCGAGATGACCGACTACTACGCCGATCTCGTTGCGAACTACCCGATCGTGTCCATCGAAGATCCGCTCGCCGAGGACGACTGGGACGGCTGGATCGCGCTCACCGCGCGGCTGGGCGACGCGATCCAGATCGTCGGTGACGACCTGTTCGTCACCAACCCCGACCGGCTCGAGGACGGCATCGCCCGGAAGGCCGCCAATGCGCTGCTGGTGAAGGTGAACCAGATCGGCACCCTCTCGGAGACGCTCGATGCCGTGACGATGGCGCACCACGCCGGCTTCCGCTGCATGATGAGCCACCGTTCCGGCGAGACCGAGGACACCACGATCGCGGATCTCGCCGTGGCGACCGGCTGCGGTCAGATCAAGACGGGGGCGCCGGCGCGGTCGGAGCGGGTCGCCAAGTACAATCAGCTGCTGCGCATCGAGGAGAACCTCGGCGATGCGGCGCAGTACCTCGGTGAGCTGGCGTTCCCGCGATTCGGCTCCGGCCAGCAGGACTGACGAGGCGATCCGATGGCTCGGACAGCGCCCGGCAGGGGCGGGGGACAGGGCGGTGGACGCGGCGGGGGATACAGCCGCAGCCGTTCTGATGCCTCGTCGCGCCGCGCCGCCCGTAGCCGCTCGCTCGCGGCCACCCGCAGGCCCAATCGGCCGGGTGCGGCGGGGCCGGCCGGTGAACGGCCGTCGAGTAAGGCGTCGGCAGCGCCCACATCGGGACCCGAATCGCGGCCGGAGTCGCGGCGTCGTGGCGGCAGGCAGATCGCTCCGCGCGCCGGCGAGCGCCGACGGGCGGCCGCGCTGGTCCTGTCACCGCTCACTCGGCAGATCGTCGCGCTCGGTCTCGCACTGTGCGCGGTGGCGCTCTCCCTCGCCTATCCGCTGCGTGGGTACCTGCAGCAGCAGGCCGCCGAGGCGCAGGCGATCGCGGAGCAGCACGACCTCGAGGCGCAGATCAAGGACCTGAACGCGCAGATCGCGGCGCTCAAGGACCCCGCGTACATCCGCGCCGAGGCCAAGCGGCGGCTGCAATACGTGACCCCGGGGGACACGGTGTACGTGGTGAAGGTGCCGGGTGCCGCAGGCGCGGTGGCGAGGCAGGATTCGTCGCCGGCCGCCGGCAGCGGGTATGACGCTGTTCCGCCCGGTGCGGCTTCGGGCGCCGCGCCCACCGGGCCCTCGCTCGCGGCAAGCGGTTCGACGGGGACGCCGGGGTCGACCGCCACGACCGGACAACAGCCGGGACAACAGCCGGACGGTGCGGGGCCGTGGTACTCGTCGCTGTGGGGCACCTTGACCGGCGGGCGTAGTAGCGGCGGCGGCACT
>ERZ778027.4801-NODE-4801-length-11066-cov-10.887385_pt1 | contig 11066 bp, 12 predicted proteins | sample MGYA00375757_ERZ778027 | MGnify/ENA primary metagenome ERZ778027 (study PRJEB29350, sample SAMN05389817) | bioreactor metagenome | isolation source: Ammonium sulfate bioreactor | place: South Africa: University of Cape Town | collected 2014-02-18 ... | reverse complement strand
TTGGTGTCCATTTATTTGTTGATAATCAATATTTAGAAAATAGTTCGTCACTTGAATTTCAAAATGGAGTCATTCAAAAGGATACAGAGCATCCAATTATTTATCCAGAATATCCATGGGAAGCAGCAGTACATTTTTTTACAAGTTTTCTTCAAGTTCCATCGAATCTTTCAATAAATGAAAAGCCAATGTACATTATCTATTATGTATGTTTTGACAAGGACACAATTGTCGATAAACATAAACTATCGATTTGTGCTGCTAATAGTACCGATGGAATAAAATGGGAGAAGCCATTGTTATGGTATCATCCATATACAGCCAATGGAACTCAACCATCTCAACCAAGTAATATTATATTTGTTACAGAAATCGGTAAATTATTAGGATCGGTTTTTATTGATACACGTGCGGGAATTTCTCGTTCTGAAATATTTAAAATGACTTATGGCAATATAAGTTCAGCATATTTTTATGTTAGTACATCTCCTGACGGGTTTAATTGGACTGCAGGTCCACAACCAGCTCATAAGTTAGACAATATATCCGATACGCAAACAGTTATGCTATATACTCATCAAAACGATGGTGCTTACGTTCTCTATGGTCGAAGAGATAAAGTTGAGTTCAAAAATAGTACTCTCTACTGTCATGGTGGTTCTCAATCGGGTCGACGAGTTGTCGTCATTACATCGAATGGTAGTGTCTATGGTCCTTGGTCGGATCCTGTCGAAGCATTTCCACTGGGCAGTCCAGATCCTATTCAATGTTTAGACAATTATAATGCTGGAACATTGTATTACAAAAATATTTATTTTCTATTTCCTTCAGCTTATTCACATTGGTCAATATTTGATTCAGGCTCACATGATAAACCTGGCAATGATGGAGTTATGGATATTAGATTAGCGGTCAGTCGTACACCAGTTGGTCCCTATACTTTCCCGTCGAGAGATCCATTTATAGTACGAGGAACTGGAACAATCGATCCTACGTGCAAAATTTTGAATGGTACAGGAAGTGATCGAGACGCCGGATTTGTCTTTTCAACAGCAAATGGTTTGTTAGATCCAGATTTTATTCGACAATCTTCAGATACTAATCCTTCTCCATGGATGTATCATCTTTATTGGGGTTCACAAACAACACATGCTAGTGCTATATTAATTTTAGGACGTTTTTGGCCTGGTGCCTATTCAGGTATTTTCAAAGCACGCGTACGTCGAGAAGGATATGTTGCACTTTCGACATTGACTTCAAATCCAACAGGATACGGTTGGTTTCTTACTCAAGTTGTTTCCTTGCCATCTGAATTAAATAATATGCAATTGCAACTTCGAATCAATGCTGAAATTGCTACAGCTGGTTTTCTAAATGTTCAATTTGAAGATGGTCAAACAGGAAATCCTATTCCAGGTTATACATTTGAGCAATGCAAAACACTTCATGGAAATGGTATAAGACAACTTGTTCAATGGACAAGACAAAATGAAACCTACACAGCAGACTTAACGCCATTAGTCAATTATACGAATGGAATTCGAATTCGTTTGGAAATGGCACATACGAAACTTTATTCATGGTTATTAAGCTATACAGATATATAAACTATTACACGTAGATGAATAATACTGATAAGAAAATTTAAAAAAAAAACAATGACATTCTTTATCTTTGTTCTACGCGTACTTTGCGTATAGAAATGACCTCATTTGATTTGAAATGAAATATATAAATACGTCGACATTTGAAAAATAAAATAAAGAAAATAATAAATGGGAATATCGGTATCAAGTTCTGGTTCACCGAGTCGTTTTCATTTGACCGGAGAAGATATAATCAATGAATGTAAATCATCCGTAAATTTCAATGAAAAATCTGTTCTTGTCACTGGTGGTACGAATGGTATTGGTCTTGAAACATGTCGTGTTTTGGCATGTGCAGGAGCGAATGTTTATGCTTTGGGACGAGATCAAAGCAAATTAGAAAATGTAGTAAAAACTATTCAAAATGAATTAAAAGAAAAGACATCGAGTGGATCGATTCAAGGTTATATTTGTGATTTAAATAGTTTTCAAAGTATTAAAGAATTTGCTGATAAATTCGAACAAGATCGTTGTCAAGTGAATATTTTAATTCTCAATGCTGGCATAACGAATTTCAACTACGTCAAAACAATCGATGAACTCGAACAAACTATTGGTGTTAATCATATTGGTCAGGCATATTTAACTAAACTTTTACTTCCTAATTTAATTGCAAATTGTCCATCGAGAATTGTTGTTGTTTCATCTGATTTACATGCAGGTCCACCGTTAAATTATCCAATGTTAGATCAATGGAATAGTGGCATGAAAAATGGTTGGCATATAGCTCGAAGTTATCAACAAAGTAAATTGGCCAATGTTTTATTTGCTCGTGCGTTAGCATCTCGATTTCAATCCCAGCAAATAACTGCCTATTCACTTCATCCGGGTGTTATTAAAACGAATTTAGGCAGTGGTATACCTTTACTTGGACTAGCAAAAAGTTTCTTGAAAACGAAAACAATGAGTGAAGGTGTAGCAACAAGTATTTTTTGTGCTATCAAAACCGATTTAGAAAATGAAACCGGAAAATATTTTGCTGATTCGACCGTTCAAAATGATGCTGATAAATGGACAGAACAAGATCTCGAACAATTCTGGAATTGGACTGAAAAAATAATTCAAGACAAGGTTAAATAATTATGTATTTTCTATTTAAAATTAAAGGCACAGAAAACTAAATGTTCTTGAGTATACGCATTGAATGTTTAAAGAATAGTTTGTTTTTATGGCTTCTTTGGACTGTTTACAACGATCGGATCACTAATAGTTATAGAGTTTTTTGGATAATTTTGATGTATAGTTGTGGCTTCTACATTGATAGTAAGAATATTGGCTGTGGAAACAAGATGATAAATAGGAATTCGATGAGTCTTTTTATCTAAATCGCCAATTTTCCATTGACTAGGAAGAAGACCGGCTGAGTCAGTAATCTCCGTAATTTGATCTAGAAGACCAGAATAATTTGTGTAAAGAATATGAAATCGTTTTCGTAGAATTCCATGTGTACGTTGCCAATTATATCCACCAGTAAGTGTAACAGTAAGAGTTCCAAGTAAATGACTTTTCTTCGGGAGACTTATGTATGCAACTTGGTTTGCTAGATTATTTGGGAAGACAATTTGAAAATATAAATCAAAATGATAAATATTTTCGTCTACTGCTTTGTGTTCAGCTGAAGACACATTTGAAATGCTTTGTAGGAGAATAATAGCAAAACCAAGTAATAAAAACATATTCGCCGTTGTGTACATACTTAATCGAAGAAAAATCAAAATTAATTGACTATATATACCAATAAATATGGATGTATTTAGAAAGGAAGAGAAGAATAATGAATAGTCACATTGATATTATTTTCCAACATACTAAGTTGGAAATTACCAAAAGTAATGACGAAGCTATTTTTCTATCGGGAAATGTTCGAGAATATTTGATTTCATTGACTCAAAACATTCTCATAACCACAATGAATAGTTTATCAAATCTCAATCATCAGTTTTAAAGTGAGAATTCAAAACATGACTTCAAGTGCAAACTATATAATGCGATTCTTCAGATGTAAGGGAAGTCAGCGGCAGAGTCGAGTTTATTTTTCAAGATATCTCATTGATGATAATTTCATATGATTTTATCAATCTTCATACACTGAAAGTGTTTTGCTATCTTGAATATAGACGAAATATTCAAAATTTCCAAATATAATCACGACATTTGTAATACTTCGTAGGTAATTTAATGACGTACAAAACGACGCAATTCACCTTTTTCTTTCCAAGTATACGCAAATTTTATCAGTGTGTGTGTGCTTTATTTTCGTTCTATTCTCTTTGTTTTCAGCTGATGTAACCTATATATATATTTATATGCGCAATGATGAAAGAAACAACATTAATACTCTTTTTTCATCGTGAGAGAATGACCTATCGTATAACTATTGTTGGTGGTGGTATTATTGGTTTAACAACAGCGTGCACTATTTTGAAAGAATATGCATCGGTCGATACACTAAAATTGACTATCATTGCTGATGCATTCTCACCTGAAACAACAGGTGATGTTTCAGGAGGATTTTGGGAACCATATGGATTAGATTTGAGCGATCAACGCATCATGGAATGGGCTCGTTATAGTTATAATATATTTCTCGATGAATATTTTTCATCGAAAGCTGCACGAGCCGGTATTATGGAATTATCAGCTTATATATTAAAAGGTCAACAAGTGAATAGTAATGATGATACATCATCTAATCCTAGTTTTCTATCGATTGTTCGACATTATCGAGTATTGAAGAGTCCTGAAATAGATATGTTTAATCATTTGGGATCGATAAAAGGCTTTGTCATGTCGTCAATAGTTGCAGAAGTTCGACGATATCTTCCAGAACTACAACGTTTCCTACAACAGGATTCTCGAGTGAAATTTATTAAGAGAAAAATTTGTTCATTAAATGAATTAAAAAATGAAGCAGACGTAGTGATTAATTGTACTGGCCTAGGTGCCAAAGATCTAGTCGATGATCTCACTATTCGACCGGCACGAGGACAGGTGAGAATGCGATCGATCGATAATGTGTTTTTACTATATTGTTATTGTTTACGTCTAGGTCATGCGTGTTCATGCTCCATGGATCAAATCGATGTACTATTTTGAATCGCCAAACGAAGGCATATGCTATATTATTCCACAATCAGATACTGTTGTTTTAGGTGGTACATTTCAATTGAACGATTGGAGTACAACACCGACAGAACATGATACAAATCATATTCGACGTATGTGTGAAAAAGTTTTACCGGCGCTCAAACAAATCGACAATGAACAAGTGCAAGTTCAAGCAGGTTTACGACCACATCGAGATGGTGGCGTGCGTCTCGAACATGAACACACTGCAGACGGACTCGATGTAGTACATTGTTACGGTCATTCAGGTGCAGGAGTGACACTATCTTGGGGTTGTGCAAAAAATGTTGTCGAAATTGTGAAGACTCTCTTGCCAGTTGATGAACAACAACCGTCAGAATTACCGGAACACGAACAATTATGGCGTCTGGTATCATAAAATTCTATGATTCGTTTAGTGTAAATCGAATATCTTCGAATTTACTCAGTCGTTGTAATCTATATGTCATTTGTGGTTTCTTCTTGATAATAAACAATTTCTCGATCATTTCAAATACTGATTGAGTTAAACAAATGATTGTTATGATACTCAAAGTAGCAGATATCGAAATAAACATAAATCCAACACGATGGGAATAAATCGGTGCACGTCCAATAGAAAACATTTCCAATAGAATAAATACTGAATAGGGTCCGCCTAAGATCATAACAATAGCAATTAAAATAAGAATACGTTGAGTTAATACTAATTGACGACGTGCACGATGAATATTATATTTATAAGTGCCTTAAAGAAATACAAAAAAGAAAATGAATTCTTTGTGTCTATTTTATTTTACCATTGATTTCCTTTTTTCGTACAGATTTTGCAATATAATCAAAATAATTGTCATTGGAAGTAAATAATTAGTTGAATTAATATATCCAATACCTTTGCTATTTTCAATTGCAATTTGACATAAATATTCTTCTTCGATATAGACTTGATTATTTCCAAGTTCAATAGGTAAAGTTTGTAGAATAGCAAAAATCTATTGAATACAAATAGCATAGATGTAGATTTTAAAACGTTGAAAACATATTCGATGATAATAAATTGTGCTAAATAAACGATAGAATGGCTACAGTAGAATTCAGTGTTAGAATATTTGCTAATGTATGAAGTGAACGATTATATATTATAATTGATATGAATAGAAGAGAGAATAGTATACCAATACAACTTGAAACCATAGTTATGATATTAATTAACAGATAAATTGAAAATGATTCGTTGAAATAAATAACTGTACGATTGAATTGAGTTGAATTCATATCTAAAATTTTGAAAATGATCAGTGAAAATAATTTATTCACATAAATATAAATTGAGCATCTTTTGAAATATGTCATCAAATATACTTAAGCTTATTGCCTGACTTTCCATCATCAGAGATTTTTATCAAATTACCTAAAGTATTGTCTATTTCTATTATGAAGAATGTTCTGCATATTATTATATCTTCTCGAAATACTAAATTACTCACACACACCTTTTTTTTCTATTCTCTTTCAACAATAAGATGAATCAAATCAAAAAGAATATCGATCAACGCTGAACGATATTCAACGCTATAGGCAAACCAGACTAAACAATCCACCATTTGCCTTGAAAACAGAACTGATGTCATATTGTCGGTATTTTTAACTTTATCATTCAATTGGCTTTTGAAAATTTTCATTCAACACAAATAAAATCTATCTTGAGATGTTTTTCTATCATCATGTGTTAATCATACTTTATTTTTCTTATCAATCTCATATATGAGCGCATTTATCTCGCTAACAATCGCCTGATAACATTGTTTTCACTGTTGCTCTCGTGAATAAAGTAAACTTTGGTCGTTGCTCTACTATATAAACGGCAAAACTTTAGATTTTAAAACAACTCTTTTTTTTTCATCAAACAAAAGCAAAGTCGCCATCATGTCGCTTCCTCTCGGTACTACAGCTACACTTTCATGCGATGATAGCCAAGAATATACGGGCCCAACACTTGTTCATAGTACAGGCGTTCCAGGATATCGAATATCGCCATATATTATTCAAATTTTACAGCAAGCATTTAGTAATGATAATTTGTGTGACAACGAACGTGGTGTGGAATGTTTTCTTGCTATCGGATCCGTAATTGAAGCATTGGAAAATGCTGGTTTTGAAATTACTGGTGATTCAAATAGTGGTGGACGAAAAATATGGCATCTAACCAAAACCAGTTGAACCTACGAATACAATAATTTATTAATCGATTTCAAAATTCTTTTTTTTCTCGTCGTAATTTTTTCTAATAAAATAATATAATCACGTGCATTTGATTTTATCACATAAAAGATCGTCTTATCGTTTTTTCTTTATAAAGCAAATAGTATTTTGTGTTGTTTAGCAAAACATTCTACTGACGTGCGTACAAAATTAACTCTAATAAATCAGTTTTTGTGTACTCAGAAAGTAAGTCTATCAGAAAATTTCTCAATGGCAAAGTATGATCAGAGGACACAATTAGACAAACATTGTTTCGTGAATACATAAAAGATACTCAGTTACTGATGAATCTGTTAATATCACAAACATTAAAAAGTGAAATGTCGTAACGCTTGTGCATATGCAGTATTCAGAAAGAAAATAAAAACATTACATATCACACGTTTTTGCACGGTGCAAACTTTGCGTCGAATACATAAATATCCTAAAAAGGACAACTATTTTGCTCTATTGTTTATGCTTCATCGATTAGTTTTAGTTTGAAATTTTCATTCACCTATTACAATCATCGCGATTTTCATTATATATACCTGCTAAAAATAGACAATATGCGAGGGTAGAATATTTTTTTTCTTTCTTATCAAAATTACAATGATAGAAAAAGACCAATGATGCTTGACGATTATACTTCATTTGCCTGATTTTTTTCAGTTTATTACAGTCTAAGATTGATGTGGTCAACTCACATATTTTCTCATTTGGAATATGATCAAATTTTTCTATTATTCTCACTGCTATTTGCCAGTTTAGTTATTACCATTTTGATTACGTTTAGTTCATCATTATTATATTTCAAATGTATGATCAAGAGATTCATTCGAATTCAATTATTCAAACAACGTTTCAATCCAAATTGTCGATTGTTAGCCACCGATGTGATTGCAACACTTTATGAAAATGTTCTTTGTGATATACAGATGGCTAACAATGTATTATTAGCGAAGATTCTTGAGAAAAATCAATTCTGTTCATTTTATCGTGATCGTTCGATTCATTGTCTGTCGTCATTTGCATCTATCGATGAATTTCGAGAGAAAATTTCTTTAACTACTTATGATGATTATTCTGAATATGTTGATCGAATGATTGTAAACGGAGAAAATAATGTGCTTACTTCAAATAAAATTGTTTACTTTGTGACATCATCTGGAACAACGGGACATAAAAAATTGATTCCTCGATCTACTTCAACATTAAAAGCGGACACAATGGCATTCAATATTGGTCTATATCGAATTTTGATGTCTCTTCGTTCACCATTTCCATTGCCAGAACAACGATTATTCTCACTATCTAGCGGAAAAAAACTATCAAAATTTGAAAAATCCAAGAATGGTATACCAATTGGTGCACTTAGTTTGTGTCGTTCTACTAGTTTTCTTAATGTCTTAGAGAAATTCGCGTTATCTTTCGGTGATATTTTACCATTCGATTTAATGAGTAAAATATCTGATTTTGAAACAAGTGCATTCATTCAGCTTGTTTTTGCATTGACAATTCCTGATCTATATGGATATATAGTTTTTTTTGCTCCATCTTTTATTCACTCTATCAAAATGATTAAAGATTACTTCGAAGAAATATGTTCATGCATTTCAACTGCTAATTTTGATCATAGTTCAATCGTACGTAAGAATATTCTTACTTCAAATCTAAAAATTAAATTAAATCAAGCATTAACTGAAGTAGCTATTGAATATGGTGGATTAAAATATCGATTGAAACGTGCTGAATATATTCGAAAAGAATGTATGAAAGAAGATACTTCAGCAATTCTTCATCGTCTTTGGCCAAATCTTGTATATGCTTCGACAATATTAGGCGGCTCGTTTTCGATGTACAAAAAAGAAATTCAAAGTTATTGTGGAATAAATTTACCTCTTATTAACTTGGGCATGTACGTTGCCAGTGAAAGTGGCTATGGAAATCTAGCTAGTATTTATACGGATGAATATTTTTTATTGCCAACAAATGTCTTCTTCGAATTCATCAGAGAGGAAAATATACATGAAGTAAGTAAGCTAAGCTTATTATTATTCACTAGAAAAATTTATTTTGCTTTGTTTAGGTTCAACCAAAGACTTTTTTGATTTCAGAGATCGAACCAGGTTATCGATATGAACTAGTGATTACAACTGAAGATGGACTGATTCGATATCGAACAGGCGATATAATTCATTGTACACGATTTCTTTCTCGAGCCGACGACTTACTTCCATTACCATCTGAACTAAAAGAAATTCCTCGAATTCCTTTGATTACAATAGTATATCGTGCTGGTACTATTTTAAATGTTTGTGGAGAGAAAGCGACAGAAGAACATATAATTTATGCTCTTCAACAAACAATCTATGAATGGAAACAACAAGGAATAACTATCGAATTATGTGATTTCACATCATTTCCAAAACTTGATGCATTTCCCGTTCATTATGTTATTTTCTTCGAGGTAACCAATAAAGATGACACGACGATTAAACGAAATGATAGTGATTCTACATTTGATCAACATCTTTGTAAGGCCAATGATTTTTATAATGCGGCACGAAATGCAGGAAAATTAGGTCCTGCTATTTCTATTCTTGTTCGAAGTGGAACATTCTCGAACTTCAAACAAAATATGATCAAAACTGTTGGAGTTAATCCTCTTCAATTTAAGACTAAACGATTATTGAAAGATAATGATCATATTCAATTCTTTTATGATAATAGACTTGACATATCATCATAATTACATAAACTATTATATTTCTTTTATTTTATTTTACATTAGCTTATATACCTTCTATTTTATCAATAAAAGCATAATTTAGAGTATTTCTCTGCATCCTGCTATCATAAGGATATAGTATATTTATTCTGTGCTGTATCAGAAAGTTCTAGATACACATTAAATGTATGCACGGTTCTCGTTAGGTCAAAATAGTGGTGTTGAGTTAGTAATTTATCGTATTGTCATTTTAATTTAGATCTTTAGCGAACTCTTTGTATAGTTAGTGACATATCATCCATCTAACAACGAATCATCAAGTGGAGTCGAACGACATACTATGTTTATGATATCAATCGCTCTCTCTTAACAAAGTGTATATGATTGCATCATTCGAGTGAATAACATATTTGTGTTCTCTGGAGATGAATGTCTTCCTGATATGTACAATTTTCCTAATTATTTCACTAGTTTTTACATTTATTCCAGCAGAAAGTAAGAATCAATAGAAAAAAATATTAAATAATTCATACATATATTTAACTCACTTTCATAGTACGCACAAAATGTGGTTATCATCTCTTTCAACACATTGATCATTATTTAGATTATCGTCTTTCTTCGAATTCGAACATCTATACTCTATGTGCATATATTTTGCAGTTCTATGACTTTGATCCTAACAATGAAATTGCACAATTGCATGAAATTTTACCACATATTTATTTATCGAGTCGATATGGAGCATGGAATTTGAAATTACTGCAGAGAAAAAACGTTACACATGTGTTGGTGTCAGGTAGAGAATTATCATCATATTTTCCTGATCATTTTATATATGAACAACTATTTATCCGAGACAATGCTTCTGAGATCGATTCATTGAAATTCAGATCCGCAATACCTACTGCTTTAACATTCATTACGACTGCACTTCGTGATCCAAATAATAACATTTTAATTCATTGTTCGCAAGGAAGATCTCGTTCGCCTGCAATTGTTGCTGCCTATTTGATTTATTCAAAAGAGCATTCGATGAATGTTGATAATGCTCTCGTTTGGATACAACGTATTCGAGCAATAGTTCAACCAAATGATGGTTTTATTGAACAACTTAGACAATTTCACATAGAAGTCGAAAATGATGGGAAAGATAAATCACTATAAACCTGAAAATAGTTTGTGATCAGGAGTAAAGGTATTTGTTTTATTTTGAGTAGAGAAAATACAACAACATATAAAGCACATACAGTCTTTAATGCAAATTTAAGCAGAATAGAAGAATAAAAATATTCAATGAATGTATGCAAGCAAAATCGGATGGTGCAGCAGTAGTAGTAGTA
>ERZ778027.4793-NODE-4793-length-11083-cov-4.124048_pt1 | contig 11083 bp, 11 predicted proteins | sample MGYA00375757_ERZ778027 | MGnify/ENA primary metagenome ERZ778027 (study PRJEB29350, sample SAMN05389817) | bioreactor metagenome | isolation source: Ammonium sulfate bioreactor | place: South Africa: University of Cape Town | collected 2014-02-18 ... | reverse complement strand
GCTGCAATACTTGCCTACCGCCAATGCTGACGTTGCTTCCTATTGGCAGCCACCCACGGCGAGGGAAAACCGAGGTGCAGCAGGAGCAGCAGCAAACAGTGCCCGCAACAATCGCCGTCGAGTACGCCTGCGTCGTGATCCGGCATCCTCAGATGCCGTTCGTATCGGAAGCCTCGCGCAAGGCGCTGCACGATATGCGCACTTGTACCTTCAACGCCTTGAGCTGCTTCGCACAAGTCAACAACAACAACGACCAAGCGCAGGCGCTGGCATCGGTGTGGGCACCACATCTACCCCAACCTGAGGTATGTGATTGTGCGCTGGCGAATATGATGATGATGGTGATGAATTAACGTGAGTTCACATTCGCTCTCATCCGGACAACAAGATCCAGGCCACTTCGACCGTTGTTGCTGCTGCCGCTGACTCTATTCGTACGCGCGACGAGCGAGGGGGTGCTGGTAACAAGAAACGACGTCGTTCGCCGGCCGAAGCCGATCCATCAGACCTTCCGCCGGGCAAGAAGCCTCGCGCAAGGAGCTCACCAGAAGAGCATCAGTAAACACTCGTCTCACTGTGACAACTTCTCGTGACCCGAGAGGGAGAGATTGCTGCAGAGGGAGAGAGAAGGACTGCAAGGAACGGCCAGAGCCACACGCGCGCTACATTGCGATTATTCGACAACAATCTGGTGATGGAAGGGACATCGAGAGGAGGAGGAGGAGGGAGAGCGAGAATCGAGAGCGCCCGGTCGAGTCGAGCAGTGAGTGATGATTGGAATGTGGAGTGCTGAGTGTTGAGTTGAGTCGAGCTGAGTCGAATCAAGTCAAGCAAGCGGAGACAGACAGGCGGGGAGAGGAGGGAAGAAGAAGAGTTGCAGCTCCGTACTGCAACCGACGGCACGGTGGTGGTAGTGGTGGTGGCGTTGAGTCACGGTCACGCATCGTTCGCTGCGATCGATGAGCCATCCACATCGCTCGCCGTCGTGCTGGTCGTGGCATTGGTGCTCTCGGGCGCCACGGATGAGACACTCGGTGCGCTGCTGGTGGCGGTGGTATCGGTCGGCACGGCGGCATCAGCCAGACTCTGCACCGACAGGCTCACTTGCGGTGGCGGTGCATCGGTCAGCTGGCCCGAAACCGACAACAAGGCTGCTACCTGGTAGACGTAGTTCGCAAGCTGCGTGTTGCTCAGAATCTCAGGCGGCAACGCCGGCTGTGTCGTTGGCGTGAAGGCCGCTCGGTCCGATTGGAACAGCTGGTGCACCGATGTGACGACGTGATAGAACATGAAGCGCACGATGAACTCGCGCAGGTACGGCTCTTGCAAGAAGATCAAGAACGGCACCGCTGTGATCATCACCATCCATCATTCAAGCAAGTGAGGTCGGCTCGATCAATAGATTGCACACACGCGCGCGAGAGAGAGAGAGAGAGAGAGAGAGAGAGAGAGAGAGAGAGAGAGAGCTGCGGTACATACGTGTTTCAGGATGATTGGCAAGCAAGCCCTCGGCGGTCACTGCAAAGTCTTGCACGATACGACGTGCTTGACGGTAGAGCTCATGATCGAGCGATTTTGTGCCTACCAGCAAGCAGAAGGCAGTGACGGGGTCGAACAAAAAGTGTGAAAGCAATCCTCCGTGCTGTGACACATCTGGGGTACCAATCTCGCGATCGTCAATGATGTGCGCCTGCAAACATGCATGCATACGTGTGCCACTCGTACCTGGACCGGAAGGAGGATGCGAGCGAGCTGCCAAGATGCTCAACACTGCTTTGCCGAACAAGTTGGGCAAATGCTACTCGATGTAAAGTACAAACCATGCAGCATTCACATGTGGGTGGTGAGTCTCTCTCTATCTCCCTTGCGGCTCACAATGTCGCGCGCTCACTTGCGTACGTACCGCAAAAGCACTGGCATTGTCGCTCTCGACGATCAGAAAGAGGTTCTTCCTCGTGAACGGGAGCAGCTCAGAGGGATACAAGCATTCAGCCTCGGTCAACGGCTCCTCGAGCACCGTAATCACCGATCCAGTGACGCTAAGGCGCGCGCTGCTCGTGCCCGTCACTACGGCTGGTGCCGACGACTTGCGAGCGCCGACTGCAACTCCTCCGGTGCGATAGCCATCGGGAAGGCCTGTATTCACACCCCCAACAACCACCGATCGGGCTCATTGTTATTACACGAATGCAACCGATGCTGCGGTCATCGACAGGGTCGTACTCGCTTGCACACTTGGCTCGGGCAGAAAGCCCTCGGCCGAGATGTACAACAACAATACGTTATTGTCTTGCAATTCCTACTCATTGTCGACGGGCCAATATCAACATACACGCACACGCTGCCGCACGATGCGCTACGCCACGATCACACGGACCTTGAAGGCAGTCGAAGCGAACACGAGCAACTGCGAGAGCATGGGCCGATACAACAAGCACTTGTGCGGGTTGGAACGCTTCTTTGTCCACGCCTTGTCGCTCGACTCCTGCGAGTCGGACATGCGGTTGCCCATCGACAAGCCGTCGCTCACTCCTCCGCTCGAAGGCTCGCGCTCCAACACCTGCATCACTCGGAAGAGATCGAGCGAGAGCTCGCCGAACTTGACCTGGCTGTGTGTGTTGCCGACGAGGATCGCCTCTTGCAACCGAATGCGCGACGGAAAGGCCTCCGAGCGTGGCAGCCGATTCGACACGATCGCCGCACTGCTGCCGAGCCGCACGTCGACCGAGCTATCGGCTTGGAAGAACTGATTCATCTCTTGAAAGATGTAGCACCACTCCTGTGTGTCGACCGGCTTGAAGATCTTGACATACTGCACACGTCGGCGAGAACGTGAGACAATGCCTAGATATTGCAAAGGCATCCAGCCATCGTTGCTGCTGCTGCTGCTACAAGGTCGAAGGCTCGCACGTACGTCGTCGATGTGCTGCTTGAGCTCCTGCGCAAGGTCTCGAACCACCTACACCGCCAGCCACTCTTCGTATCAGTGGCCGCCAGTTGCTCACTCTGCCTCGCACAATCTCGAATACCTGTCGCTTGTTCAACAGCAAGCACACCACGATGAAGCGCGCATAGTAGCGCAGTTTCTTGACCATGAGCTGTTGGCTGTAGTGGACGTGCACGCAATCGATAGGTCAATCAATCAATCAATCGATCACGTGAGTGAGTAGGAGTGAAGGATAATCCTGCAGCCGAACCAACGAACCTCTTGGCATCGAGCACGTTACGAAAGTACTGTCGCTCTCGAATGGCGTCGTAGAACACGTAGGACTCCAAGAGATAGTTGCTCTCGCCAGTACGCAGGCTAGCATCGGACACACACCCCGAGTTCGAGCACATTCGCGTATTGAGTCGTGCGTCGATCATCGGCACACGAGATGCTACCGATCTATCGATGGTTGTTCGTGGTGTGATTGTGATTGTGAGATGGTAGTCGAGGCGTACTAGTAGTGATAGTAGAGTTGTCCGATCTGCGACGCGATCTCGCCGATCTCCCAGCGCTTCATGTTGCATTGCTCCTTGCTCTCGAGAACGGCACTGTGTCGATGGCGCGTATGAAGGTATGTGTGTGTAAGCTCGAAATACCACGCCCACGATCTCGTGGAGCACCAGAACACGACAGCATTCGCGACCTACCGATGTACTTGTTGGAAGCGCCATAACTACGCGCACACGCGCATACAGCCAGATACATGGCGATATCGCGTTAGCCTCACGTGCCTTCTGTGTCGAATCTAGCGACTCTAAAGCCATCGGACATGTCTCTCGGACGATGGCTGCGCTTACTCTTGGTTCTCGTGTTCGTGTCGTGTCGTGTCGTGTCGTGCGTACCTTGGTGTACACCTCAAACGTGCGCTGGAAGTATGGCTGCCATTGCTTGCCGTACTGCGGCAAATCTCTGCGCGTGTGTGGGCGCGCGAACGAGCGAGAATCAGGCCAATCGCTCTGATTGTGGTGGGGCACAACGACGATCGTGTTGGAGACGAACCTGAGACCACCGAACAACTGCAACGACCGATCCACGAGCGATAGGTACTCCTCGGCTATCTTGTGGTCATCCATTCGTAGAGAGCGCACACGCACGTACACACAGGAACACAGGAACGACCTCCGACTTGGATCTCTCGCGCGGTAATAAATCACCAGGCAACCACGATAATCAACAACAACACCACCAACAACACTACCGCCACCGATACCAAGAGTATTCAAGCCGAGGGTACAAGGTAGTGAGCCAGTGAGTGAGTGAGTGAGTGACGCGCGTGTTCTTGGCGGTGCTGCGAACGAGAGCGAGCGACGATGCAACGACGACGACGACGCGGCATCGCTGCTCCTTCCTGCTCAGCGAAGCCGAACCCCGATCCCCGACCGAGCGAGTGTATGTGCTTGCATGGCGATTGTAACCTGCCATCGACATTGACTACACCGCTGCTGGCGTATCTAATGGTCCATTTGTTGCGGTCCTGTCGTTCGTGAGGGTTCGAACGTGCCACTCGGCCGGCGCGAGATTGCGTCTGAGTGTACAAACATATAAACCGAGACCTGTATTCATAACCGAGATCCATCCATCCATCCATCGATAGACAAGAGAGCGCTTGACATGGCGGCACGAGAGACACACGCACACAAATTAATGGCTGCTGAGATATCTCGTTCGAGCGACCGCTCACACACACAGTAGGTGGTATCCTGAGACCGAATGCGCTCGCTTGCTCGCGCTCTGGCGCGTGCACGAATCTATACATTGTTGTTGTTGTGCTGGCGACGTGAACGTTCGACGATCTCTTGGAATTGGCGATAGAGGCTCGGCTTCTTTGTTTTCTTCCTGGGCCGGGCAATGACAGCCGTACCGCGCCCGGTGCCATTTCCTCGGTCCTGGCCCGCCTGCATGGTAACGGCGCGACACCGCGCTGGTTCCCGGCCGATCGTCAATCGTTGCCTTCCTTTCGCCGAGCTTGATCGAGAGCCCGACATGTAGGTATCCATCCCGTAATTTTAAGGCCTTCTAGCGCGCTGACAATACGGTCTTCACAACTGACACCCGTATTTCGTCAGCCATGCGGCAGAAACAAAAAACCCGGCCGCTCGTCGCGACCGGGTCCAAACGGGCTCTTTCGATGAAAGGCCGGAGGAAAAACCTATTTCGCCCTCGGCGCGATCTCTTCGAAGGGCTTGTAGGCGTCGCGCGCCAGTTCCGTATAGAGATCGATCATCTTAGTGGCTTCGGCGATGAACCCTTCATACGCACTCTTGGCGTAGCTGGTCTGCACCTCGAAGGCCGCCTCGGGCGACTTCGCCGCCGCAAGCCTCTGGAGCGCAGCGCTGCCGTCCTCGTAACTCTTCCTGGTGTATTCGGTCGCATCGAGCGCGATCGCCTGGATGCTCTTTGAGAGCGAGGCAAAGCTCTTCAGACCGGTATCGATGAATTCCTTGCCAAGGGCGTCTGCCCCCTCGAACGCATGCGTCATGCCATGAACCTTTCCATTCAACTGAAAGTCCGGAATTTTCGCGATGCACAAAATGTAGATGCATTGCACAAATTGTCAATCCGCATGACCCGGAGACACTTCGAGCGCGTGCTGCCGACTCCTCAAACGCGAAAGAATTTATGAACGTTACGGTTACCATAAACGGATTGGTAACGCGGCCTCAAATAGATTTACCACTCAACATCTCACGGGCCTCGACGGCCCGAATGCGGCAATAAAATCCAAGGGCAAGGCTGTGGGCAAGGTAGTAGTGGCTTCTGTGTTTGTGTCGAAATTCGTCTCGCGCACGGCAAAGACGGTCATCATCTCCTTCATGGTCGCTATCATGGCATGGTCAGGCTCCGCCCAGGCGTCGAACCGCCATTCGGCGATCGTCATCGACGCGAAGACCGGCAAGTCGCTGTACGAATCGAATGCAGACGCCCTGCGGTATCCCGCGTCGCTGACCAAGATGATGACGCTCTATCTCACCTTCGAAGCAATGCGCTCTGGCAGGATATCGAAGTCGACGCCGGTGCCCTTCTCGGCAGAGGCCGCTTCCCAGCCGCCGACCAAGCTTGGCGTGAAGGCCGGCGGCTCGGTCACCGTCGAAACCGCCATCTATGCCCTGATAACGCGTTCGGCGAACGACGCGGCAACGGCTCTCGGCGAAATGCTCGGCGGCAGCACGCCTAATTTCGCCCGCACCATGACAGCAACCGCGCGCCGGCTTGGCATGACGCGCACGACGTTCAAGAACGCCAACGGCCTGCCGGACGACCAACAGGTAACGACAGCGCACGATATCGCCCTTCTCGGCATCGCGCTGCGCGAGCATTTCCCGCAATATTACGGCTACTTCTCGACCCGTTCCTTCCAGTATGGCAGGCACCGGATCAACGGCCATAACCATCTCCTCGGGCGCATCGACGGCGTGGACGGCATCAAGACCGGCTACACGCGCGCTTCCGGCTATAATCTTGCCACGTCCGTGAAACTCGACGGGCGCAGCATCGTGGCCGTCGTGCTGGGCGGCAAGACGAGCCGTTCCCGCGATGCCGAGATGGCCGAACTGATCCGCAAATACCTGCCGCGCGCCTCGCGCCGTGGCGACCCGGGCGACTATATCGCCTCGCGGCAGGATGTTGCGCCGGCCGCCGTTGCAGTCGCGCTGCCGCGTCACGATGCGCCGACCCCGGATAAGCGGCCTGCACGGGTTGCCCCCGAGCCAGAGACGCAAGCCCTCGCACTGGTCTCCGAGGCGCCTGCGCCTACCTCGCGTCCAGCCCTCAAGGTCGCGGAAGCGATCGCTACCAAAGATGTCGATCCGGTCAGCACGTCCTCGACGGGGCCAAGCGGCTGGGCGATCCAGATCGGAGCAACAGACAGCGAAACGCAGGCTCGTGCCATCCTCGACAAGGCGAGCAAGAAGGCGCCGACCATATTGGCCGATGCCTCGCCTTTCACCGCCATCTACCAGAAAGGCGGGGATACCTATTATCGCGCACGCTTCGGTGGCTTCTCGTCGAAGGCGCAGGCATGGGACGCCTGCGGCGCGCTGAAAAAGCGCAAGATCGCCTGCTACGCGGTGGAGCAATAGAAGGCGCGACAGATTTCGGATGGGGCATACCCTGGATGGTGTCGAGTAAAGGGGGAAGGCCGTGGTAACGGAAGAACAGGACGGCAATACTGTCGATCTGCGTCCGCAGGCGCGATCCGTGCCGTACACGCAGGGACGCGGCATCGGCTTCAGCACGTTGCGGCATGCCGCGACAAGGCTCGCGGACTTCCGCAGCCCCGGCAACCGGTTCAAAACCCGCGACCTTGTCGCCCTGCTGCTCAGTCACGGCGCACGGTCATGGCGGGCATCGCAGCCGGCCGCGCGTGTCCGCATGAGGGGTTTTGCGCCTGACGGACGACCGGCCGTACGCATCGATCTCGATGCGCCCGATATGATCGCCCGGTAGACGCGCCCTACAGCAACCCCAGTTCGGCAAGCTCGCGCCGCAAATTCTGTGGCAGCGCGAACCAGCCGTTACGCCCTTCCCTCACGTCCACCGGTGCTTCCGATTGCTTCAGATAGCGCCAGCCCTGGAAGGCGCGGCGCGGCTGCCATTCGGTGCGCACGACCTTCGGCTCGAGCACCAGATGGCAGCGGCCGATGCCGTCCTTGTCCCTGAACGGCCGGATCTCGGTGATCCGTTGACGACATTGGACGTTGCCCTTGATCACCCAGTAGAGCGAGCCTCCGGAAGTGATCTCGTCCACCCGCTTTGGCACCATGCGGGTCGTATGGAAATGCTCCGGCTTCTCGCCGGCACGGCGCTTTTCCTCGAGACGGAAATCGATCCATTCCTCGAGGTCTTCGACGCTGTCGCAGCCGACGCACAATTTGAGGATGTTGAGAGGCATGGCTTATGGTTTAGCGTCAGGCGGGCGGAGGTCAAGCGCCGACCGACGCATCTCCACAAGGATGCAGCCGCCAGTCACCGCAACCTTTCCTGCTATCAAGCATTAAATAAACTGCTAGATCAGTAACGGGCGGGGCGATTCTTTGAAATCCTGAAAGGTTCAAGCTCATGTTGAAATATATTGCCGCTGCAATATTGGCATCCTCTCTTGTTGCCTCGTCAGCTTTTGCCGCGCCGAACGACTATACGCGACGGCATGACAGCCGCGACCACCAACAGACCCAGGTTCACAGGACCCAGGACCGGTATCACAAAGATCGTCGTGACTCCCGTTCGCATAGGGATCGGTACGAGCGGCATCATTCGCGCTACCGGCCCGGAGAACGCTACCGCTCGGCTCCGCATGGCTGGCATCGCTATCGCAGCCGTCCTCGCGACTGGCACACCCGCGGCTGTATCGTCGTCGGACCGATGTGGTTCTGCCCGTAAGCCATACGGAAGGACGGCACGCGCGATATCCGCGCCCGCTATCGTCATCCGGCCGCACCTCGCGGCCGGATTTTTCGTTCAGCACTCCACGACATTGACCGCTAGCCCACCCTGGCTGGTCTCTTTGTAGCGCTCGTTCATGTCGTGGCCGGTCTGGCGCATCGTCTCCACAGCCGCGTCGAGCGGCACGAAATGCTGCCCGTCGCCCTTGATCGCCAGCGACGCCGCCGTCACCGCCTTCACGGCGCCCAGCGCGTTGCGCTCGATGCACGGCACCTGCACCAGCCCGCCGACCGGATCGCAGGTCATGCCGAGATGGTGCTCCAGCGCGATCTCGGCGGCGTTCTCGATCTGCTCGGGCGTGCCGCCCATCACCGCGCATAGTCCGGCGGCAGCCATCGCCGAGGCCGATCCGACCTCGCCCTGACAACCGACCTCTGCACCGGAAATCGAGGCGTTGTGCTTGATGATGCCGCCGATCGCCGCAGCGGTCAGCAGGAAGTCGCGCGTGCCATGCGGGTCGGCATCGACATGGAACCGGCGCCAGTAGCGCATCACGGCCGGCACCACGCCTGCCGCCCCGTTGGTCGGCGCCGTCACCACGCGGCCGCCGGCGGCGTTCTCTTCGTTGACCGCCATTGCGTAGACAGACAACCAGTCATTCGCCATCAGCGGGTTCGGCCGATTCTGCCGCCAATCCTCCTCCATGCGCTCGTTGAGCTTCTTGGCGCGGCGGCGGACCTTGAGCCCACCGGGCATGATGCCCTCCTGCGACAGGCCCCGGTCGATGCAGGCGCTCATGGCACCCCAGATACGATCGAGCCCGGCATCGAGCTCGGCGCCACTCATGCGGGTTTCCTCGTTCGCCCGCTTCATGTCGGAGATCGAAAGCCCGCTCGCCTTGGCCATCTCCAGCATCTGCCTGGCATTGGCGAAGGGATAGGGCACGCCCCTCTCCTCCGGCTTCTGGCTGTCGGCCTTCATCCGCTGCAATTCCTCGGCGGAAACCACGAAACCGCCGCCGATGGAATAATAGATCCGGCGAAGCAGCAGCCGATCGTCACGGTCATAGGCGGAAAACATCATGCCATTGGCATGGCCCGGCAGCGGATGCTTTCGGTCGAGTTCGAGGTCCTTTTGCGGATCGAAACGATATCCGGGATGGCCCGGCGGCTCGATCCGCTTTTCGGCGGCGATCCTCTCAAGGACCGCATCGGATTTGTCCGGATCGACGGTGGTCGGGGTCAGGCCCGTCAATCCCAGGACCACCGCGCGGTCGGTGCCGTGGCCGATGCCGGTGAAGGCGAGCGAACCGTGCAGGCTGACCGCGATCCGGTCGACCACCGCCCCGACCGGCCTCGGCCAGTCGTCGCCGGCAAGCTCGTCGAGGAAGCGGACAGCCGCCGTCATCGGCCCCATCGTATGCGAACTCGACGGGCCGATGCCGATCTTGAAGAGGTCGAAAACCGAGAGGAACATTCCGGAGGTTCCACGAAAATTCGCCAATCTATCTCTTCCAATCTTTCTCGTGTTTGATGCCCGGACGCCGGATATCCGCCGACTTCCGCTATCGCGCGCACGACATCACCTTATGTCGTCGGGCCGGCGCCCCGGTGCAAGCCTATTCAGGCACGGGGAATATCCGGTCGATCTTTCCGGACAGGCGATAGGCGGCGAGCCCGACCCACTCGCGTATGGCAAGCGTCATGTTCTGCAGGCAGTCGATGGCGTTGTCGCGTGCCAGCGAAAGACGCTCGTCTCCGGCGGTACGGTAATCCGACGGCCATGCAACGACATCGAACCCCGCCTTGCGGAAAAGCGCCATCGAGCGCGGCATATGGAAGGCGGACGTGACCAGAAGCCATTTCTCGCCCGGCTTCGGTTTCACGAGATCGCGGGTGAAGACGGCATTCTCGTATGTATTGCGCGAGCGCGTTTCGAGCAGCAGCCGTTCGCGAGCGATCCCGAGCGCTTCGAGAAGGCGCGGCGCGGTGACGGCATCGCCCTCGCCGGCCAGCATCAGGGAGCCATTGCCACCGGTGACGACGATTTCCGCATCCTTGTATCTGCGCGCAAGGATCACCGCTTCCACGATGCGGTCGGCGCTGTTGTTCAATTCGTAGCCGTGGCGCACGAGGTTGATGCCTCCTTCGAAAAAGCCACCGAGGACGATGATCCCTTTCACGTCCTCAGGCGGCGTAGCCGGCCGGGTGAACCGGTCTTCCAGCGGTTCCAGCAGGACCGAGCCGGCGCTGGTCCACGCCGAAACGACGAGGACCAACAGCGCAAGCGCCGGGAACAGGACTGACAGCCGTTTCAGCTTGAGCAGCGAAGCGACCAGCCCGACAAGCAGAAAGAGCGCGACGAGGTTCAGCGGTTGAATGACGAACCCGACAAGCTTCGAGGCGATAAAGAACATTCTATCTCCCGATGATCTCCCGACGACCCCGCATCATACTGGACGATTCGCCGTCTTCGGGCGAACGGCACGACGCCCGGTCGGGCTTTTGGGGATGCGTTTGCCTGAAGCTCATTGTGGTTATGGGCATGCTTGCTTGCCCTCCGTCCCTTCGCACCCCCCTCTGTCCGGCCGGACAGAGGGGCCCCGCCGACAGGCAGGCAGGCGGGGGCACTCGTGAACCGGGCACGCCCGCCCGGCCCCGCGCCTCGGTGGCCGGTGCCCTCTCCCCCACGGAAACGTCTTGCCGCTGAGCG
>ERZ778027.4790-NODE-4790-length-11087-cov-10.187455_pt1 | contig 11087 bp, 13 predicted proteins | sample MGYA00375757_ERZ778027 | MGnify/ENA primary metagenome ERZ778027 (study PRJEB29350, sample SAMN05389817) | bioreactor metagenome | isolation source: Ammonium sulfate bioreactor | place: South Africa: University of Cape Town | collected 2014-02-18 ... | reverse complement strand
TATCGAATTTATAAACGAATCGGTAGGAGAAATTGGCTTTGATTTCGAAATGAATTGATTTTGTTTTTTCTGCTCTTGGGCTATAGAATGTATAGTATATGTGAGTATGACTGTACAGGAGTATTTTGTCATACATAACAGTAAAAATCGAAATAAAGTCAACAAAAATGTTTTGCGAGAGAAAGAAGGTAGATCTAATAAACATCAAATGAATAGCATCCGCTCTTATGGAATTGAAACTTGGAGATAAGAAACAAACTGATCTCACTAAATGTAATAATCGTAAAAATAGTTATTATGCAACCTAAAAATCTTTAATAGACTTTAAAATTGATTCTTGGAATTCTGTATCGTTCAAACCAACATTTATTTTGTCAAGCTTTAATTTGTTTGAGTAATTCATTCCATGATGAATCAATATCTGTACTTCAAACAGCTGCATTAATTAAATGACTATCCATCCATACTTGTCGATTTCGAATATCGGGTGATGCAAAAGTTTTTGCGACATTTTTATTTTTATTCAATTTTAGACGTAAGAAAAAAACAAAACTCTGAATTTTTCCTTACAAGATTCAGCATGAAAAGATGTACTAAAATTATAGAAAACAAAATTTATTCATTGATCTAATAGATTTTCGCACAGTCAATACTAGCAACCAGTGTAATCGAAAGAATAAAAAGGTTTTTAATTTTCTGACTGAATTTTCATGTGCGTAGTTACTGGAGAGTCTTCGATTACTTGGCTTAGACGCCAATTATCAAGTTTATTATGTCAGGTGTTATTTTTTATTTTAAAATAACAGATCTAAAAATCAATACTAAACTTTTTTGCACTCGTTCCAAAAGAAACAAATTGAAAAGAGCTTTCGCGGGACGGGATACAGAAAAGTCTGTTGCTTCTCTATTTTATGAAGAACGACGTTTCAAAATCTTACCCTCTAAAATAGATACAAAGCTAGACGTAGAAAAAAATCAGAGCAATATTTTCTTAATCTTATCAAATAGTCGTGACGTCTAGATTATAATTGCAATATTCAATATCGAATATCGTCGTCTTAAAAGAAAAAAAAAGACATATTTCGACGTATTTGCATCAAAACGAAGACCTATTTTCGAAACTAATCTTTTGATTTCTATCATCTATCTATATATATATATATAGAAGAAAAATAGTCTACACTCATCAATCAAACATGTTGCATTACAACGTATTCATTATTTTGGTGATTGTTGCAAATGCTTTGACCAATCCAATTACCAATTCACCTGCTCGTTGTTGTTTTCCTAAACGATATAGTTACAAAACGGGTTCCGATCATCGACAAACATTACCAGATGGTACAATTTCAGTAATTCATGTGAGTATTTTCGATAAACAATCTTTTTCCTTTGGAAATACGTGATTTCTAATAGACGAAATCCAATTTTGCATATGATGCTGAACGTGGATTCGTGGCAACCAGAGGAACGATGAAATCTGAAAAAGATATTGCCGAAAGAAGTTTTTGGTCGATTTATGATATTAAAAATGGAGATTACTATTCGATCGATGTTACAAAAAACAGTTGTGTAAAAGATACTAATAGTCCTCAACAAGAACGTTGTATTCGAGGTTAATGTTGTTTTTTCGTTTTCGGAGTTTATGAAAAATAAGTTTTGTTTTTTTTCTTCTTCTTCTTCTCAGAAACGGCAATATATGCGAATTCGTCAATAGATGTTTATGATGGAAAAACAACTCTGGTTGACACATGGATAACTCAGAATAACAACCATATTTCTTACCAAAAAGTTCGAGGTGATGATTGTTTACCATTGGAATCCGGTTTTAGTATGCCCAGTCAAGGTATTTTTTAAAAATCGATTATCGATCAATGGTTCCACTATTTATTTTGATTTTAGGAATTACTAGTTCATCAACAAATTTTGATATTCTTGAGGATATTGCTGATCCAACTATATTCCAAATTCCTTCTTCATGTCATTGATTGATTTTCGTGACGAAAATAAAATATTTTAATCAATGATCTATTTATTCCAATTTCTAAGTCTTCAACCTATTGAAAATCAGCATCTATTTGTTATCATACTTCCCTAAAAATAAGCAAGACTATCGTATTTGATTCATGATCTAACTAGTAATTATATATTATTCTTTGTACTGGTAGAATCATAAAACTCATAATTAGTATTTCAATCACGCCAGATATAATTATGTAAATGGGTATAGATGGTCTTATTATGCAGTCATCGTGATGAGTAATCCCAATAACCACTTTTGCTATTGCGAAAGCCGATATCACGCAGAAAATAGATATTACTGTTAGAATATTGCAACATATCGTCGCAATCCACAATGCTTTGAGAGAAGTTATTACGTCATCGAATGATGTAATGAGTACAGTTGTTTTCTTTCGAAAGAACATTTCAACTAATTATACATAATTTAAAATCACGTCAGGATGGCCGAGCGGTTAAGGCGTTAGATTAAGGGTCTAATTCACAAATGTGAGCATGGGTTCGATCCCCATTCCTGACAAATTTCACTTTTTAACATTTTTCTTATGAAAGTAGTATATTTGTTTGAATACTTCAATCATCAAGAAAGATTGTTAGTATCTTTTTTTAATTTTTTTTCTTGTAAAATGAAAATAATATCGATCGCTGATTAAATTCACACAATTTTAATTGGATCAAAATTACATTAATTGTTTTTCTTCGAATGGGTTACCTATGATCACATGCAATGATTTATCCTATACAATCAGATGTTATAATATAATAGATGATTTTAATGCTAGCGTTTATTGTTATATGAGACAAGAGGCAAGCAAAAGGCAAAAAAGGAACTTGTTTTTCCATATAATTCTAATAATAAGACGATGACTGATCTTGAATTACATTAGTAGCACGAAGAATACCAAAAGTAGTAAATATACCAATACCAATAACTGTAGCACAAATATTGAAGCTTTTAGCCGATTTTGATGAATTTAATGCACCTTGTAGATCTCCAAGCCGTTTTCGACGTTCTGTCTCTTGAGATTTCAAGCACGCTAAAATACCAAGTATAAAACAGCAAAAAAGAATATTGAAAATTGACCAAGATCTATAATCTGAAATATAAGCTGTTTGTTGTACCATTCGATGATCAATGTTCGGCCCAACAGTCATAAAGCTTATTGGTTGAGGTTGATGCAAGTTTGGAACATCAGCCGTATTTATATCGGTGTAAGGCGGCGGTGGTGGATGCGTTACAACTTGATTACCTTCTGTTTGTTCTTTTACAGGATTATTTGATGAATCCATATGGATAGAGCTAGTGCGTGTTTTATCTTTTTACGCTACCGGTACCTATTTCCAGTCGGATATTTGTGAAATGTCTCTTTTCTTTTGTCTAACTTAGAAAATAAATATCAGGAAAAAAGCAACAATGTTTTTTTTATCAATATTTATCTAAATTTTAATAAAAACTTCTACAGATTTATCAAATCTAATAAAAATGTTTTCTAAACTAATAATCATTCAAAAATACTCCATCTGTTCATTAATTAATCTTGGTTTGGGGAAACCGTTCTATGCTGATTCATTGTTGAATAATAAATCAGCAAACAATAAACAAGTTTTTTTCTTCATTTACTTTTATGTCTTCTCGTCCGAGATGAAAAGAAAAAGTTTGCACATAGTGCCCTACATTATTCATTTCATATGAGAAAGAAAAGGCAGGCAGCTATGGCTAAAATTAAAAAGAAACGATCGAACAAAGTTATTCGTGTTACTATTAGACAACATCGCATATATTCGGTTAGCATATCAAACTCACGGAAAAGTGTATTTCAACAATCATTATCTGAAAACAGTTTACAAACACCAGTTAAGAACCATTCAGAAATTCAATCTGCATATTCTTCTTTAAACGACAAAAAAGATAAAAATCAAGTAATCGTATTTATTTCGAGTCGAAAATGTTTTTGTGGTATAATAATTCTCTATAGACAATTGATTATCATAGAACTTTGAAATCAAGGAAAAAATATCGACACAAACGACGAGTTTTTATAGTTACGTTCGTCATAAGTCTACTTATTCTATTCAGTCTAGCTGTGATCTTACCACTATTGTTAATTCGAAAGGGCACATATTCAACGACAATGAAACCGGCTCCGGTTCTTCGATGGAATATAACAGGTATCACTGTAGCAGGCATTCTGAATAAAGCAGGCCCTGCCAATAATACACTTTTTAATCCCTTCGATGTTGCATTGGACTATGCAAATAATCTCTATGTGGCGGATCGTCACAATAATCGTATACAAAAATTTTTGTTTGGAAGTCTTATGGGTCAGACTATTGCAGGAAATACTACTGCAGATTCAACTCCAGCACAACTGTATTATCCATCAGGAGTAGCAGTGGATTCCAATCAAAATATTTACATAAGTGATTCATATAATTATCGTGCTTTATACTGGTCACAAGGAGCCACTTCTGGTATAAGAATTGGTGGTATGTCTATTTCTCTCGATTAGAATTAATAGCTTATGAGTCTTTGTAGGTTCTATTCCAAATCCTAGTAACACGATGAACTTACCTTATGGAATATCAGTTGATCCAATATCAAATACAATCTATGTAGCCAGTCGTTATAATTATAAAATTATGTCTTTTAAGTCTATTTGGTCGAATGGTACTATTGCTCTTGGAGGAAGTAATGGACCTGGGCCTAATAGAACTCAGCTATCTTCACCTCAAGGTGTACACTTTGATTATGTTTCGAATAGTTTAATTGCTTCGATGGAAGATGGCAATATTGTTATTCGATATGTGATTGGGGCAGATTCATATACACATGTTGCTGGTAATACCAATGGTTCAGCAGGTGCAACTTCAACAAGTTTGAACGAGCCGAGCAATTTAACTATGGATCCGATGGGTCATATTTATGTGATTGATACAGGTAACAATCGTATTCAGTTTTTTGATCGTGATGGATCGGATGGTATCACGATTGCTGGTTTCTCTGGACTTGGCAATGATAATGCAACAAAATTAAATATGCCTCTAGGTATCCGACTTGATACTCAATTGAATTTGTATATAGCAGATGCAAACAATCATCGAATACAAAAATTTTTGCGCTACTAATATACTCGTATCTTATATTTTTTGTAGTTTATAGTTTTGAAATTCTGTTTCTACCAGAAGAGTGATATCGAACAGCTAAAAGCGGCATCTACCACTCCTATTTTACAATCAAATGTTATTCGTTTTAAGAGAACATGTTATTGCGAAATAGACTAAAGAAATGTAAAAGCTTGTCATATATCTTGCACTGTGTCATAATATGGCTTGTTTACAACGAACAAAATTCGAAGATTTATGTAGTGAAGTACATATTTCTATATTCGATTATTTGAATTTAAATGAAATAGTTGAATCATTTTTTGATCTAAATCAATATTTCAAAACATTATTATGTAATCATCACTTATTACTACATTGTTCATTGATTGACGAGCAGAATTATGTTGATTTTCTTCTATCGACCATTTCGTTACAACAAATGAAATCATTGAAATGTTACGATTATCATTTAATACAATTCCAGGATCCAAATCAATTTTCATGTCTGCATACATTAGTTGTATTCAAATATGCTACAAATATACATGAAGAAACTATAATTGACTTTATTTTAGCAATTCCACAACTAAAATATTGTCAAGTTCGAATGTCTCAGTCACGTGGTCGAGTAACACTTAGTGTGCCCGATTACAAGACGAATGCAGAACAATTACCATCGAGTTTAGAAGGTCTTGATATCGATTCCAAATCTGGTCTATCATTCTTCTATTTTTGTTCACATGTTTTACCACGTTTATTTGCTCTGCGATATTTAAAAGTATTTTTGTCTTGTTATAATGGCATACAAAAGACAATCTATGAAAAACCTATAGGCAAACTGATTTGTTTGTCGAAAATCAATCTAAAAATCCGCAGAGGAAGTCTCGAACATCTATATTTACTAGCACAATGTACTCCAAATCTTGAAGATTTACAATTGGATTATTCTCCAGCTTTTGGAGATCCGTCATATATTAATGCTCAAAATTGGTTTCAACTTTTATCTGCATGGACAAATCTGAAGATTTTGAAGATCTATGCCGAAGCAAAAATGAACATTGATCCTGCCCAATCTTCTACGATAGAACAGCCTTTTCAATCAATTCCGTTTCTTGTTGAACGGCATATATGTCCTTTGATAGATCTAACACTGAATGCAAGAACTCAACGAAAAGTTTCCTTTGCAGTTCATTATCCAAATCATTGAAAAAAATAAAACGTTAGAAAATATCGCTGATTAATAATAAAAAGCTTATACACTATAGGGAGTATTAAACAGATCAAGCAAGTAATACAATATTGTTTGTATGCATGACTTAAGAAGGAGAAAACCGTTTTCACGCTCGATTAATTTACGCCTTTTATTGGAAAAATAACGGTTTTAATAGGAGAAAAAAGAAAAAGGAAGAGCGCTTCAATAAGCATATATACGTATTATATTTGTTTTCATCGATTAAATCGATTTTTGTTTACGTTAGTATCACTTCCTTTATTTTGTTTTCGTCAAGATTATTTACCATGGTCTCCTACATAATGTTGCTCAATCTTCTATTGTTCCTCAATGGATTTTTTTGTGCTGTTGATCAAATGAAAACAATGGGAAATAAAAACAGAACAAAAACAAGAACAAAACTAGAAATAGTACCTGGCGCATATATTGTTGAATTCAAAGCAGACTTTACTAGACGACCAAACATAAACCATGTAAAACTAAAGAATAATCTATTTTTAATAGCACAATTTTTTCTTTAAAGTATAATGTATTTTATCAACAAATGGCCAACAATAGGATGCATGCTACTCCACGTATGAATTTGTCATCTTCTGTATTTACTGGCGCTTCATTCTATCTAGACAACAGAGACAACATATCTACTATTAAGGCAACGGGATTGATAGAAAATATCTGGCCTGTCAGACTTTACCCTAGACCTGTTGTGCGTATAAATAAAGCATTCAATGTCTCTAAACTCACGCTCACAAGTACAAGTACAAATACACAAGGACTCAAAAATGATATGTTCACTCCGAATATCATGGGTGGTGTAGACAAATTACATGAGTTAGGATATACTGGCAAAGGTGTTGTCATAGCCATTGTAGACAGTGGTGTCGACTATTTGTAAGAAAATGTTCTACTATCATTTTATTTCATATAAATCGAATTTTGCAGGCATCCAGCATTGGGAGGAGGCTTCGGTCCTCGATACAAGTTTCGATTTGGACATGACTTTGTTGGAGATAATTATAATGGAGGGAATACACCAAAATCTGATCCTTATCCTTTCGATTGTGGGGGACATGGTACTCATGTAAGTGGTACGATAGGCGCCAATGGTCCTTTATTCTTCGGAGTTGCTCCAGACGCCACATTAGGTATGTATCGTGTTTTTGGTTGTGAAGGTGGTACCTCTAACGATATTCTGATTGCTGCGTATAGCGCTGCTAAACAATCCGGTGGTAAATATTCTATATTTCTTTTTCATGCAAATGAATAATAATTCACTTCGTCTATCTAGCACATATTATCACGGCTTCAATAGGTGCTCCATCAGGATGGACAGATGAACCATGGGCAATAGTCATCAGTAGAATTGTCAAATCAGGTGTTACTTGTATTATTTCTGCTGGTAATGATGGTGAAAATGGTAAGACTAAAAAACATTTTATAGTAAAGATACGAAATATCGATTGAATAGGTGCATTTTATGGTGGATCAGGATCCAGTGCAATAGGCGCTATTGCTGTAGCATCAATTGACAGTGTAGGTATCCCGACTGATGGATATCAAGGACAATATACGGTTCAAGCCGGAGCAAAGACAAGTTTTTCCTATCTGATTGACTACTATCAATTTTCTAGCAAAATTTCTGGATATCCATTATATGCCATAGAGTTAAACATCCCCAATCGAGTCGATGCATGTTTGCCATTACCATCGAAAACACCATCATTATCCAAGGTGATTGTTCTTGTTCGTGATGTTAAATGCGGAATAGCCACTCAGCTGTATAATCTCAATCGATTCGGAGCAAAATACGTTATATTTTACATAACTAAAGATTCATCGAGCAGTTTTGATGGATATTTTTACAACATAGTTACTGGTTTAGTTTCAAATAAACAAGGAACATTATGGTTGACTTCACTTAAAAAAGGTCTCAGTATTAAACTCTACTTTCCCACATATCCAAAAGCAGACATCATAGACTTGCCAAATACTGAGACAGGAGGTAAAGTCAGTAAAACTTCATCATGGTATCCAACAAATGATCTCCATGTCAAACCAGAAATCGCCGGTCCTGGTGGAAATATCTTTTCAACTTATCCTTCTGCTAAAGGCGGCTATAATGTTATGTCTGGAACATCAATGGCAGCGCCCTATATTGCCGGTGTCGTTGCATTATATCTAAATGCTAAGGGCTTTCAAAATAAAATGAATCCATTGACGATCAGAAATAATCTTGTCATGACTGCTAATCCTGTTGTTTTCAACGATGGTTGGTCCAGTTATCCGTATTTAGCTCCTGTCATTCAACAAGGAACTGGCTTAGTAAATGCAGTTGCTGCAGTAAACTCCGTTACGCAACTCAGTGTAAGCAGTTTAGCATTTAATGATACCACATATTTCAAGAAATCACTAAGTTTTACAATAACAAATACCGGTACTCGCACCATTTCATATACCTTATCTCATGTAAGTCATTCGTTCGTATTCATAATTACATAAATTTTCTACATATAGAAACCTGCTCTTACCACCTATACATACGACAGTTATAGCTATACACCTCAACAGTTTCCTCCTGACCTCACTGCACAATATGCCAGTGTTCGTATCACTCCGGCAACTGTGATCGTAAAAAGTAAAGGTAAAGCAACAATTACCGTCGCTTTAACTGCTCCAAAGAAACTCGAAACTCGACGAGTTCCAGTGTACTCCGGTTATATCGCGATCAATGGAAACAATAGCGAGAAATTAAGCGTTCCCTATGCTGGCGTTGCATGTTCAATGAAAAGTATCAGCGTAACAGATTTCGACTACTCACCACCATATCTTCTATATTATGACAAATATACTGGTATCGTCGGATATGTCTTACAAAATCAACTCATTCGTATCAGGACAATGACACTTATTTTTGGTTTTGCCCTGAATATGCCTTCATCTATCGTACGATTGGATGTTCTTGGCAATGGTGTACAAATCAAAGTTGCTGGAGTCAATATTCTTGGTAGTGTCGCTGGTTTTCCTCTATATTCAGCACCTCGAAATAATATTTTCGATACAAGTGAATCCGGATGGGATGGAAAACTAAGCACTGGTGCCAAAGTACCAGCTGGAAGCTATCGACTGTTATATCGAGCGCTCAAAATTTTTGGAGATCGAAACAATCCAAAAGACTATGAAACTTGGCAGAGTCCATTGTTTAAAATTGCCTATTAAAGAAATTAACACCATGTGAAACATTATTTTTTTCCCTTCGTATTTCGTTGAATTCTTCTATTCAAGAGACAGTTTGTTTGACTACATATAAAAATTAAGATAGTTTTTTTTTTACTTCTTTTCACCTTTTTTTTGACTAAAGACATTTAACTGTATTTGTCGTTAACACGCACTCAATAAAAAACATAGAAACGAACGAAACTTTGTTGACTCTTACTGTTGACAAGGCAAAGGAGGTGATCGAAAATCATAAATTTTTCCCCACACTGGGAATAATATGAAATGAGTGTTTTGTTAGTTAATATATTGCAAGTCTAATGTCCTTGGGAATTCGAAAACCATCCTATTTAATAAGAGAATACAAAAAGGGCAAATTCTAAAAAGAAAAATCTTTGTTTCTTCTTTTCAGAGAATAAATGGCTGCAAACAATGCAAAATCAATATACTCTATTGCTCTTCAGAAATCACCGAGCTTGACTATCAGCATTTTGGATTCAACAGACGTCCCAATGCCTGTTAATGATACTAATAATACATTGCTTTTATGCCTTGACAAGAATTTTTTATTAATTGATGAAGAAGGAAATAGATTGAAAAGTATCGAACGAAACTTCAAAGTTTCCGACATATGTTTCTCATCGTTTTTACAACAATTTCTTATTCTTTCAATGAAACCTAATGATTACACTCTATATTCACTCGACCCATCTCTGCATGATTTGAAACAAATTATAAAATCCAATCTAATAATGTGGACTTGTACATGCTTTCAAACAATGTTTATTATTTCGGAAGCGTACAAAGATAGTGGATCAAATATGATCGTTTACGATTTGTCTAAAGATTGGACTCCAATTAAAACGTTTACACCACCATTATCTTGCAAAGTAGAGCACCAGATTGAAAAGATACGATTTAATACTGATGGTAGTCGTCTTGGAATGATTCTACGTGAAAAATGTAGTTATGATTATCAATATTGGTTCGAATTACGTGATTCAATTGATATGACAGTGATTGTAAAGACTAATATTCATCCCGATAGAGATACATGGTGTTGGCTTCTTGCACTATCTAATCAACAATTTCTGGCAACTTTATCGAGAAATAAAATCTTTTTCTTATTCGATTCAAACGGACAACTTCAAGAAACAAGTGGATATGATAGGAGTACGAAATTTTTAAATTCCATAGCATTACTCAATAATAAATGGCTTGTAGTGCAAACATGGACACCAAATGAACTATGTTTTTATAAATTATAAAATAAAATCTGCTAGTACAAACCGTATGAGATTAAAAATATGAAACATGATTTCATTTTTTGAGTAACTTAATACTAAAGAATTAGTCGGTTTTCGCCGATGGAATGTAACGAATTTAACACCGTATTAACAAAACCTAGTGCTGAAATGCTGCTAAAGATCACTGAAACTAAAAAACGAATGATAAAATTACAATAACAACGTGATTATACTCAATCATTTATTTCTCCGAAGTAACCTTGAATCACACT
>ERZ778027.4789-NODE-4789-length-11088-cov-37.999547_pt1 | contig 11088 bp, 10 predicted proteins | sample MGYA00375757_ERZ778027 | MGnify/ENA primary metagenome ERZ778027 (study PRJEB29350, sample SAMN05389817) | bioreactor metagenome | isolation source: Ammonium sulfate bioreactor | place: South Africa: University of Cape Town | collected 2014-02-18 ... | reverse complement strand
CGACCACGACGGTGAAGCAGACGGCCGCAGCGGCGACGACGACGAAGGTGGCCGCGGCCGCCACGACGACGAAGCCGAACGGGTTCATCGACCTGACCCCGGCGCAGGGATGCACGCCGTCGGCGACCACGTCGTGCCCCGCGGCGAACCAGGCGGGCAGCACGGCGCGGAACCCGACGCCGCCGCAGTGACACCCAGCGCAAGGACACGCAAGGACACGCAAGGACACCAGCGCAGCGGCACTCGGCGCAGCGCCGCGTTGCCCGTGTCCTGGGCCCGCCGGCCGGTTGGTCGGCGGTGGCGCCCGCGGAGTCCTTCGTGAGCTTCTCCGCGTCAGGGTCGCCGATCGACGCCGGCGGCGGCCACCATCGCCGTGTTGTAGAACAGCGCGCTGCGCCCGTCGGTGAGCGCGGGCACGCCACGGACCTTGCCGTTGCGCGCGTACTGCATGACCGCGGCGGGCAGCCGGCCCGCCTTCTCGTCGGGGAGAGGTGTTGAGCCAGCAGATGTCGTCGGCGTTGCCACCGGAGACGTCGAGCGGAAGGTTCGTGAAGTAGCCGGGGCGCCAGGTCGGGCTGCACCCTGATGTCCGGGTAGGCGGCCCGTCGTCGCGCGGGGCGGGCGAGCGCGCCGCCAGCGCCGGCAGGGCCGTGACCCCGGCGGCCCGGCACGTTCTTCTCGTTCGGGCCCCCACCCGGCGACGAGAACGTGGGAGGAATGTACTGGAGGTCGATCACCGGATCACCTCGGAAGGAGTGCGGCATGCGCGCGGACCCGCCTCGTCCGCAGGGACGGCGACGGCCATGATCACGGGTTCGGGACGCTCAGCCGTCCGTGATGCGGTCCGCGGTCCCGGGGCGATGATCACCGCGCCGGCGGCCGTCGACCACGATGCCCGGCGGGCCGCGTCCCCGGGGCGGATCACCCGCCCCGTGATCGCGACGGGGCGCACCGTACGGCCCCGACCGGGGCGCAGGGGTGCGGCCCGTGCGGATCACGCCGGCCGGCCCGCTGCCGTGGTCGCCTCCGGCCGCACGTGGGAGAGCCGTCGTGCGACGCGTGGCGAACCGGGGACGGGATCGTGACCGCCCCGGTCACCCTGCGGTCGATCGCACCGTCGGTGTTCCTGCCCGCGCTGGTCTTCGAGATCGGCAACGGGGCGATCGCGCCGGTGATCGCGCTGACGGCGCTCGATCTCGGCGCCTCGGCGGGCACCGCCGGGTTCATGCTGGCGCTGCTGGGCATCGGCCAGATCCTCGGCGACGTGCCGGCCGCGCGGCTGGCCGACCGCATCGGCGACCGGCACGCGATGCTGCTGGCGGCCGGCGTGGCGCTGGTGGCCCTCGTCGCGTGCTTCCTCGCGCCGTCCCTGCTGGTGCTGGGCCCGGCGCTGCTCGTGATCGGCGCGGCGAACTCCACCTACTACCTGGCCCGCCAGTCCTACCTCACCGAGGTGGCGCCGGTGACGCTGCGCGCGCGGGCGATGTCGACGCTCGGCGGCTCGCACCGGATCGGGCTGTTCCTCGGGCCGTTCGTCGGTGCGGGGGCGATCGCGCTGGTCGGGCTGCGCGGGGCCTACGTGGTGGCGATGGTCGCCGTCGTGGCCGCCGCCGTGCTGCTGGTCGTCGTGCCCGACGTCGCGCCGCCGGCCGGGTCGCGGGCCGTCCGCGGCGGAGTCGGGGCAGCGACGATGCTGCACCGCTACCGCCGCCTGTTCGCCACGCTCGGGCTGGCTGTGCTCGCCGTCGGGGCCGTGCGCGCCGCGCGCCAGACGGTGCTGCCGCTGTGGGCCGAGCACCTCGGGCTCGACGCGGGCCAGACCAGCCTGATCTTCGGCATCGCCAGTGCCGTGGACATGGCGCTGTTCTACCCGTCGGGCAAGGTCATGGACCGCTACGGCCGGCTCGCGATCGCACTGCCGTCGATGCTGGTCCTGGGCGCGGCGATGATGGCGATCCCGCTGACGCACGGCATCGTCACGTTGACGCTCGTCGCGATGATCATGAGTTTCGGCAACGGCATCGGCTCCGGGATCATGATGACGCTCGGCGCCGACGTGGCCCCGGCCGACTCCCGCGCGCGGTTCCTGTCGGTGTGGCGGCTGTTCTCCGACTCCGGCAACGCGGCCGGGCCCGTCGTCGTGTCGGTGGTGGCGCTGTCCGCCGGACTCGGGGCCGGGATCGTCGCGATCGGGTCGGTGGGGCTGCTCGCGGCCGCGCTGCTCGGGGTGTGGGTGCCGCGCTGGTCGCCGTTCGCGACGCCGCGCTCCACCCGGGCCCACCGCGACGAGGGGATCACCCGGGAGGGTCCCGGTCGTCCACCAGATCGTCGAGCGTGACGAACGCGGCCGCGTCACCGCGCGCCACCAGGGCGCGCGCCCGGGCCGCGATCCGGGGCAGCTCCTCGGCCGACACCACCCGGGTCTGGACCACCCCACCGTCGGCGTCGGTCAGCGTGACCGCGACGAGACCGGTACCCGGGTCCTCGGAGATCGACAGCGGCACGACGCCACGCCAGCGGAACCCGGTGATCGTGATCGACCGGATCACGATGCCGCTGGAACAGCAGGAAGACCACCAGCAGCGGAGCGGCGGTTCACGTCGAGAGGTCGTAGGTCGTGCGGCGGGCGAACCACCGCTGCTGCACCAGCGTGACGGCCACGAGCAGCACGAACAGCACCACGGCCATCACCGCCGCCTGCCCGCCCGCCCGGTTCGGGAACGCCTCGTGGTAGATCCGGCCCGCCACCACGTCGGTGACGCCCGCCGGCCCACCCTCCGGTGTGAGCGCGTACACGGCGTCGAACGTCTGGAACGTGGAGATCACGCCCGTGACCAGCCCGACCAACAGCGTCGGGCGCTGCAGGGGCAGCGTGATCGCGCGGAAGGTCTGCCCCGGCCCGGCGCCGTCGAGCAAGCACCGACGGCCGACGGCGGCCACGGCGTCGGGCCCGACGAACGTGCAGCACCGGGAACGTGGCCACCCCGAGAGGACCGGGAGCGAACAGCAGGTAGGGCCGTGCGTGTGCTCCTCATGGCTCCCCGAACCGCCGGGCTAATCTCGGCGTCGTGCGTTTTTTCTACGATACGGAATTCATCGAGGACGGTACGACCATCGACCTCGTCTCGATCGGGGTGGTCGGCGAGGACGGGCGTGAGTTCTACGCGGTCTCCACGGAGTTCGACCCCGACCGCGCGGGGTCCTGGGTGCGCGCCAACGTCCTGCCCAAGCTCCCCTCACCGGCGGACAAGGCGTGGCGCTCCCGGGAACGGCTGCGTACCGACCTGCTGGAGTTCCTGACCGGCGCGCCGGGCGAAGTCGAGCTGTGGGCGTGGATCGCCGCGTACGACCACGTGGCGCTGTGCCAGCTGTGGGGCGCGATGCCCGCACTGCCCCGGTCGCTGCCGCGGTTCACCCGTGAGCTGCGGCAGCGCTGGGAGGACGCGGGCAGGCCCCCGCTGCCCCCGCCCACGTCCGACGCCCACGACGCCCTGGCCGACGCCCGGCTCAACCGGTCGCGGTGGGACGTGATCGAGGCGGCCGTGGCCGCCCGGTAGATCGTTCCCGGTAGATCAGGTGAAGATGCTCACGCCGCCGGGGCCGACGAGGAGTCCGACGATGATCAACACGGCGCCCCAGACCAGCTGACGGCGGAAGAGCGCGAGGATGCCGGCGATCACGAGGACGACGGCGATGATCCAGAGAATGGTTGACATGACGGGGGGTTCCCGGCCACTCCACAGTGGAATCGGGCCGAACGGGTGACGCTGCGTGTCCGGCGTCCGCCGGAGCGCCGGGGTCTGCGGCCCGCCGGCGGCCCCACGGCATAGTCTGGCCCCGTGAACTGGACCGTCGACGCCCCGGTCGAAGTGTTGCCCGAGCTGCCCCCGCTGCCGTCCGAGCTACGCGAGCGTCTCGACCACGCGCTCGCGCTGCCGGCTGCGCAGCAGCCCGACTGGCCCGACGCCGCGCACGTCGCGCACGTCCGTACGGTGCTGGAGAGCGTGCCCCCGGTGACGCTCCCGCCCGAGGTCGACCGCCTGCAGGACCGGCTCGCCGACGTCGCGAACGGCAAGGCGTTCCTGTTGCAGGGCGGCGACTGCGCCGAGACGTTCGTCGACAACACCGAGCCGCACATCCGGGCCACCATCCGCACGCTGCTGCAGATGGCCATCGTGCTCACCTACGGCGCGTCGCTGCCCGTTGTCAAGATCGGGCGCATCGCGGGCCAGTACGCGAAGCCGCGCAGCTCCGGCATCGACGCGCTGGGCCTGCCGTCCTACCGCGGCGACATCGTCAACGCCCTGACGCCCGACGCGGCCCTGCGCGTGCCCGACCCGTCGCGCATGGTCCGCGCCTACGCCAACGCGAGCGCCGCGATGAACCTCGTGCGCGCGCTGACCGCCACCGGCATGGCCGACCTGACGATGGTGCACGACTGGAACAAGGACTTCGTCCGCACCTCGCCGGCCGGCGCGCGCTTCGAGGCCATCGCGTCGGAGATCGAGCGCGCGCTGCGGTTCATGGACGCCTGCGGGGTGGACGACCACGCCCTGCACAACGTCGAGTTCTACGCCTCCCACGAGGCGCTGCTCGTGGACTACGAGCGCGCGATGCTGCGCATGGACGTCCGCGACGAGGCCAACCCCCGCCTCTACGACCTCTCGGCCCACTTCCTGTGGATCGGCGAGCGCACCCGCCAGCTCGACGGCGCCCACATCGCCATCGCGGAGCTGCTGTCCAACCCGATCGGCCTCAAGATCGGCCCGGGCACCACGCCGGAGCAGGCCGTCGAGTACGTGGAGCGGCTGGATCCCCGCAACACCCCCGGCCGGCTCACGCTGATCAGCCGGATGGGCAACGGCAAGGTCCGCGACGTGCTGCCCGGCATCATCCAGAAGGTCGAGGCCTCCGGGCACAAGGTCATCTGGCAGTGCGACCCGATGCACGGCAACACCCACGAGTCCACCACCGGTTACAAGACCCGCCACTTCGACCGCATCGTCGACGAGGTGCAGGGCTTCTTCGAGGTGCACGCGGCGCTGGGTACCCACCCGGGCGGCATCCACGTCGAGGTCACGGGCGAGGACGTCACGGAGTGCCTCGGCGGGGCGCAGGAGATCTCCGACGCCGACCTGGCCGGTCGTTACGAGACGGCCTGCGACCCGCGCCTGAACACCCAGCAGAGCCTGGAGCTGGCGTTCCTGGTGGCGGAGATGCTGCGCGGCTGACCAGGCCGGCTAGAAGAAGCCGGTGTGGAGAGTGATCGTGGTGCCCGGGGGGACCTGGCTGCCGGGTTCGGGGTCCTGGTACTGCACGCGGCTGTCCCGGCCGCCGAGGAAGCCGGAGTCCTGCTCGGCGTCGAGGCCCAGCTTCTGCAGGGTCTTCGCGGCGTCGCCGAACCTCTTGCCCGTCACGTCCGGGACCGCGACCTCCGCGGGCGGGGGAGGGGGCTCGGCGCCGCGGCTGAGCACCAGGGTGACCGCGCCGCCGCTGGGCAGCGGGGTGCCGGCCGCCGGATTCGTACGCACCACCGCACCCTGCGGCACCGTCGCGCTGTACTCGGCCGCCGTCGTGGACTGCACCGGGTTGAGCTCGGCGTTGCGGATGGCGGCCTGCGCGTCGGCGACGCTGGTGCCGGGCGCCACCGCGGGAACGACGGGCCGCCCGCGGGACACCACGATCTGCACGGTGCTGCCCCGCAGCAACCGGGCGTCGGGTCCGGGGTCGGTCTGCGCGACGAGGCCGGCGGCGAGCGAGTCGTCGTAGCTGTCGGTGGAGGTGGGCACCAGGTCGGCGTCGGCGAGCAGCTTCTCGGCCGCCGTCTGCTGCAGGCCCACGATCGACGGCATGGCCGTCCAGCGCCCGGCGCCGAGCCACCACGCCGACACCCCGACGGCCAGCGCCAGGACCAGCACGATCGCGATCCACACGGCGAACACGCGGCGGCTGCGACGCCGGGCCGCCAGGTGGGTCGGCGGCTCCTCCGGCGGGGCGGCCGCGCCGCGCTCCAGCATCCGTGTGCCGTTCGAGCGGGCCGGTGACCGGACCGGCGCGGCCGGGACGGTGGCCTGCTCCTCCACCGGGCGCGGCGGCGGCCCGGGCGGCGGCACCCGTGGCACCTCCAGGGCCGCGGCCACCCGGCGCAGCTCGGCGAGCATCGCGGTGGCGTCGGCGGGGCGCGCCGCGGGGTCGCGGTGGGTGGCGCGGCGCACCAGCGCGTCGAGCTCGGGCGGGACGTCGCCGGCGATCAGCGACGGCGGCGGCACGTCGGAGTTCACGTGCCGGTAGGCCACCGAGATCGCGGTGTCGCCGCTGTAGGGCGGGGTGCCCGTCAGCATCTCGTAGAGCATGATCCCGGCGGAGTAGACGTCGCTGCGGGCGTCGGCCGCGCCCGTCGCGACCTGCTCGGGGGAGAGGTACGCGACCGTGCCCATGATCAGTCCGGCGTGGCTGAGCCCGGCCTCGGCCGCGGCGACGACGAGGCCGAAGTCGGCGACCTTCACCTCGCGCGCGGTGCTGATCAGCACGTTCTCCGGTTTGACGTCGCGGTGCACCATGCCGAGGCGGTGGGCCTCGGCCAGGCCGAGCAGCACGGGTTCGAGCACCGCCAGCGCGGCCGGGACCCCGAGCGCGCCGCGCTGGCGCAGCACGTCGCGCAGGGTGCAGCCCTCGACGAGCTCCATGACGAGGAACAGCGTGTCGCCGTCCGGTCCGATCTCCGCGCCCTGGTCGAAGACGTCCACGACGGCCGGGTGGTCGATGCGGGCCGCCGAGCGGGCCTCACGCTCGAACCGCATCCGGAACGCCGGGTCGGCCGCCATCCGGGGGTCCATGATCTTCACGGCCACCGGGCGGTCCAACCGGGTGTCGGTGCCGCGGTAGACGGTGGACATGCCGCCCCGGGCGATGACCGACCCCACCCGGTAGCGCGCGTCCAGCAGCGTGCCTGCGCTCGGAGGGGCGTTCACGCCCCGACGGTACCGTCCGCTTCATTGTGGTCCCGGAACGCCCGCAGGTGTGGCATCGTGTGCCGTCGTGAACGACGTGTCCGTGCTGTCCGAGGACGTGGCGACCCTGTCCGCCGAGGATGTCGCGCAGCTCCTGTCCATCCCCACCTCCCGCGTGGCCCAGCTGGTGCGCGACGGCCAGCTGCTGTCCTTCCGCCGCGACAAGGACGTGGTGGTGCCTGCGGACTTCTTCGACGGCGAGGAGATCGTCAAGGGTCTGTCCGGCACCATCATCCTGCTGCGCGACGGTGGCTACACCGACGTCGAGATCCTGCGCTGGCTCTACGAGCACGACGAGTCGCTGCCGGGCACGCCCGTCGAGCAGCTGAAGGCGGGCCGGCACCGGGAGGTCAAGCGCCGAGCGCAGGCGATGGCGTTCTGAACTGACGCGCGCCGGGGACGTTCCCTGGTCGTCGACGTCACCGCGCGATCGTCACCATCTCGCCGGGCACGTCGCGCCGCACGATCCCGGGGTCTATGCGGCCAGAAGTCGGCGCTCACCATGCTCTCGGCGGTGGTGCGGGCCGGCTCATGGGTGGCGGCGTCGTTCATCCGTCCGGCCCGTCGACGAGGTCGACGAGCCGACGGCCGACGATGACGGCGCCGGAGCGGGCCGTCGCCGCACGAGGAGGCGGCGCTCGTCGGGGTCGTCGGAGAACGCCCAGGCGTGCAGGGCCTGGCCGCTGGTGCCCGGGCCGTTGTCCGAGCCGGGGCCGGGGCCGGTGACGAATCCGTCGAGGGTGACCGGGATTCGGCGATGATTCAGATCATGCCAGGGCAGACCCGACCCGCGGCCCGGACTCATCGAGCGCCGAGATTGTCGGCGCTCGCCGGTACTCTTTCGAACATGCGAGCGATACGGAACGAGCGGGTGAGGCGGTCGACCACGTCACCGCCGGGCTGCTCGGCACGCTCGCCGAGCTGACCGCCCATGCCACGTCGCCCGCCCCGGCCACCGGGGCTGAGCGGATCGACAGGATCGCGGTGATGGAACAGATCCGGTCCGCGCTCGCCGCCGCGCAGTACGCGGAGATGGTGGCGTTCGGGCGTCAGCAGGTCGAGGAGCAGATCGCGCTCGTGGGGTCAGGCCGGCTCGATCCCGTCGCGCTCGGGCGGGGTATCGCCGACCAGATCGTGCTGGTGTGCAAGGTGTCGCCGTTCCACGGATCGCGGCGCCTCGGGGTCGCCCGCGCTCTGAACAGCGACCTGACCGGGGTCGGCGCGCTGCTCGCGGCGGGACGGATCAGTGAGCGCATCGCCGAGACGGTGGTGTCCCAGACCTCCCACCTCAGTTCAGAACAGCGCGGCGACGAGGAAGCCGGCCCTTTCCGGGCTGGTTCGTCCAGATCCCCAGGCTGTCCAGGGCCGCGGCGCCGGCCGTGCCCTGCGGGGTTGATGTTGGCGGCCATGGATCGGGCCATCAGAGCCAGGGACAGTCCGACCGCCTGCCACACACCCAGTTCCCGCCGCAGCGTGGTCGTCATCGGCAGATGGTCCCCTCAGAAGACCTCGAAAGTCACGGCCCGTACCGCGTCGTCGCCCATCTGGGCGCAGCGGGCGTACTCGGAGCGCCGCGTGGCCAGGATGCAGCGGGTGAGCAGGTCGCCGAGCCCGACGGTGAGCACGGTGTCGGCCTCCAGTTCGGCCAGGGCCTGCAGCTGGGTGGCCGGCAGCGACCGGAACCCCGGGAGCGACGCCGGGTCGTGCGCCGCGGGTTCGGGCAGCTCCAGCTTCCGCTCCAGCCCGTCCAGCCCGGCCAGGATCAGCCCGCCCAGGGCGAGGTGCGGGTTGCTGCTGGCGTCACACGTCTTGAGCTCGGCGTTGGCGCTGGCCCGCTCGCGACCGCGGAACGGCGACGCGACGCGCAGCGCGGCCTCGCGGTTGTCGAACCCCCAGGAGACGGTGGACCCGGCCCAGGCGCCGGGGCGCAGCCGAGCGTAGGACAGGTAGGACGGACAGGTGAGCGCGACGAGGGCGGGCAGATGGTCGAGGACGCCGGCCAGGAACGCCCGGGCGGTGTCGGACAGTCCCTGCGGATCGTCCGCGGGCGCCATCACGTTCTCCCCGTCGGCGTCCCGGAGCGAGAAGTGCAGGTGGCAGCCGCTGCCGATCGCGTCGGCCCACGGTTTCGGCGCGAACGACGCGAGCAGGCCGTGACGCACCCCGGCGATGCCGCGGACGGTGTCGCGCACGCGGAGCTGGTTGTCGGCGGCGCGCAGCGCGTCGGCGTGGCGGATCGAGATCTCCTGCTGGCCGGGCCCGTACTCGTTGATCGCCTGCTCCACCTCGATGCCCTGCTCCACCAGCGCGTCGACGATGTCGTTGACGACGGGCGCGGCGCGGTCGAGCCCGGCCGAGGAGTAGACGGGCCCGTCGCCCCACGGCTTCGGCCCCGACGGGGTGCGCTCGGCCAGGTAGAACTCGTTCTCGAACGACGCCTGGACGCTCAACCCGGCCGTGCCGGCCCGGCCCACCGCCCGCTTCAGGAACGACCGCGGGCAGCCGCCCCAGTCGGTGCCGTCGTGGCCGACCTGGTCGCAGAACACGCTCCCGACGCCGTCGAGCCACGGCAGCGCCTGGTAGGTGTCCATGTCGGGCATGATCCGGATCTCACCGACCGGTTCCATGCCCTCGACCGGCACGAGGTCGTCGAGGACGTTGATCGCGTTCTGGGCGCGGGTGAGACCGAGCCCGGAGACGACGGCGTCGTCGAAGCGGGAGCGGTGCACCTGCTTGCCGCGGATGACGCCGCTGGGGTCGCCGTAGAGAAACCTGACCAGTCGTTCCGTCACAGGCGGTAGACCCTGGTCGCGTTGCCGCTGCCGATCATCTCGGCGACGCGCACGGCGTCGGCGGCCGACCAGTCGCCGTCGGCGACCCACCCGCCCAGCACGTCGGTGACCGCGCGGCGCCACAGCACCGCCCCGAGGTGGTGCAGCTCCGGCGGGCCCAGGGCGTCGGAGGAGAAGAGGACCTTGCCGAACGGCGCCACCTCGAGCGTCTCGGCGAGCACGGCGCGGCTGCGGGCGCCGGTGTAGTTCATCGCCAGCCCGACGTCGAGGTACACGTGCGGGAACGCGCCGGCGAGGTACGCGGCCGTGCGGTGGTACGGGTAGCAGTGCAGCAGCATGACCGGGACCTGCACGGCGCGGATGAACGGCGTGAGCAGCGACGGGTCGCAGCGGTGCAGCGTGAGGTCGGGATCGCCGTAGCCGACGTGGAACTGCAGCGGCAGCCCGTGCTCGACGCCCGCCCACAGCAGATGCCGCAGCAGCACCGGATCGGTGAGCCGCCCGCCCGCTTTGAGCCACCGGCCCGCCGCGCGGCGGACCTCGAGGGGCGTCGGGCGGGCCGGGTCGACGTCGAGGCCGTGGCGGTAGGCGATCACGGACTTGAGCCCGACGGCCGTCCGGGCCCGCTCGGCGAGCGCGGTGGCGAAGGCGTCGGCGAAGCGGCCGGCGTCGGGTCGGGCGGCGGCGACCTCCTCGGCCACCGTCTCCAGCCGCACGACCTCGGCGGTCTCCCCGCCGACGACGGCGGCCATCTGCGCCGGGCCGAGGACCTGGTCGGGCAGGTACCCGGTCTCCACGAGGAACCGGCCGATGCCGCTGGCGGTGAGGAAACGACGCGTCACCTCGGCGGTGCCCAGCTCGTGGCGCCGGGCCAGGTAGGCCGGGAGGTCGACGTGCGGTGGGAGCTCGAGCACCGGCGCGCACCAGCGGCGCACGGCGAACCCCACCTGCGAGTCCAGGTGCGACGTGCCGGGGGCTGCGGGCCAGGGCGACTCGGTGAGCCCGTCCTCGAACGCGGCGGCGTCGAGATCGGCCGTCGCCGCGCCGTGCACGTGGTGGTCCACGAGCCGCAGCTCCCGTACGACGTCGGCCAGCGGTCCCTCGTCGACGATCACGGCGCCAGCAGACCGCGCCCCACCCCTGCCGTCAAGACCGGCCCGCCCGCCCACCCCGCGAGTCGGCACTTTCGCGTGCGCGAGTCGGCAGTTCCGCGGGCGCGAGTCGGCACTTTCGCGCGCGGGTCGGCACTCCGGCGAGAGCGGGAATCTGCCGACTCGCGGGCGGGA
>ERZ778027.4779-NODE-4779-length-11115-cov-3.886618_pt1 | contig 11115 bp, 6 predicted proteins | sample MGYA00375757_ERZ778027 | MGnify/ENA primary metagenome ERZ778027 (study PRJEB29350, sample SAMN05389817) | bioreactor metagenome | isolation source: Ammonium sulfate bioreactor | place: South Africa: University of Cape Town | collected 2014-02-18 ... | reverse complement strand
GTTATGCAGCGGGCTGCGCCGGAGCTGAAGGGGGCTGCCTGGGGGCTGGCGAAGATGCTGACCTCGTTGAAGCATTTCACGCTTAACTATTCGGATAATTCGTCCTCTACCATCTATGGCTTCCTGGACAGCACACGAGTGCTGGGGATGAACCTGCGGGATGCACAGCCGGGGTGGGGATATGTGTTCGGCATGCGGCCGGATACCAACTTTATCAACAAGCTGGGACGAAAACGGCTGTTGAGCGGGGATACGACGTTCAACAACCAGAATATCATCACCTATGCGCAGAAGATAACGGCTATAGCCACCCTGGAACCTGTGCCTAACCTACGTATCACCGTCAACTGGGATAAGACGTTCGGGAAGAACTATTCTGAATTGTACAAGGACACGACTGGCTCATCGGGATTTGTCCGGCTGAATCCCTATATGGCGGGTACGTTCAGTGTGAGCTATATCTCTTTCAATACACTGTTCACGAAGTACAAACCAAACGAGCTTTCCAGCACTTTCCAAAAATTCGAGAATTACCGGTCCATTATTTCCCAGCGTTTGGGCAGCATCAATAAATATACGGGTGGATTGATCGGAACGGATGGATATGCGCTGGGATATGGCAAGTATGCGCAGGATGTGCTGATACCGGCCTTTTTGGCGGCCTATACAGGGAAGAGTCCGACCAAGATCGCGCTCATCGATGAGAGCGGGGGTAGCAACGTGACCTCCAACCCCTTCTCGGGGTATCTTCCCAAGCCGAACTGGAATATCAGCTATACGGGTCTGGCCAAGCTGCCGGGGTTCAAGAACATCTTTACGAACTTTACGATCACCAATGCTTATACGAGCACGCTGAGCATGAACAGCTTCAATTCGCAGCTGAACTATCGGGACCCGTTGGGGTATGGTCAGCCGGCCTTTATCGACAGCATCAGCGGCAACCTGGTACCATTTTATGCGGTGCCGAACATTACGATCCAGGAGCAGTTAGCGCCACTACTGGATCTGGATATGCAGTTCGTCAATCAAATGCAGGCGAAGACAGGGTTTGCCAAGTCGCGGCAGCTGAGTCTGAGCCTGGTATATTTCCATCTGAGCGAGCAGCGGTCTACGGAGCTGACGATCGGGGCTGGGTTCCGTAAACGGGGTGTAAAGTTGCCCTTTGCGATCAAGATGCCGGGTGAGAGTGCTGCTTCCAAAAAATTACAAAACGATCTTACGCTGCGGCTGGATTTCAGTATAAGGGACAATGCTACGTCCAGCAGCTACCTGGATCAGAATTCGTCCCTGCCGACGGGCGGGCAGCGGGTAGTGACCATCTCGCCGTCCATCGACTATGTGTTGAACAACAGGATAAATCTGAAGTTCTATTTCGATGAACGGAGGACTACGCCGAAGATATCTACTACGCCGCCCATAACTACGGTGCGGGCTGGGTTGCAGTTGAGGATTTCGCTCGCGCAATAGGACGCGTCCCTGCCGCGCCCCTGCCGCGCCACAGGCGCGGCGTCCGCAGTAAAGGTCTCTAAGCATTCCCTGACCTGTTGTAATAAAATGAATTCGCCTGCGCAAGACACGTAATATTCACCTCATTGATACAGACATGTTCAGGAAGATTGGCACAATAATAAATGGCATCGGCCACGTCCTCTGCGCGTAAAGGCGTATATCCTTCATATATTTTGGCTGCCTGTGTCATATCCCCTTTGAAGCGGACCCTGGAGAATTCCGTGTCGGCAGCGCCGGGGTGGATGGCGGTGACCTTTATGCGGTGCTGCAGCAGATCGATGCGCTGGGATTTGGAGATGGCGTCCACGGCGTACTTGCTGGCGCAATAGACATTCCCTTTCTCATAGACTTCTTTGCCTGCGATGGAGCCGAGATTGATGATATGTCCTTGCTGGCGGGCGATCATCAGGGGAACGACAGCCCTCGATACGTACAGGAGTCCTTTTACATTGGTGTCGAGCATAGTCTCCCAATCGTCGAGGCTGGCGTCCTGGAAGTGGTCGCGGCCAAGGGCGAGACCGGCGTTGTTGATGAGGATGTCGATGGCTGTCCATGTGTCGGGAAGGCTGTTGATGGCGGCAAATACGGCTTCTTTATCCTGTACATCGAATACGAGGGGAAGCACACCGGTGTGCGCTTCGAGTTCCTGCTTCAGGGCTTCCAGCCTTTCCTTTCTTCTGCCTGTGATAATGAGACGGTAGCCGCCGGCTGCGAACTGGCGGGCACAGGCTTCTCCAAATCCGGAAGTGGCGCCTGTGATGAGAACGGTTTTATTCATAATATTTGTGCGTGAATTGGTCTTCGCCGTAAAAATAGCCCAATTCCCGCAAACCGCTAATGTCTGTCCTTCGGACGAGTACCTGTCAGGTGCTATGATCTTTTGTAAAGCTTTCGAGTATGTGTCCTGCTCTGTCGCTGTCTTCTATCATTCCCATATGGCCGGCGTCCTGCAGGATATGGATATGGGCGATGGAAGGCATATGGCATTGCTGCAGGCTGGCTGTCAGGGGAACGGCGCTGTCCTGTCTGCCGATGACGAATAACACGGGACCTTTGAAATTGTTGAGTATATGTGACCGATCCGGCCGGCGTATCATTGCCTCATAATAACGTACGAGGGCTTCGGGATCGAAGCTGCCGTATCGCTGGATGAGGTCCGTCACCCATTCCGGGTGTTCCTGCCGGGAGTGTTCGGAGAAGAGATTGGGGGTGGACTGGCGGATAAAGGGAGCTGCGCCATTATTCTTTATGAATTCGATGCCCTTTCTGCGGGCGGCTTTTTTTTCTTCCGTGTCGGCGTAGGCGGTGGAGTGGAATAGTCCGAGGGCTTTGAGCCTGTCGGGATACAGCTCTGCAAAGGCAAGTGTGACATAGCCGCCCATGCTGTGTCCTACCATGATGCACTGTTCTATATTTTCTGCGTCGAGCCGGGCTTTTACTGCGGCGGCGAGTCCTTCCATACTGGTGTTGCTGTCCTTGTCATTAGCTAACGGGGCGCTGCCGCTGCCCGGCAGATCGGGAATGATGAGGCGGTATTTGTCCTGCAGGAATTCTTTTTGCCTGTCCCATATGGAGCTGTCTTCTGCAAATCCATGGAGAAGGACAAGGGGCGGGGTGGAGGGAACTTTATCCACGGCGTTTGTTTTTTATGATCAAGACGGGAGTTCCGACGGCCAGAAGGAGGGTGGCGATGACCGCCAGCCAGGATACGATGTCGATGTACTTTACGTAGAATGTCTTTTCGTGTGTAGGGGGGACGTATGCCTTTATGAAAGCGGTCTGGGCCCAGGGGCGGGATTGGACGATGTGACCGGCGGGGTCGATGATACAGGAGACGCCTGTATTGGCGCTGCGTACTACCCAATGCCTGGTCTCGATGGCTCGCAAACGTGCATAGGCTTCGTGTTGATACAGGCCGGGTGTATTTTTCCACCAGCCATCGTTGGTGATGATGGCGATGAGGTCGGCGCCATTGGTTACGTATTCGGACATAAATTCTCCGTAGATGCTTTCGTAACAAACGGCGGGTGCAATCGTATAGCTGTGGTTGGAGGTGGGCAGGGGTGTGCGGTCGGGCTGTCCCGTGTAGCCGTCCGTGGTGCCCCCGAACTTTTCAAACCAGGAGTCTAAAAAATGGAGGAAGAAGGGTAGGGTTTCCACGCCGGGCACGAGTTTGGATTTATGATAGAAATGAAGGGGGCCGGTGCTGTCCATGATGACGGCGGCGTTGTAGGCATCGACATACAGGTCGGTGTTAGGAACGGGTCTGGCGGTGCTGCTCTGCGCTCCTTCCCTGTAGGTCCTGTAACTTTCTACACCTGTGAGCAGATTGATCTGCGGGTGACGGCGGAGAAAATCCCAAAGGGGGGCGAGGAAATAGTTGGACTTCATATTGTCCTCGCTGATGCCGTACTCCATGTACAAGGCAGTTTCGGACCATATGACAAGAGTGGTCTTATCGTCGATGGCGGAGTCGCTGAGGCGGATGAGCTTATGGAGCTGGGCATCGAAGCTGCCGGTGGTTAGTTTTTCATAAGGATCGATATTGGGTTGGATGATCACGACATTGGAGGGGTGGGAGGGGCCTGTGGCTGTGATCTGGGATTTGGCGAGGTCAGGGGAGATCATCGTGGAAATGAGCAAGGGGGCTGTAAAGAGAGCAAGCGTGCGGCTAAGGGGCACGGTGGGGAGGGTACGCCATGAGTTTTTGGATATAAGATGAAAGATGGAAATATTCAGGATGAGTATCCACAGGCCGCCGCCGCTGGTGCCCGTGATCTCATACCACTGTACCCATCCGGGATGGTCGGCGAATACATTTCCCAGGGTGAGCCAGGGCCAGCTGAGGCCCCAGTTGTGGAGGTGAATGAATTCAAACGTGAGCCAAAGGGCTATGAGGGCGGGATAACCTATTTTGCCTCCGAGGCGTGCTTTTATAAAGTGAAAGCCCAGCCAGGGGAGACACATGAGCAGGCTGTTGGCCAGGATGGCGCCTACAGCCCCGGGCTCAGAGGCATTCCATACCCACCAGGTGGTGGAGGCATTCCAGATGACCATGGTGAGATAGACCCAGCCGAAGAATTTTCTTCTGCGGATGCCCTGCTGTTCCAGCCATAACAGGGGAACGAAGGCAAAGAATGTCACCAGGGTGAGGGGAGAAGGGGGCCAAGCGGCAAATAATAACAGTCCGGAGACGAGTGACAGTAAAAAGGGATGGAATCTTTTCAAGCCATGAATCTTTGGATAAAAATAAGCCTAATAGTCGTCTGTTGGAGACTCATGGTTTAAATTCTCTGTGAAAAATGGGGATAGATCAATCGTATTGGGTCCGGACGAAGTAATGGCTGGTGTCGAGCTGGAGGGGGGTGTCCTTGAACCATGTTGCAAATGCATCGAATTCTTCCCGATGGCTGTCGCGCCATTGAATAAACTCGTCCTCATTCCCTTTCATGAGTAACCAGTAGTTGTACGCTTCCAGCATACCTTTTTCACTGAGCGTGCGATGGAAGTCGAGAAGTATGTTCGGGTATTGCTCATTGTGTTTTTGTTTGTTGAACCAGATATCGACCAGATTGATCCTTGTCTGGCTCAATAGGGCAATGTTGATCTCTTTTTTCGAAGTGAGGGTGGCTGGTGTAACGGCTATGGTGAAATCCAGAGGATAAACGATGTGGAAGGGGATCTTCAATCCTTTTTTAGGGTCGAAGAAAATATTGCTGTTGGCCAGGTCCACTTTTATTTGACTGGAAGTGTCTGAGAAGGTGATGGATGCTTTGTATAATTTGAACAGGAGCTGACTTATCTCTTCTGTCCTGGCCGTGTTCCTTTCGATGTTCATGAACAGCTCGCCGTAAAATATAGCCCATATACGATCGGTGGTCTGGGCAAAGAGTTTGGTCAGCCTGTAGTAGTTGGAAGCGTAGTTGGGCTGTACCAGTATGCCTTTCTCCCAGGATGCGGCGGCCTTGTTGTAGTTCTTTTCTATCATGTCAAGGAGGCCGGATTCCATGTAGAGCCTGCCGGCAGCGGGGAATTTTTTCAATCCATCGGCATAGGCGTCCCTTGCCTTGGTCCTTTGACCATTCATGTCATATGCGTTGCCGAGCATTTGATAGCATTGGTCGGTGACGTCGGAATATTTAGTGGTCTTACGGAAGATATCAATGGCTTTTGAATAGTCCTTTTTTAAATAAAGGGCATATCCTATCTCGTATAGGTAGGAATGGTCATCGGGGTCGAGTTTTTGGGCGGATTCCAGTATGGTAATGGCTTTATCAGGATCGCCGTTGTCCATTATCTGGACGGCCTCTTGTTTTAGCTGCCGGGCTTGTGCTTTATTGTAGCCGGACTGGGCGAAGGCTGCGGTTAGGGCCGGCACCAGGAAAATGAGAAGGATGAGCTTATTCATACGTGGTGTTATTGGAGTTCAGGGATAAACGATGCAAACCCTCGGAAGATTGCATAAAAAAGCCATCCCAGGTTGGGATGGCCAGTCTATTTGGTGTTGGTCCCGCCGCCGGGATCAACGGCTGTAATTTGGCGCCTCCTTCGTGATCTCGATGTCGTGTGCATGGCTTTCTTTCATGCCTGCATTGGTGATCTTGATGAACTGGGACTGCTGCTGCAGGGTCTTGATATCTTTTGCGCCACAGTAACCCATCCCTGCGCGAAGGCCTCCAACGTATTGTTGAACGACTTCTGCGAGATTGCCTTTAAAAGCTACCCGTCCTTCGATGCCTTCGGGTACGAGCTTTTTGATATCGTCTTCCTGGGTCATGGCCCCGATGGAGCCCATGCCGCGGTACTGTTTGAACTTCCTGCCTTCATAGATGATGGTTTCACCGGGGCTCTCTTCCACTCCGGCAAAGACGCTACCCATCATCACGACGTTGGCGCCTGCGGACAAGGCTTTTACCATATCGCCTGTATAGCGGATACCGCCGTCTGCGATGAGGGGGACTCCTCTGGAGTTGAGCGCGGAGGCGGCTTCCATGATGGCGGTGATCTGGGGGACACCGGCGCCGGCCACGATGCGGGTAGTACAGATGGAGCCGGGGCCTATGCCTACTTTTACGGCGTCTGCGCCTGCGTCTGCGAGCGCCTTGGCTCCGGAGGCTGTTCCGATGTTGCCGGCAATGACCTGGAGGTTCTTAAAGGATTTTTTCAATGTCTTGAGCGCATTGATAACGCCAATATGATGACCGTGTGCGCTGTCCAGGGTTACTACGTCCACCCCGATCTGCTGTAATGCGCTGGCACGGTCGAGCAGGTCTTTTGTGATGCCAAGGGCGGCGCCGACGAGCAGGCGGCCGTAGGTGTCCTTGACGGCATTGGGATGACTGGACAGCTGTAAGATATCGCGATAGGTGATCAGACCGATGAGCCGGCCCTGTTTGGTGATAACGGGCAGCTTTTCGATCTTGTATTTTTGAAGGATCTTCTCCGCCTTTTTAAGATCGGTGCCTTCGGGGGCTGTGATGAGGTTGTCTTTTGTCATGACCTCGCTGACCTTGCGGCGTTTGTTGTCTTCGAAACGGAGGTCGCGATTGGTAAGAATGCCTACCAGCACTTTGTTATTGTCGACGATGGGGATGCCGCCGATCTTATTTTCTTTCATAAGGCGCAGTGCATCAGCGATGATGGCGTCTTCGTGGAGGGTAATGGGGTCGATGATGAGCCCACTCTCGCTACGTTTGACCTTGCGCACCTGTTCGACCTGTTTTTCGATGCTCATGTTCTTGTGCAGGATCCCGATACCACCTTCTCTGGCCAGGGCTATAGCCAGGGTTGCTTCGGTCACGGTGTCCATGGCGGCGGACAGCATGGGGATATTCAATGTGATGTTTTTGGTGAGCTTGCTACGGATGTCCACTTCACGGGGTAATACCTGTGAAAAGGCGGGTAGTAACAGTACATCATCGAATGTTAGTCCTTCTCCGAAAAATTTTGAGGGTGATTTTGACTTGCTGGTGGGGGGATTTATTCTTGCCATGTGCAAAGGTAGGGCAGCGGATAAATACGGCCCAAATTTTTGTGTGCACGTATGGGGGAACTGCTGGCAAGGAGTTAAGAGTGAATTGATTGAGTAAACTATCGGCGAATTATATATGATTTTTATATGATCTGTTGGTGGAAGCAATTAGGGGGCTATTTGTTAACGTCATTAACATTTAATTTTTTAACGAATTTTTAATGCGTTGCAAAAAGCCCTATATTTGACACCGTCACATTTTAAAACAAAACTACTGTCACATGAGAAAAGCTCTAATGCTATCAGCAATGCTGGTATTGTGTGCAATACTTGCATTTTCCCAATCAAAAGAGGTAACAGGTACCATTACAAGTCCAAGTGGTCAGCCCATCCCTGGGGCTTCCATTAAGATCAAGGGCGCCAGGTCAGGTACCAGCGCCGGACAAAATGGTGAATTCAAGATCACCGTGCCTCCGGGAACCACCCTGATCGTAACAGCGGTGGGATATGAACCCCAGGAAATCAACATTGGCGGTCGCACATCTCTCTCCATTTCGATGAACCAGGACAACAAAGCGTTAAGCGAAGTTGTCGTTACGGCCCTTGGCATTACCAGGGAAAAGAAGGCCATCAGCTATTCCACGCAAACGGTCGCCTCTGCGGATATCGTCAGCGGCGGGAGGAGCAATATGGTGGATGACCTGAATGGCAAGGTGGCCGGTGTGCAGATCACCAATGCGGGTGGTCAGGCGGGTCAAGGAACCACTATCGTTATCAGGGGATATAACTCTTTCGGAGCTGCAGGGAACGGTAATCAACCCCTTTATGTCGTGGACGGGATTCCGATAGACAACAGCGCCGAGCAGGGCAGCGGCTCTGCTTACAATATTCCTACAGCCAATAGGGCCGTCGACCTTAGCCCGGATGATATCGAAAGCGTGACCGTCCTAAAGGGAGGCGCCGCTACTGTATTATATGGTATCCAGGCGGCCAACGGCGCGCTGATCATCACTACCAAGAAAGGACGGAGCGGGAGAATAAATGTGGACGCCGGGTATGGTTATTCCATCCAGGAGGCTAATAAATTCCCTGCTTTTTCCCATGGCTATATGAGAGGCAGCAACGGGAAATACAATACGGTGACGACGAACAACTGGGGGCCGATAGCTGCCAATAACCCTGTCTTCCCTTCAGGAACCTCGCTGGACCTTACTGGTACCGGCACAGAAGTGGATGTCTCCGGGCAGAAGATCCCTTATTATCCCAACAACTATAAGAACTTCTTTGTCAAGGGCCATACCAACAAATACAACCTGGCCTTATCGGGCGGCAATGACAAGACCCTCTATTATGTAGGTCTGTCAAGGATTGACCAGGCTGCCATCGTGCGCAACAATACGTATGACAAGACATCCGCCGTGTTCAATGTGAGCACACAGGTGTCCCAGCGGCTGAACATCAATGTAAAGGCCAACTATATCAATACGGGCGGTCTCCGATTTGATGCCGGAAGATTTATGAACGGACTGGATTATTATGTGAACACCTGGGATATTACCACCTTCCCCTGGAAGGATAAGTTTGGGAATGAGACCTGGTGGCAGAAGACCATTTCCTCGCCTATGTGGAGCGTTCATGAGACCGGCGAAAAATACCGTATCAATCACTATATAGCCAATATCGGCGCCGACTACAAACTGGCAAAGGACTGGACGCTGAATTACAAGTACGGGCTCGACAATTATTCGGAAAGCAGGCGCAATGTAGACCCCATCGGGACCCTGGCCTATTCCAACACGAATTACCTGGGAGCCATGCACGAGGTGCGAATCAACAGCCTGCAGGTAAACTCCGACGTTATGCTGAACTACGACCATCAATTCGGCGACGATTTTCATATGCATGGCATAGTCGGTCAGAATATCTTCTATAAGAAATACGATGTGCTGGATATAACAGGTAATTCATTTGTCCTTCCGAACCTGTTCGATATTACGAACACCCAGACACAAACTATTTATCATAATTCCTTCCAAAAGGAAACTATCGGGTTTTACGGTGATCTTCAATTCAGCTATAAGGATCTTTTGTACCTGGAGGGTACCTTACGCAACGACTGGACTTCGACCCTACCCCGCCAAAATGACCGGTTCATGTTCCCTTCCGTCAGCGCCGGCTTTGTATTTTCCGAGCTGATGCATGCGGATTGGCTGTCTTATGGCAGGCTGCGTGGTTCCATTGCGGGTACTGCCAACGATGCGCAGCCTAATTTGACTTCAACGACTTATGTTAATGTAACTCCCACTGTTGCCAGCAATCCCAGATTTTCTTACAGCACTGTGGTCGGCAATCCTAACCTGAAGCCGGAGCATACGACACAAAAGGAGATCGGGCTTGACCTGGGATTCCTGAAGAGACGGATCATGCTGGAGGCGGCTTATTATAACAAGAACTCTTATGATCTTATCGTTACGGCGCCAACATCGAATGTCACCGGGGTGCAATACCAGGTGGTCAATTTGGGTGAAGTGACCAATAAAGGTTATGAGGCAACTCTTACCTTCAAGGACATTGTCCAAGCGAAGGGTTTTTCATGGACCTCGGCCTTCAACTTCTCGAGGAATATAAGTAAGGTCGTAAAGGTAGGTGATAATGGAAATGATAAGATAACCCTTGCCTTCCCATTCAATGCCAATGCTGAGATCGACGCTCAAAAGGGGCAGCCGTTTGGAGCTATATATGGATATGCCTGGACACGTTATGGCGTTGCGGAGTCGGATCCCAACTATACGAAAGCTCCCTACCTGATCGGGGCTGATGGCAAGCCCACTCAGTCGGGTGGCAAGGTATTGTTAGGGAATACGAGCCCGAAATTCATCCTGGCCTGGAACAATAGCATGAGCTATAAAGGCTTCAATTTCGGGTTCACCATAGAATGGAGGCATGGCGGGGATGTCGTCAATGACTTCAATAACCTGCTGACCTATTCCGGTAAGGGTGCATTGACGCAAAACAGGTGGTATTCTGCTACCTATGTTGGCGCCAATTCGACGAAGAGCTATACGGGAGTAGATGCCAACGGCAAGGCGGTCGCGGGCGCCCCGGTGAATTTGTCCAAGACATGGTTTACGGGTACGTTCAAGAATATAGATGAGAATTTTATCGAAGATGCCAGCTGGCTGCGTTTGCGTAATATCTACGTGGGCTATTCCATACCGGAGAGTGTGTTGAAGCCATTGCATATCAAGGGCGCGGATATTACCGTTGCGGGAAGGAATGTGTGGCTGCATACGAAATATACAGGGATCGATCCGGAGGTGAGCTCGGCGGGTTCCGGGCCTAACGGTGTTGTAGGCATCGATGTCAACAGCGTGCCTGCCACAAAATCCTGGGATGTCAGCTTAAAGGTGAAATTCTAAACGTATCCAATAAAAAAAATAATTATGAAAATAAGTCTTAAAATATCAGCTATTTTATTCTTAGGCGCCAGTATACTGGGAGTCAGCTCCTGTAAAAAGGTATTGGATAATATGGCGGACCTCAATAGGAACGAGAACCAGCCCACAAGCGCCTCTTCCCCTACCTTACTTACGGCTGCTGAATTCAGCGGGGTAATGGCGGATGAGGGAAGTTTC
>ERZ778027.4777-NODE-4777-length-11116-cov-4.376006_pt1 | contig 11116 bp, 6 predicted proteins | sample MGYA00375757_ERZ778027 | MGnify/ENA primary metagenome ERZ778027 (study PRJEB29350, sample SAMN05389817) | bioreactor metagenome | isolation source: Ammonium sulfate bioreactor | place: South Africa: University of Cape Town | collected 2014-02-18 ... | reverse complement strand
CCCGCAGGCGGAGTTCGCTGCCTGGTACGAGCTCTTCCCGCGCTCGCTCTCGGGCGACGCCAACCGCCACGGGACCTTCGGTGACGTCGTGGCCGACCTGCCGCGCATCGCGGCGATGGGCTTCGATGTCCTGTATTTTCCGCCGATCCATCCGATCGGCCGGGCCAACCGCAAGGGCCGCAACAACAGCCTGACGGCGGAAGCGGGCGATCCCGGCAGTCCGTACGCGATCGGCGGCGAGGAGGGCGGCCACGACGCCTTCCATCCCGAGCTGGGCACGGCCGAGGATTTTCGTGGCCTCGTCGCCGCCGCCCGCGCGCACGGCCTCGAGATCGCCCTCGATTTCGCGATCCAGTGCTCGCTCGACCATCCCTGGCTCGCCGCGCATCCGCAGTGGTTCAGGCGCCGGCCCGACGGCACCATCAAATACGCCGAGAACCCGCCGAAGAAGTACGAAGACATCGTCAATGTCGACTTCTACGCCGAGGACGCCGTTCCCGATCTGTGGCTCGCGCTGCGCGACGTGGTGCTGTACTGGGCCGGCGAAGGGGTGCGCCTCTTCCGCGTCGACAATCCGCACACCAAGCCGCTGCCGTTCTGGCAGTGGATGATCGAGGAGGTGCGCAGCCGCCATCCCGACGTGGCCTTCCTGTCGGAGGCCTTCACCCGGCCGAAGATGATGTACCGGCTGGCCAAGGTCGGCTTCTCGCAGTCCTATACCTACTTCACTTGGCGCAACAGCAAGGCCGAGCTGGTCGACTATATGCGCGAGCTCACGACCAGCGAGGTGGTCGATTTCTTCCGGCCGCACTTCTTCGTCAACACGCCCGACATCAATCCCTATTTCCTGCAGAGCTCGGGACGGCCGGGCTTCCTGATCAGGGCCTGCCTTGCCGCCACCCTGTCGGGCCTGTGGGGCGTCTATTCGGGCTTCGAGCTGTGCGAGGCGGCAGCACTGCCGGGCCGCGAGGAATATCTCGACTCGGAGAAATACCAGCTCCGGCCTCGCAACTTCACGGCGCTGGGCAATATCGTGGCGGAGATCGCGACGCTCAACCGCTTGCGCCGCATGTACCCCGCGCTGCAGAGCCATCGCGGGCTTACTTTCTATAACGCGTTCAACGATCAGGTGCTGGTCTACGGCAAGCGGCAGGCCGGCGAGCGCGACCTCATCCTGGTCGCGGTCTCGCTCGATCCGCATCGGCCGCAACAGGCGAACTTCGAGATGCCGCTCTGGGAATGGGGCCTGCCCGACGACGGGTCACTGGCGGTCGAGGATCTCGTGCGGGGCGGCAAGGCCGTCTGGCAGGGCAAGATCCAGAATGTGCGCCTCGATCCCATGGAGCTGCCCTTCGCGCTGTGGCGGCTCACGCCGAGAGATGTTGCGCCGGAAGGAGGTGTCGCGTGAATGCGCCCGTTGCCGATCATGCCTTGCCGGTCGCGACCGACCTGCAGTGGTACAAGGACGCCATCATCTATCAGCTCCACGTCAAGTCGTTCTTCGATTCCAACGACGACGGCATCGGCGACTTTCCCGGTCTGATCTCCCGTTTGCCCTACCTTGCCAATCTCGGCGTAAACACGATCTGGCTGTTGCCGTTCTATCCCTCGCCACTGCGCGACGACGGCTACGACATCGCCGAATACACGGGCGTCAATCCGGAATACGGCACACTCGAAGACGTCGAGCGCCTGATCGAGGAGGCGCATCGGCTGAACATGCGCGTCGTCACCGAGCTGGTGATCAACCACACGTCGGACATGCATCCCTGGTTCCAGCGCGCCCGGCGGGCGCCGCCCGGCTCACCGGAGCGCGATTTCTACGTATGGTCGGATAGTGACCAGAAATATGCCGGGACCCGAGTCATCTTCCTCGACAGCCAGCGTTCGAACTGGACCTGGGACCCCTAGGCCACGGCCTATTACTGGCACCGTTTCTACGGCCACCAGCCCGACCTCAACTCGAGGCGGTGCTGGGCGTCATGCATTTCTGGCTCGATCGCGGCATCGACGGCCTCAGGCTCGACGCCGTGCCCTATCTGGTCGAGCGCGAGGGCACCAACAACGAGAACCTGCCCGAGACCCATGCCGTGTTGCGGCGCATCCGCGCCGAGATCGACGCCGCCTATCCCGGCCGCATGCTGCTGGCGGAAGCCAATCAGTGGCCGGAGGACACCAAGGAGTATTTCGGCCAGGGCGACGAATGCCACATGGCGTTCCATTTCCCGCTGATGCCGCGCATGTACATGGCGCTGGCGCGCGAGGACCGCTTCCCCGTCACCGACATCATGCGCCAGACGCCGCAGATTCCCGACAACTGCCAGTGGGCGATCTTCCTGCGCAATCACGACGAGCTGACGCTCGAGATGGTGACCGATTCCGAGCGCGACTATCTCTGGCAGACCTACGCCACCGACCGGCGCGCGCGCATCAATCTCGGCATCCGCCGCCGGCTGGCGCCGCTGCTGGAACGCGACCGCCGCCGCATCGAGCTGATGAACTGCCTGCTGATCTCGATGCCCGGGACCCCGGTGATCTACTACGGCGACGAGATCGGCATGGGCGACAATATCCGTCTCGGCGATCGCGACGGCGTGCGCACACCCATGCAGTGGTCGCCCGACCGCAATGGCGGCTTCTCGCGCGCCGATCCCGCCGCACTCGCCCTGCCGACCATCATGGATGCGCTCTACGGCTACGAGACGGTCAATGTCGAGGCGCAGACGCGCGACGTGCATTCGCTGCTGCACTGGATGCGCCGGATGATCGCGGTGCGGCGCAGCCATGCCGCCTTCGGCCGCGGCAGCCTGCGCTTCCTGTACCCCAAGAACCGCAAGGTCCTGGCCTATCTGCGCGAAGTCGGCGCGGACAATCAGGAGGGCCGCGATCAGGACGCCGAAGTGATCCTCTGCGTCGCCAATGTCGGGCGCTCGCCGCAGGCCGTCGAGCTCGATCTCTCGGAATTCGAAGGGCGTGTGCCGGTCGAGCTGAGCGGCGGCTCGCTGTTTCCGCCGATCGGCCAGCTCACCTATCTGCTGACCTTGCCGCCCTACGGTTTCTACTGGTTCATCCTGGCCGACCAGAGCAAGGCACCGGCCTGGCATACGCCGGCCCCCGAGCCCATGCCGGACTTCGTCACCGTGGTGCTGCGGCAGGGGCTCGCCGACGGGCTGCGCAGCGGCCTGGCGGAAGTCGAGCGCGAGTCGCTGCCGGCCTATCTGCAGAAGCGCCGCTGGTTCGGCATCAAGGACAAGGCGTTGCAGCGGGCCGGGATGGCCTACCTGGCGGCCTTCCCCGATGACGCCTCTCGCGACGCGGCCTTTCCCGACAGGGGGCGCGAGATGCTGTTCGGCGAGATCGAGGTCGCTGCCGCCGGGGCCACCAGCCGCTGGCTGCTGCCGCTCGGCATCAGCTGGGAGGACGAGCAGAGCGCGGCGCTGCCCCAGCAGCTCGCGCTGGCGCGGGTGCGGCGCGGCCGCCGTGTCGGCTTCCTTACCGACGCCTTCGCCCTGCCGGAGTTTGCCCAGGGCATGCTGCGGCGGATGCGGACGGGCGAGCGGCTGGACGTCGCGGACAGCACCGTCGTCTTCGAAAGCCCGCCGGAGGCGGCCGCCGTTCTCGACCTGCCCGCCGATGCGGCCGTGCAATGGCTGACGGCCGAGCAATCCAACAGCTCGCTCATCGTCGGCGATGCGGTGATGCTGAAGATCTTCCGCCGCATCCAGGCGGGCGAGCATCCCGAAGCGGAGATGGGTCGCTACCTGACGGCGCGCGGCTTCGCCAACGTGCCGGCCCTGCTGGGCGAGGTGAGTCGCATCGCCCCGGACGGCACGCGTCATGCGCTGGCGGTGGCGCAAGCCTTCGTGCGCAACCAGGGCGATGCCTGGGCCTGGACCATCGACCAGTTCCACCGCGCGCTCGACGACCTTGCCAATCGGCAGGCGACGGAGGAGGCACGCGACGACAACATCGAGGATTACATCGCCTTGGCCGCCACCATCGGCCGCCAGCTCGGCCTCATGCATGCCGTGCTGGCGCAGCCGACCGACGATCCGGCCTTCGCCCCGCGTCTGGCCGAGGCTGGCGATGTCGCGCGCTGGATCGATCGCGCGACCGGGCTGGCTGGCCGGGCGCTCGACCTGGTGGCCGAGCATGGCAGCTGGGACTCCGAACAGGCGCAGGCCGATGCCGATCGGCTGGTCGACGGGCGCGAGCTTCTGATGGCGACGCTCGGCCGGCTGGGTGAGAGCGGCATCGGCTCGCCGATGACGCGCATCCACGGTGATTTCCATCTTGGCCGAGCCGACACGGCCGATGGAGGAACGCCGCGAGAAGGCGAGCCCGATCCGCGACGTGGCGGGGCTGCTGCGGTCGATCGACTACGCTGCGGCCACGATCCTGGATCAGAGCAACATCGTCGCCACACGGCTGGCGCCGGCGCGCCGCTTGCGGCTGGTGACGCGGCTGCGCCAGGGCGCGCAACGCGCCTTCCTTGCCGCCTGGCGCGAGGCCACGGCGGACATCCCCGGCCTCGACCGTGGTGCGCTGCTCGACTTCTTCATGATCGAGAAGGCTGCCTATGAGGTCGCCTACGAGGCCGCCAACCGGCCGTCCTGGACGGCCATCCCGTTGAGCGGCCTGTCGCGCATCGTCACCCGTCTCCAGAGGGAGGCCCAGTGAGTGGTTCCGTGAGCAGTGCTACGAGCTTTGCAACCCTGGCGCAGGGCGCTGCCGCCGCGTTGGCCGAAGGACGCCATGGCGATCCTTTCGCCGTGCTCGGCGTGCACGAGCAGGACGATGCCGCGGTGCTGCGCGTCTTCGTTCCCGGCGCCCGCGGTGTCGAGGCCGTGAGCCGGGACGATCATCGGCCGGTGGCGCGTCTGGAGAAGGGCAGCGTCGAGGGGCTGTTCGAAGGCCGGTTCGATAACCAGGCCGACGGCGGCAAGCCTGCCGACCGCACACCCTATCTGCTGAAGATCGACTGGCCGGGCGGCGTTCAGGAGACCGAGGATCCTTACTCCTTCGGACCGGCGCTGGGCGATCTCGACCTGCATCTCTTCAACGAAGGCCGCCACTTCGAGCTGGCTTCGGCGCTGGGTGCCAATGCGCTCACCATCGACGGTGTGCCGGGCGTGCGCTTCGCCGTCTGGGCGCCCAATGCCGAGCGAGTCGCGGTGATCGGCGATTTCAACAGCTGGGACCGCCGGCGCCATCCGATGCGCCGGCGCTTTCCGTCGGGAATCTGGGAGCTGTTCGTGCCGCGCCTTCAGGCCGGCGCCCGTTACAAGTTCGACATGACGGGGCCGGGCGGGGTGCATCTGCCGGACAAGGCGGATCCCCTGGCGCAGCAGGCCGAGCCGGCGCCCGGCACCGCGTCCATCGTCGCCTCGGCGGCGCCATTCGACTGGCGCGACCGCGCCTGGATGGAAGGCCGCGCCGCCCGCCAGAACGCCCAGGCGCCGCTCTCGATCTACGAGGTCCATGCCGGTTCCTGGATGCGCGACGCCTGGGGAAAGGAGCCGTCGTGGGAGTTCCTGGCCGAGAAGCTGCTGCCCTATGTGGAAGATCTCGGCTTCACCCATCTCGAGCTGCTGCCGGTGACCGAGCATCCGTTCGGCGGATCGTGGGGTTACCAGCCGCTCGGCCTGTTCGCGCCGACCGCCCGCCACGGCTCGCCCGCCTCCTTCGCGCGTTTCGTCGACGCCGCGCACCGCCGCGGCATCGGTATCATCGTCGACTGGGTGCCGGCGCATTTCCCGACCGACCGGCACGGGCTGGCGCGCTTCGACGGAACGGCGCTGTACGAGCATCTCGATCCGCGCGAGGGCTTTCATCGCGACTGGAACACCTACATCTACAACTTCGGACGCCGCGAGGTTCAAGGCTTCCTGATCGCGAGTGCGCTGCATTGGCTGGAGCACTTCCATGTCGACGGGCTGCGCGTCGACGCCGTCGCCTCGATGCTCTACCGCGACTACAGCCGTCCGGCCGATGCCTGGATCCCCAACATCCATGGCGGCCGTGAGAATCTCGAGGCGATCGGCTTCCTGCAGCACCTGAACGCGGTCGTCGCCGAACGCTGCCCGGGAGCGCTGATGATCGCCGAGGAATCGACGGCCTTTCCCGGCGTGACCTCGCCGCCGCCGGGCCTCGGCTTTTCCTTCAAATGGAACATGGGCTGGATGCACGACACGCTGCGCTATATCGAACACGAGCCGATCCATCGCGCCCACCACCATGACGACATCACCTTCGGGCTGCTCTATGCCTTCTCCGAGCGCTTCGTCCTGCCGATCTCGCACGACGAGGTGGTGCACGGGAAAGGGTCGCTGCTCGGCAAGATGCCGGGCGATGCCTGGCAGCGCTTCGCCAACCTCAGGGCCTATCTCGGCTTCATGTGGGCTCATCCCGGCAAGAAGCTGCTCTTCATGGGCTGCGAGCTCGGCCAGGGCCGCGAATGGAACCACGATGCCGAGATCGACTGGGGTCTGCTCGACAATCCCGCCCATGCCGGGCTGCAGCGCCTGGTGCGCGACCTCAACCATCTCTATGCCGGCGATCCGGCGCTGCACCGCCGCGATGCCGATGCGGCGGGCTTCGCCTGGCTGATCGGCGACGATCGCGCCAACTCCGTCTTCGCCTTCCTGCGGTCAGCCGATGGCGACAGCGCGCCGGCCCTCGTCGTGTGCAACATGACGCCGGTTCCGCGGTACGCCTATCGCATCGGCGTGCCGCGCGCCGGCCGCTGGCGGGAGGTGCTGAATACCGACTCCCGCTACTATGGCGGCAGTGATATCGGCAATGCCGGCGACATCCGCACCGCCGCCGAGCCTGCGCACGGCCACCCCCAGTCTCTCGCGCTCACCCTGCCCCCACTGGCGACGGTGGTGCTGCGCGCCGAAGCCTGACGATGGCGACATCCTCGTTCTGGCCCGAGCGCCTGCTGCCCGGCTCGCCCTATCCCCTGGGGGCGACCTGGGACGGCCTTGGCATCAACTTCGCGGTGTTCTCCGCCCATGCCACGGCCATGCAGCTCTGCCTGTTCGATCCGTCCGGCCGGCGCGAGATCCAGCGCTACGAGCTGCCGGAATGCACCGACGAGGTCTGGCACGGCTACCTGCCGAACGGGCGGGCCGGCCTGATCTACGGCTATCGTGCCCACGGCCCTTACGAGCCCCAGGCCGGCCACCGCTTCAATGCGCACAAGCTCCTGCTCGACCCCTATGCGCGGCGGCTGCACGGCGAATGGCGCAATGCCGATGCCCTGTACGGTTATCGCGTCAATTCTCCGCGCGCCGACCTTTCCTTCGACCGCCGCGACAGCGCACCGGGCGTGATGAAGGCCGTGGTCACCGACGAGAGCTTCACCTGGGGCGACGATCGGCCGCCGGCGACTCCCTGGTCGGAGACGGTGATCTACGAGACCCATGTCCGCGGCCTCAGCATGCTGCAGCAGGACCTCCGGCCCAACGAGCGCGGTACGTTCGCGGCGCTGGGCGAGCCGAGCTTCATCGAGCATCTGAAGCGTCTCGGCATCACCGCCGTCGAGCTGCTGCCGATCCACGCCTTTCTCCAGGACCGCTCATTGCTGCAGCAGGGGCTGCGCAACTACTGGGGCTACAACACGATCGGCTTCTTCGCACCGGAGCCGCGCTACCTGTCGAACGGCAATGCCGACGAGCTGCGCATCGCCGTGCGACGGCTGCACGCAGCCGGCATCGAGCTGATCCTCGACGTCGTCTACAACCACACCGCCGAGGGCAGCGAGCTCGGCCCGACGCTTTCCCTGCGCGGCCTCGACAATGCCAGCTACTACCGTCTGGCGCCCGACAACCTGCGCCACTGCATCAACGACACCGGCACGGGCAACACGCTCAACCTCTCGACTCCGCGCGTGCTGCAGATGGTGATGGACTCGCTCCGCCACTGGGTGTCGTGCTTCCATGTCGACGGCTTCCGCTTCGATCTTGGCGTGACGCTCGGCCGCGAAAGCCACGGCTTCGATCAGGGGGCGGGCTTCTTTGATGCCATCCGCCAGGACCCGATCCTGCAGAAGGTCAAGCTGATCTCCGAGCCGTGGGATGTCGGACCGGGCGGCTATCAACTCGGCAACCATCCGCCGGGCTTCGCCGAATGGAACGACCGCTATCGCGACGGCGTGCGCCGCTACTGGCGCGGCGATGCTGGACAGCGGGCCGACTTCGCGGCGCGCCTCGCCGGCTCGGCCGATCTGTTCGATCGGCACTGGCGGCGCCCCTGGGCCTCGGTGAACTTCGTGGCCGCGCACGACGGCTTCACACTCGCCGATACGGTGAGTTACGTCGAGCGCCACAACGAGGCCAACGGCGAAGACAACAAGGACGGCCACGGCGACAACTACTCCGCCAACTGGGGTGTCGAAGGGCCGACTGACGATCCGGCGATCCGCGACACCCGCCATCGGCTGCAGCGGGCGCTGCTCGCGACGCTCTTTCTTTCGCAGGGCACGCCCATGCTGCTGGCGGGCGACGAGTTCGGCCGCACCCAGGCCGGCAACAACAACGCCTATTGCCAGGACAACGAGATCTCCTGGACCGACTGGAGCCTGCTGGACAAGGACGAAGGCAGGGAGCTGGCGGCGTTCACCGCCCGCGTCACGGCACTGCGGCGGCGCTACGCCGTGCTGCGCTCGCCGTATTTCCTGCATGGCCTGGAGGCGCCGGCGGAAGGCGTCAGCGACATCGCCTGGTTCGACGCCTCCGGCAACCTCGTCTCACAGGAGTCCTGGAACGATGCGGAGGAGCGCCGGCTGGTGCTGCGGCGCGCCGGGCGCAACGACGACGGCTCGGTCAGCCTGCTGACGGCGTTCTTCAATGCCGGCGCCGAGGACCAGCCCTTCCGCCTGCCGCCGCCGCGCTGGCCGACACGGATCGTGCTCGACAGCGCCGATCCCGCAGGCGCCGAGCGCGAGCTCGAACGCGCCGACGATACGACCGAGATCCTCGTGGCCGCCCGCAGCGTCGTGCTGACGGTGTCCTCTCAACCGGGAGGGGGGGCATGATCCCTTGCGTCGGAAGATATGAGCGCGACTGGAGTCGCGCGCTCCCAGCAAAGACGCTCAAAGCTGGGAGCGCGGCACTCATAGGCGCTAACTTACAAAGATTCCTCACCCTGAGGAGCGGCCCGGAGGGCCGCGTCTCGAAGGGTCGGCAACAGGATCGGTGCTCGTTCCCACCCTTCGAGACGCTCGCTGCGCTCGCTCCTCAGGGTGAGGCCTTCGAGACGGCCCTTCGGGCCTCCTCAGGATGAGGTTATTGGTGGTCCGCTCAAGAGCTCGCGCCAATGAGCGGGGATTGCGCGCTCCCAGCGGGTCCCGGCCTAATTAACCGCGTCCTTCAACGCTTTGCTTGCCTTGAAGCGCGGCACGATCGCGGCCGGAATCTTGATCTTCTCGCCCGTCTGCGGGTTGCGGCCTTCACTCGCGTTGCGCTTCGACACCTGGAACGTGCCGAAGCCGACCAGCAGGACCTTCTCCTTCTTCTTCAATGACTTGGTAATGACCGTCAGAACGGATTCGATGGCATTGGCAGCATCGGTTTTCGACAGGTTGGTCGAAGCGGCGACGGCGGCGATCAGATCGTGCTTGTTCACGGAGGGCCCCTGCATGGTCCAGCACCCTCAAGTGTAAGGGCGCCCGGAAAACGGCGTCAACGTTAATACCATATTTTGTAGGTTTGGCAGCCTCAACCCCACACAGATTGCGGCCAAACGCACAACCAAACTCTCAACCAAACGCAACGAAGCCCCGGATTGCTCCGGGGCTTCGTCAAACAGTCCGGATATGACGGCTCAGTGCGCCCGGATGGCTTCGCTGCCCTCCGCCGGCTTAGCCGGCACCGGCTCCAGGTCGTTCGGCCATTCGATCGCGACCAGCGGCTCGACCAGCGCGCGGGCCAGGACCTCGTCGACCGTCGAGACCGGCACGATCTCCAGCCCCTTCTTCACGTTGTCGGGGATCTCCGGCAGATCGCGCTCATTCTCCTTGGGAATAAGCACGGTCTTGACGCCGAACCGCAGCGCCGCCAGCAGCTTCTCCTTGAGGCCGCCGATCGGCAGGACCCGGCCACGCAGGCTGATCCCGCCGGTCATCGCGACCTCCTTACGCACCGCCACACCGGTAAGCGCCGACACGATCGAGGTGATCATGTCCACGCCGGCCGACGGACCATCCTTGGGCGTCGCGCCTTCCGGCACGTGCACGTGGATGTCGCGCTTCTCGAAGATATTCGGCTTGATACCGAACGCCGCCGCGCGGGAACGGACGTAGGCGTTGGCCGCCTGCACCGACTCCTGCATCACGTCGCCCAGCTTGCCGGTGACGGTGACCCGGCCACGGCCCGGGACCAGCACGGCCTCGATCTGCAGCAGCTCGCCGCCCACTTCGGTCCAGGCCAGGCCGGTCGTGATGCCGACCAGATCCTCGAGCTCCGCCTCGCCGTAGCGGAAGCGACGGACACCGGCATACTTGTCGAGATTCTTGCGGCCGATCTTCACCTTGGTGGTCCCCTTCATGAGGATTTCCTTGGTGGCCTTGCGGGCAAGATTGGCGATCTCGCGCTCCAGGTTACGGACACCGGCCTCGCGCGTGTAGTAGCGCACGAGATCGCGTACCGCGTCGTCGTGGATGTCGAGCTCGCCTTCCTTGAGACCGTTCGCTTCGATCTGCTTGGGAATGAGATGCTTGCGCGAGATCGCGACCTTCTCGTCCTCGGTGTAGCCGGCGAGACGGATGATCTCCATGCGGTCCATCAGCGGCTGCGCCATCCGCAGCGAGTTGGCCGTGGTGATGAACATCACGTTCGACAGATCGTAGTCGACCTCGAGATAGTGGTCGTTGAACGAGGTGTTCTGTTCGGGATCGAGCACCTCGAGCAGCGCCGACGACGGATCGCCGCGGAAATCCGCACCGAGCTTATCGATCTCGTCGAGCAGGAAGAGCGGGTTCGAAGACTTCGCCTTCTTCATGCTCTGGATGACCTTGCCCGGCAGCGATCCGATGTAGGTCCGGCGATGGCCGCGAATCTCGGCTTCGTCACGCACGCCGCCCAGCGACATGCGGACGAAGTTGCGCCCCGTC
>ERZ778027.4775-NODE-4775-length-11120-cov-11.221600_pt1 | contig 11120 bp, 9 predicted proteins | sample MGYA00375757_ERZ778027 | MGnify/ENA primary metagenome ERZ778027 (study PRJEB29350, sample SAMN05389817) | bioreactor metagenome | isolation source: Ammonium sulfate bioreactor | place: South Africa: University of Cape Town | collected 2014-02-18 ... | reverse complement strand
CAATTGATTTCATTTTACTTTAGCATAAGGACAACATGAATAACTCATTGGATTTGTAGTTTTATCGGGACAACATGTTGAACTTATTGAACATTTGGTTATTCCATCAGGACAAATTTGTTCATCGATTTCAATTAAAGAAGTCAAAGTTAAATGTTTAATACATCTCGATCCCGACTCATCACATGAATATCCTTCAGCACAACAATGAATCTACACAAATCAATCAACAATTAATTATTCAAATCGATATTTAAAACAAAAGAAAAAACGCAAGACTTGGTCAGAACAACATGATGCTTGAGCATATGGACAACAACCAAACGAACTATTTGATAATGGACAACATGTTGTATCTTCAGGACATGTCGATTTTTCATCTAATTAAAACAAAATCTTACAATTTTATTTTCTACTTTTAAAGAAAAACTATATAACCTGGACATTGAATGGTTGAATATTTCAATGAAACTTTAGGTAATTGAATTGATGTTGACGAAATATTAAAATAATTTGCTGGTTTTTTAGTAAACCATGGTATTGAAATACCTTTATCACATTTATTTTCTTCGACATTACATTGATATCCATGAGGACAACAATGACTGAAATCATCTTTAACAACAATTCATCGATTCAATTCAATTCAATTCAATTCAATTCAATCACTTACTACAACAAACTGCATCAGCTAAAAGAAAAACGTAAGTTCCATTTGATTTTCAAAATGTAAAACGAATAAAGAAATAAATATTCTTACGTAATGGACAACAACCATAATCACCGGATTGTAATTGACAACATGTTTCTCCATCAGAACACGACATTTCACCTAAAATCATTTTATTATTTCGAAATTTCAATCATTTTTAAACGAACCACCAGGACAAACAACATTCGACGATTGTTGAAAACCTTTTTGACATCTTGAATGTTCAACATCACACGTATATCCAGTTGGACAACAATGAAGATGATCATCTACATTCATTCATTCATTTATTTATTTCGAAATAGTTCTTTCTTTGACTTACTACAACAGACAGCATTGGCTAAAATAAAGATTCAAAATTCGATTTCTAAACAAACAAATGACAAGCAAATAGCTTACGAATAGGACAACAACCAAATTGACCGGATTCTAGTTGACAACATGTTTCTCCATCAGGACATGAACTACGTCAAATAAATGAATTGAAAACCAAGTAAACTCAAGTCTACCTTTGTTCATCTAGTTTAACATAACAAACAATTTTGTTTTCATTTAACAAAAAACAAACAGAAGACAAATATGAGACCTGGACATTGAACTGATCGATATCCACAACAGATTACAATCGAAATTATCAACAAAATTATTAATTTCATCATTTCGTTTTTTTATTCTTTACGAAAAAAAGACGCGTAAATAAATAAATCAATAAAACAAAAAGAAGAACAAACGAAGAGAAGAACCAGTGAAAATACGATTGACGAAAGAGGACGCCGATTCCTAAGATTGATATTTGAAGTCAATGTAGAAAACAAACTTTACGAATTTATTTTCCTTTGTCAATACGAAAAAAAAAAGTAATTAAATTGAATACATAGAAATACGATGATGTTCTTTCTTCTCTTGTGCATATACCAAAAAGAAATGAACGAAAAAAAAAAAAGAGAGATTTTATTTGCTTTGATTAAATCATAAGAATTCGAAAGTAATTCATTTGGCTCAATTGTAAGATGCAAAGCAGATTGTTATTTGTCTTAATCATATTTGCGTGTGATTTATTCGTTGGAATCAATGGTTATGGTTGCCGTTGTTCGTGTTGTACTGGTTCTGGTTGTTCATTAACTTATTTAGGAAGTATTTCAGTGACAACATGTGCAAGTACATCGTGTGTTGACGCATGTAAAGCAATGTATACATCATGTTCAATTGGATCGATCAATGCTGTTTGTAATGCCAATCAGTTTTATAGATTTTATTCGATTTTGTGTTTGATTTGTTTATCAATTTTACTTTCGAAAATATTTGTATAAAAAGAAAGAAAACTAACATTTCGAAATAGATCTTCTTTTGAAAATGAAAGAAAAACGATGTTAAATGTTTATTCTTTTAAGTGTTGGCAAATATTTTCAATAACGATGATCGATTACCTTTTTGCCAACGCTTTTTTTCTTTTCTCAATCCAAATGAAAAACGATCGAGAAGAAGAAGTCGAAGAAAAATTCTGTCGCCATCGTTTTTTTGCTCATTTGATTTTCTAACAACAAACAAAGCTTTTGAAAAGAAGGAGAAAAGTGAAGCATATTAACGAAGAGAATAAAAAGAAAAAGAAACATTTTTCTTACAAAATCATTCGGTTCGAATAGTTGAAAAAGATGTCTGTTGAAAGTCCACGAGCTCTTTTCGGTTACGATCGAACTCATTCGATATCACCAAACAAACGATTGTCAACCTTACCGATGATTGAACATCCATCGAAACGATTCGATCAAAATCAAAGAAATTCGTTAGATATTCGAGGAAGATCAAGAGATGGACTTGGTAATGGACAAATCATTCGAACTCAATATTCAACAAGAAGAAAACATCGACGAATGAATTCAACATCAAATAATGATAAACTTTCGAAATCATTCGATACTTTTCAAGAAATTCCTGAATATGCAAATACAACTTATGTTGACGATCGAGACAAAGTTCGTTTGCCTATTTTTGGTAAGATTGACACATTGATTGGTTTGACTTATGATTTGTGATTGTCTTCTACAAATTGAAGGTCGTCGAGCTGAAAGTTCAAGATCATTCGATGGAAATGTTGAAGAAAGAGAAACTCCTCGAACATTACGAATCATTATTGATGAACTTGAAAGTTCGTTAAGAGACAAAGTTCGATCTCAATTACACGATGTGAGAACTAAATTTCGTCATTCTGCACAAAATAATTCCAATGGGAAAATAGATCGTCAAGCGTTACATCATTTCATTGCAACAATCTTTGGAACACAAAAACAAATTTCACACAATCATATCGACAAACTTTTACAACGACTCAATCTTAAACATCAAACGAAAATCAGGTTTTTCTCTTCTTTCGTTTTCTTGTTCAATTGTTTTTGATTTCGACTGTGTTTTTAGTTTCGATGAATTCATCGAAGGTCTATTCAACGGTGAAGAACAACTTCCAGGTTGGATGTCTCATCAACCAACATCGAGATCACAATCTTCATCATCACGACGAACTGCAACTCAATTGTTTTTTATTCTCAAAGAGAAAGTTCGAGCTCGGTTAGTTTGACCTTTATTGTTCTTGTTGATTTTCTTGTTGACAATGTACTTCAATATAGAAATCAAGATTTAGCTAAATTGATTCCTGCATTAAATGGTGGACCTACTTCAAGAATATTCAAAGCTCAATTTTACAATGCACTTCTGAAAATGGGTTATTCATTCAAAGATACCGAATTCGATAAACTTTGGGACAGGTTTTTTCACATCAATTCAATTGAATATCAATTCAAACAGAGTTTCTCTTTTTTTTTTCTTGTCAAGATTTGATACCGATGGATTTAAAGCTGTGAGTTCGGATAAATTTCTAAAAATTCTAACAAATGAAGCAATTGGTGAAGAAACATTTGTACCAATCTATGAAGATCCCATTGTTGAACAATCATCATCAATTGAAACAACAACAACAACAACAACAACAACAACAAATAACCAAAATGAAACACAACCGAAAACACCACGTCGACCAAGTAAATTCATTTTCTTTTCGTTTTTTATTTCAATTGAATTTTGAATGTTGAAAAAAAGCGTCTCAATCTCAACTCGATGAAAATCAAATTCAAAAATGGTTAAATCATAAATTTCCTCATGGTTTTAGTCAACTTGAAAAATCTCTCGAACGTCTAGATTTCAAACAAATGGGAACAGTTTGTTTTTGTTTTTTTTATTGTTGAGAGTTGAGTAAACACAATTGATTTCATTTGTTTGTTTTAGTTGCCTCGTGATCGTTTTCTTGAAGAATTAAAACGATTCGGTTTGAAATTAGAACCGCATCTGTTAGAATTCTTTTTAAAACGTTTAAATGTCGATTTATCTTTGACCAACGATGGAATTCCTTATCACGATGTTATCAATGCTTTCAAACAGAAAAGTGATCCAACAAGAAAACGAATCAATGCTGATAATCCTTTGTGAGATTTCATTGTCAAAGAAAACATTTTTATCATTGATTCGTTTGTTTAGACCACCTGAAGAAAATCGTCAAACAGCATTGGAAAGACAAATCGATTATTGTTTATCGATGAATTATGAACGAGTTCGTGAACAATTGAAACGTTTAGATACATGTCGACATGGTACGGTAACTGCCAATGAAATTCGATTGATTGTTGAAGATTTAATAAATTATACTTTGAAACCTGATGAATATTATCAATTTCTCAAACAAATTCCGATGGATGAAAACGGACGAGTTAAATACAAACAATTTCTCAATCAACTTTTAGATCGAACTCTTCTCGTTCAAGAACAACAACTGAAATCATCACGAAGTCCACAATATGAATTTACTCAACCGATCAATCCAAAAGACAAACTCAATACTCAACAATTAAAACAAAAACGAACAGAAAAACATGAAGATTCAATTGACAATTTCAATCAGTCAGTTGATTCATCATCAAAAACGAGATCCATCGATGAAGTTCAGATTATTCTTTGTCCAACAATTTCAATTCGAATTGTTTTTCTTCTCTTTTGATTTTAGTTAAGAGAAATGTTAAAATCGTTAATTCGAAGTCGATACAAAGATATTGAAAATGAATTCAAACGACTTGATCGAGGTTCATATGGTGAATTGACACCTGATCTTCTCTATGAATTATTCAAACGGTTTGTTATTTGTCAACTACGTCAAATCGTCATCGTTGAATTGTTTGTTGTTGTTGTTGTTGTTTAGTCTTGAAGTGAATCCTGTAGTGACAAGAAATGAAATCGATTTGATTTGGTCTCGTTGTCATTTAAAACGAGATGGAAACTTAGAATTTTATCAATTTCTTCGTGAATTCGGTTATTCAAAACGATCAGCTCATTATCCGAATGCGAAATACAATCCACCGAAACGAGGCGATGCAGATTTTATTCTCACATCGAATCGTTTGTATGGCGATTCGGTTCTTGTTCGTGGAGCTGTTCTCAATGTTATTCGAGCTAAATGGGACGAACTAAGACGAGAATTTGCTGAATTAGATCCTTATCGAACATCGTTCATTCAATCGGATGAATTCGATGATATTCTCATTGAACTTTGTCCTTCCGTCAATCAAGATGATCTCGATGCTCTCAAATATCGATTTCAATCGACGAATGATTCCAGGTTTGATTCAATTTCAATTTCATTTTGCTTAATTGTTTCTTTTTCGATTGAAAAGAATAAATTATGTTCGATTTTTGAAACATAATGCTCCATCACCTGAATTGATCGGTGTTGCTGATGAATCTCATCGAAATCATTTGCCAACAATTCACGAGAAATCTCCTCGATCAACAACCGATCGATCGATGTTAGCTCAAGTTTTAAATAAATTAAGACGAAAATTATCGGATTCATATAAACAATTACGACGAACATTTAAACAACGAGATTCAGCCAATACGGGCTCAGTACCTGTCAAAACTTTCAAAGATATTCTCGTTCAATACAAATGTTCGTTAAATGATGAAGAATTCTATACATTAACATCACAAATTGATACTAAAATGGATGGAACTATTAATTATAATTATTTTCTTCAACAATATGTCAAAAACACTTAGTTATTTTTCTTCTTATTTTTACTAACAAAGAAAAAGATTCTTTTTTTTTTCTTATTTCATTTTACAAAAAATTAACCAATCATATAAATTATCATTTTTTTAAATCTTTGTCAACTCTGCCATCTAACTTGTTTTTTTCCTTTGACATTATTTGAGAAAAAGAAGAATTGATAAAGAGAATTTGAAGTTGCAAAACAAACATGTCATGTAGTTACCGTCAACTACTTTTGTTCGATTGTGATGCTGGTCGGTCAAGTTTATTCAACAATTTAGAAATTGTCAATCAAATTCCATTGAATTGTCAATGTTATTTATTTTGGAATAACAATGATCCACAAATAACACTAAATCTCAATCGATTATCTCAAATAGAACAACGAATTCATCTTTGTCCTTCGACTTTACGAAATTCGAAAAATTCAGCAGATGCTAAACTTATCTATTTCTTAGGAAAATTTGTCAACGATTTTCCATTTATTTTAATTGTTCATGGGAATGATCAAATCTATAGCGAAGTCATTTCTACTGTCAAATCAGAATTCAATTCACAAAAAATTGAAGAAAAACAAATAAATGAATCGCCCCATAGTCAAATGTTACAACAGATAATTGAACAATGTCAACAACGAAATCGCAAATGGAATTGTGTAGATTCAACACAAATCCAAAGACTCGTCATCAACAAAAACAAATGCTTTCAATGTACAAAGGAATTTAAACAATATCTATCTCTCTACGATCATATCAAATCGAAACATAAGAGTGTATCATGTTCTATTATCTGCAAATGTAATCTGAAATTTGCCAATCGTCAAGACTATTCACGCCATAAAAAAACAGAAGCTAAACGTACAAGAAAAGCAATTCAATGTTCTCGAATGAATTCATTTCCTAATCTTTTTATTAAATCTGATTCACTTCCATTATTATTATCAGCTGACAAAAATAATAAATGTCCATTTAACGGTTGTCAACGTCTTTATAAATCAGATGGATTCATCGCTCATCTTCAATCAAAACACAAAAATGATATTCATATTCAAATACAATGCTGTGATTCAGCTATCAAACGCACTTTACAAGAATTTTATGAACATATTCAATCTCAACACAATATTGTTGATGTTGAAATCATTGTTACTTAAAACAAGAGAAAAGAAAAGAAAGAATAAACATGTGATTTGATTTGTTTTTGTTTGTTTAAATCGATGAAGAATATAGCGGCATCTCGGTAAACGAAAGATCGATTGTTCGATTGATTGGAGACGTTAGAAAAGAAAATGAATTCATCGAGTAAAGATCGATTATCATCGTTTGGTGAACGTCTTCAATCGCTAAGTGATTCGTTTTATTCAACAATTGTCGAAGAATCGAAAGAAAATAAATTTCAAATCAAAACTGCAAAACAATTAGAAAATGTTCAATGTCAAGATTTTACATTTGATCAATGTTCAACAAATGATTTATCATCGAAAGATGAATTTAGTTTTACTTTTCATTCGATTGATCAAACGAAAATCGAAAGAAAATCATCAAAGAAAATGAAAGCAACAATGAATCATTGTTCAACTCCAAATTCAACAATTCGAAACAAAAACAATTTCTTAAAAAAGAAATGCGAAGAAGAAACAATTGTTGTTGATGAACAACGAAGTCCACCGAAGAATCAACCGATGATCATCGGTTATTATCCAGTTGTTACTTATCAACCTATTCCATTCATTCAATCACCTATCTATTTAACAAATCAACAAATTCAAAAATAGTTCTTTTCTCTCTCACTGTGTGTCGAGCTTCGTTTGACCTTGTAAATTCATAATTGACAAAAAAAATGAATATAAATTGTCGACATTGATTTCAATAAATGTGTAAAAAAAAATGATACTTTTGTCTGCCATTGGCAATTTCGAGATTCAGTTGATTAATCATGCGAAACTAAAAACAAATCAAAAACGAAAAAAAAAAAGACATCGAAATATTCATTCGATTCGATCGTCATTGTTAACAAAACAAAAATGGCTCAACAAAGTTCAATTCAATCGGAAGATTTAGCTGAAAATAGTCTTTTGGTTTGGTTAGATGAAACAATTGACTTGAATAAATGCAAAGAATTTCAACGTATTATTAGTACTGTCAAAGGATTTAACGATATTTCACAAGCAATTCAATTTGTCAAAGAATTTGTTGATGAAAAGATTTGTTTGATTGTTAGTGAATCAATGAGTAAAGAAGTTATTCCAAAGATTCATGATTTCAATCAAATATATTCGATTTTAATTTGGTCTCAACAACAAACGAATTCAATCGATGATAAATGGCGTAAAAAATGGTTGAAGATCAAAGGCATTTTCTCGAATATTTCATCAATTTGTCTTCATCTCGGTGAAATTTATCACGAATGTGAACGAAATGCGATGTCAACTAGTTTTTTTAATATTCAAAACGAACTTCAAAAGAAGAATCTCAAAGATCTCGATCGTTTCTATGTGTGTAGTCAAACTCTTCGAGATATTTTACAAACAATTCCATCGAAACAACGACATTTTAGAAAATTTGTTGAATATGCACGTCAATTATATATTAATAATCAACAACAATTAGATAAAATCAAAGAATTCGAAGATAATTATCATAGTAAAACGCCAATCTATTGGTATACGTACGCTGATTTTATCTATCCAATGTTAAATCGAATGTTTCGTTCGATGAATACAAAGAATTTAACTCGAATGTGGTTTTTAATTGATGATCTTCATCGACATATTGGTCAATTGTATACTCAACAAATTCAACAATCGAAAGAACAATTTCAAGTCTATCGAGGTCAAGGATTTCACAAATCCAAATTCGAACAATTAATTAAAAATCGAAATGATTATTTTTCATTTCATAATTTTGTTTTTGCAACTAAAAATCGACAAATTTGTTATGAATTCGCTCGAAATACTCAACAACATAGTGATTATGTTGGCGTTCTATTTGTGTTGAAGATTGATCCATCTCAAGGTGTAACACCATTTGCTTCAATAAATTCAGTGAGTTATTATCAATATGAATTCGATGAATTTCTCTTTTCGATTCATTCGATTTTTCGTATTGAAAATATTCAACCGATTGATGAAATCTTTCAAATAACTTTAACATTGACAACAAATGAACATGACGTCAATCTCAAACAATTAACAGATTTTATTCGTAAAGAAAGTTTTCCGAATGAAAACGGTTGGATGAAATTCTCATTGGTTTTATGTAAATTCGATGAATTAACTCAAGCCAAAGAAACTCTTCAATTTCAAAACGAACAAACCAAAGATCAAAATGAAAAGGCGAATATTCTCTATCAATTAGCGTTGATTTATATCGATGGAAATCAACTCGATCAAGCATCGGATTCTCTTGAAAAGTCCATCGAGATTTTCAAAGAAAATCTTCCATCGAAACATTTTCAATTGTCCGAATGTTACGATCATTTAGCAAATATTTTCTATAAACTTGGTCAATATGAAAAGGCGCTTGTTTACTTCGATAAAACATTTGAAATTCAACAGAAAATATTTCCTCGAAATCATCCGTCGATTGCAAAATCTTATTCGAATCTCGGCATTCTGTTTAGTCAAGTTGGACGATATGAAAATGCTTTAGGTTGTTTTGAAAATGCATTAGACATTCAACAACAAATACTCGAACCTCATCATCCTCTTCTCGCAACATCATTGACCAATCTCGGATCGGTTTACGATGAAATGCACGATGATACAAATGCATTTTCTTGTTATCAACGAGCTCTAACTATTCGACAACAAACACTTCCATCGAATCATCCAGATATCGCTTGTTCACTCAATAATCTCGGTAATATCTATCAAAACACAGGTCAATATCAACAAGCACTTCAATTCTATCAACAAGCCTTACAAATTCGAGAGAAAATTGTCGATTCAAATCATCCTCAATTAGCTGAATCGTATAATAACATTGGTAATATCTATTTCGATCAAGAACAATATCAACAAGCACTTTCTCTATATGAAAAATGTTTACACATTCGACAACAAATTCTCGATGTCAATCATCCAATGTTAGGCGATATCTATAATAATATTGGTGCTGTTTATGATCAACTCGAAGATTATTCTCAATCACTTTCATTCTATCATAAAGCTTTAGCAATTCGACAACAAACTCTTCCTCCGAATCATCCCAATTTAGCTGTTTCCTACAGTAATATCGGTGTTGTTCATGATAAATTAGGTCAATATCCTCAAGCGATCTCTTCGTATGAAAAAGCCATTGAAATTCAAGAGAAAACACTTCCATCGAATCATCCCGATTTAGCATCGTCATATAATAACATTGGAGCTATGTATGAAGATATGAAAAATTATTCTCAAGCGTTGACATTCTATAGGAAAGCATTAGACATTCGATTGAAATCACTTCCATCGAATCATCATGATCTTGGTGTTTCATTTAATAATGTTGCTGTTGTTTATCAACATTTGAAAGATTATCCTAAAGCACTTTCATTCTATGAGAAAGGAATTCAAATTCAATCGGAAACACTTCCACCTAATCATCCCGATTTAGCTTCATCGTGTAATAAAATAGCAATTATCTATGAAACCATGGGTGATTTTATTCAAGCCAAACAATTCTATGAACAAGCGTTGCATATTGGACAACGATCTCTACCGGACAATCATCCACATTTACTTATCTATCAAAACAATGTCACAGATATTCAACACAAATTATAATTTTTCTTTTTTTTTTTGCTTTTTTTCTCGAATAAAATCAAAAGAAATGAAGTCACGTTTGTACTCTGAATTATTTATCTAGGTGACAATCTACTTGCGAAAAAGAAAGCAATCAACCATTTCAATGATTTTATCGATTAGATAGAAATAGAAATATATGTTTTTCTTTTTCGAAAAAGACGAAGAAAGAAGAAGAACACAATGGCTCAAATTCAAATTCATGTTATCGAAGCTAAAAATCTGAAGAAAAAAGATTTATTTAGTGAAAACGATGCTTATGTTCAAGTTTATCTTGCTGAAAGTGATTTTCCTAAACAAAAAACAACGGTGAAATCAAATACAAAAGATCCTGTTTGGAATCAAATTCTAATTTTGTACGAAGACTATTTTTTTGTCGTTGTTAGAAAATCTGATTTGAATCTCTCGTTTAGAAATCATTTACATGGATTCAATACACTTCAAGTGGAACTTTTTGATAAAGATCGATTTCACGATGATAAAATTGGAAGTGTAACTGTTGATTTAACTGATTTACCACAAAAACGTAGTTTTCT
>ERZ778027.4772-NODE-4772-length-11124-cov-11.269943_pt1 | contig 11124 bp, 14 predicted proteins | sample MGYA00375757_ERZ778027 | MGnify/ENA primary metagenome ERZ778027 (study PRJEB29350, sample SAMN05389817) | bioreactor metagenome | isolation source: Ammonium sulfate bioreactor | place: South Africa: University of Cape Town | collected 2014-02-18 ... | reverse complement strand
AATCTGGGGGTCAGGAGTTCGAATCTCTTCGGGCGCGCCATTTCAGAACAGAACTGCGAACGTCGAACGCCGCCGAATCCACGTTCGAAGCGGCCACCAGGGCGCGAGGCAGCTCTGATTTCGATCCCATGATGCGAACCTCGTCGTCCGCCACCTCGACGCGCTACGCGAACGCGCGTAGGTGATCCCGCCGATAGCCGCCGCTTTCAAGGCGCAGGCCCTAGCGGGCGGTGCGGGAGAAATCGTCGATCATGTCGAGGCTGACCGACTCGCCACCGGCGCTGTCAAGCGTGGCCTGGGTCCGCTCGGCGTCGGCCGTGGCCTGATCCCGAATGGCCTTGAGGCCGGCGATGCGGTCCTTGAGCACCATATCGTCCTTATCGACGATGCTGCCTTCGATCGCGTCATAGAGGCGGTCAAGGCGCTGGTCGGTCTCGGTGATTCGCTTGTGGAGTTCGGCAAGGTGCTGGCGGCGGCGCTCGGCGCGGTCTTCACGGCCGTCAAGCAGATTGGCGAGGATCGTCTTCAGCTGCTTGGGCTGGAGCAAGCGTTCCTCTATGCGGCTCGCCACGAGATCGTCGAGCTTGTCCATCGCGATCGTGCGGCCATTTGCGCTAATCCCCAGCGGCCGTCGTCGCGCGTGAAGAAACGGCGTTCGTTGAGGTAGCTGGCGATGGCTTTGACGCCCATGGGGCCGGTCGTGCCGTTGCCTTGATGCACGCAAAGAGCCGCTTGAGACCCAGCGGCTTTTGCGATGCTTCAATCAACGCGTGAAGGTGCGCTTTCAACGAAGGACTTGCCTCGTATCGGATGCGCCCTATCTTAGCGAAGCCTGCTAACGGAGAGTGAAGATGAGCGATGAGGACGAGAAGCGGATACAGGAAATCCTTTCACGCTTCAGCGACGGGCTCGAAAGCAAGGACGCGAAGGTGCAGCAGGTCAAGGATACGCTGCAGGCTTTCCTTGAGAACGGGCCCGGTACGCGCGAGGAGCGGCAGCTGATAGTGCTCGACAAACTCCTCCTGATAGACGCCTCGTTCAACGACTTCCGGAGCAAGCGCAACTGAATATGCGCTCCATGAACGCACGGCCTCCGCTGAGAGCTTTTGAGGTCTTGCAGAACCGTGCGGTGCCCCCGGGTCTCGGCGCGGGCCGCCAGTAATTTCGGTGCGACAGCCTCGTTCCTATGATCCCGCTGAGCATCGCGGCCGGGAAGCCGGCCGCGACCTCGAATTCTAGGTAAGGCCAGCATAGTAGTCGTCGACTGCTTTGGTGCGGCCACGGTCTGTCCAATCCCAGCTGCTCGCTGATGCATACCTGGGCGCGCCGTTGAGCTGCTCCTCGGTTACGCCGACCCGGTACCCTCCAACATCGGTGTCGTATTTCAGGCTGTTCCAGGGAAGCGGATAATGGTCATTTCCGATGCCGAGAAACCCGCCGAACCCAAGGACCGCGTATGACACTCGTCCACTCCTCTTCTCGATCATGACGCGCTCGATCTCGCCGATCTTCTCGTTGTCGCGGCCGTAGACCGCGGTTCCTTCAACCTTATCGCTGCCGATTAGGGTGCCGGTTTCTCTTGCTTCTTTGGCCATGAGATTCTCCTCGCTAGGGATGGAAAACCGGCTCGCACCGCAAACGTTCCCGGTGTCCCGATGCTAATGGCCGGCGCAGCCGGCGCATGGAAGTAGAGCAGCAGCGTCAGCATCAGCATCAGAACGAGGCCGCAGTTATGGCGACGATGAAATCATGAGACATGATCCGCCAGCGCCGCCGCGTAAATGTTGGTTTCAAGCCGTAGCAAAAATACTGTCGCTTAGCTTATTGACAGTCTCTTGAACTAGCTTTGTCTTAGCAGTCCTTCCGATGTGACGTCGCGGTTGCGAACCAAGCAGCTAATCATTCCCAGACCAGGGATCGAGGCGGAACGCGAAAGCCCTACTTTGGCGTCTTGCCGTGGCAAACATCGCAGAGAATGCGCCATTTTAAGATTTCCAACTCAAGCCCGGGATTTTTGTAAACGGAAGCTCATGGCCCGGAACGCTCCGCCCGGAACGCTCCGCCGTGGTGTCCATCGGCTTAGCAGGTGCATCGCGCTGGAAGCCCAGCGTTTCAACGTCCAGGTCGAATTGGCCGAAGCTGCGGAACTGATCGAAGCCTGGCATCCTGACGTATAGCGAGTATTTTAAGTAAGTACGTGACGCAAACGTCCACCAGAGGGAATACGCCTGCTGGCGTACCGGCATCTGGCGACCGGACGCAAGTCAACGGCAGTTAGCGCAAACCAAGGCTGTTATAGTCGTGGACGATTTTTTGCGATCCCTTTTGGGATTGCCTACGCTGCGGTCCGTCTTTGTGCCATAGCTCTGGCTTCGTCCATGTCAACTGCTCCGCCTTTGTCTCCGCCGGTGACTTTTCCCGCGCCAGGACCAGCGCCTAAATCCGCGCCAGTCTTCGGGTCGCCTTCTTGTTGCGACATTGTGCGAGCGCCTAGGGCTTTGAGAGCTGCCATGTCAATCGAGCTGAGCTGAACGGTGGCCTCGCCATCGCCGCCATCTGCTGGAAGGCTTGATTCCAACTCATCCACCCTTTTCCATTGCTTGCCGCTATTCCATGGGCCGTTCGGCTCTGCGCCGCCTTGCGAAGTATTTACATAAGTATCTGCGAAAGTTTTGAGTCCCGGAAGTTTGCCAGGTGGAAAGTTATCTGCGATGGCATAGAGCGCTTTCTCGAATGACTTCTGGTGAGCGATCTCACGAGTCATAAGAAAGCCCAGTGCCTCCTTAATACCAGGATCGTCGGTTAAATTGATGAGTCGCTCGTACACAATCTTGGCCCGGCTTTCAGCGGCTATGTTCGAGCGTAGATCGCAAGTAGGATCACCCCGGCTATCGATATAGGCGGCAGTCCATGGAACTCCTGAAGAATTGGTGAGTGCCGGACCGCCACCATAGAGGATCGATTGAGTGTGGCTATTCCCACCCTTCGTGAGGGACATATAGAGTTCAGCTTCCTCCATGCTGCCTTCAGAAATTTGGGCTTTGGCGCCTTTGTTGAGCATTGCGACGATGGAACCAATCACTTCAAGATGACTGAGCTCTTCGGTAGCGATATCGAGAAGCATGTCCTTGCGGCCAGGGTCGTCGTCAGCCAGTCCCTGCGTGAAATAGCGCATCGCCGCTGCGAGCTCGCCGTCAGGACCGCCGAACTGCTCCAGCATAAACGAACCGAGCACCGGATTTGGTTCCGAAACGCGGACAGTGTATTGCAAGCGCTTGTTGTGCATGAACATGCGTGATCTCCGTTGCTTTTGCCTACAACGAACCGGCTCCCGCTTGGGCGGTTCCTAGCTGACAAGAAATATTTCGATCGACCGATTCAATGAACGGGCGGTTGCTTAGCTCCTCTGTGTCTTGTGTTAGGCATTCGCCCTTGAACTGGTATCAGCCTTGACCGCACCATGGCTGTCACAACGACCGCGGTCGGCAAGGCCTTGATCGCGCCAACGACGGCCAACCTCCCCGCTCATCTCCGAGTAGTAGGGCCGCAAATCGAGTAGTAGGGCCGCATCGTCGGAACGAACGCAGGCCGTTGCCTCCTGCGGCGCTAAAAAAATAATTCTGAGACTCCGGAACGAAGGCCTGCAGGTGCCATGAGCCGTTCACGGAGAATCTCATAAGGTGTCTTTCCGTTCTTGCGGACCCGGGCGCCTCCGGCAGCCGGCTGAAGCCGTTGCGCCTGAAGCCTTGCCGCCTGGCTCAAGAGAAGGATGTCTCGCAAGTCCGTATCCAACACAATAATCAATCATGATGCGGTTGGCCCTGTGCCGGCGCAGTGCCATGTAATCACAGACGCTGCCTTGTTGTTCGCCCCTGTCGAACCGTTGATTCTTCCGCGAGTCCGGTGCGAGCGCCGGGCTTTTGATGACGGGAACTCCGCCACTTGATGGGGATTATCCCAAATCGATACTGAGCCGCACAAGCCACGCGAAGAACCCGTTTCCGAAGTCTCGAATTACTGAAGCCTCAGGTTACCAACCACATCACATGAAGCTGGTCTAACATGAATAAGGAAAACAACATCGATCGCGTCTGGGACATCATTGAAAAGGTGGGCGTTTGCATGCTGACAACGCAATTCGCTGATGGATTGCGTGCGCGACCACTGGAAGCAAGACCTGATCGCGGCGCTGGCCTGATTTTCTTCGTAACCGATATTCACAGCGCCAAGGAGCAGGAGATTGAGGCCAGGCCCGATGTCGGACTCATCTTTATCGATGCAAACGAGAAAGCTTATCTGTCGATCACCGGTCGCGCCGACATGATCCACGATGCGGACAAGATAGAGGCGGCATGGCGAAAGACTGATGAATTGTGGTGGCCAGGAGGGCCAAGCGATCTCAATGTATGCCTGTTGCGAATCGAGCCTTTTATCGGGGAATTGTGGGATGGACCAGCAAGTGCCATGGCGACCATCTTCGAGTTCGCCAAGGCGAAGTTCACCGGAGAGAGGCCGAACCTCGGTGAGAACCGCAAGGTGACGGTCAAGATGTAAGAACGCCGTGGCGCGGTGAGTTCATCTGCATCGGCACAGGTGGCCGGCGCCCGCCTGGCTAATTGCGTGGGCCGCGGTTTCAGATATCGATACCACTCGGGCAGGAGTAACGACATGAAACACGCGGCCGCTTTAGTCTCGATGGCGACCGGGGTTCCAGCATATGTGTTTCATCAGATGCAAATCCTCGAGGCAGCCCGAGCTATCTTGGGCTCGCTATATCCGCAGTTTGAAACGCTCTCCACTCTTTTCGCCAATACTGGTATACAGCGCCGTTACGGCGTCAAACCGATCGAATGGTACTACGAGCCGCGTGGCTGGCCGGAGCGGACTCAGGCCTTTCTCGAAGGCGCGGAAGCCTTGTTCGTCGATGTCGCGCACAAAGCTATCGAGCGCGCCGATCTCAGCGCGGCCGACATCGACACCGTCGTCACGGTGTGTTCGACCGGCATTGCCACTCCGACACTGGAGGCGCGCGTCGCCGGGAAACTTGGTTTTCGGCCGGATGTGTCGCGGGTGCCAGTGTTTGGACTGGGCTGCGCGGGTGGCGTCGCGGGACTGTCGATTGCATCGCGCTTGGCGCAAGCGCGGCCTGGCACCGACGTGCTGCTAGTGGTGCTTGAACTTTGCACGCTCGCAGTTCGCCACGACGAATTGACCAAAGCCAATATCGTTGCTGCTAGTCTGTTTGGCGACGGGGCTGCCGCTGTTGTGTTGCGTGCCGGTGATGGAGGTGCAACTTGTATCGAGGCGACCGGAGAGCATCTGTGGCCGAACACGCTGAATATCATGGGGTGGCGCGTGGACCCCGAAGGATTTGGCGTGATCTTTCAGCGCACGATCCCTGACTTCGTAGCTAAGCACATGAAACCCGGCGTCACGGCAGTCTTGTCCGGGATGGGTCTGTCGATTGAAGATATCGATGGCTTCATCTGCCATCCAGGCGGCACGAAGGTCATTATCGCGATCGAGCGAGCTTTTTCGCTCGATCAGGGGACGCTCAACAACGAACGAAAGGTTATTGCCGATTACGGGAATATGTCGGCGGCCACGGTCCTGTTTGTGCTTGAGCGGGCCCGCGCGCGGGGCCTGCCGCCGCGATCGCTAATGACCTCGCTCGGGCCCGGCTTTACGGCAAGCTGCGTCACTCTGCGTCACGTCGCATCGTGACCCTCGCCATCCTCATTCTCGCGCTGGTCACCCTGCAACGGCTAGGCGAGCTCGTCATATCCCGATACAACACCCGCAGGCTATTGGCGCAAGGCGCGATCGAGATCGCTCCGGGTCATTATCCGTTCGTAGTTATGATCCATGCCGCCTGGCTGACCACCTTGTGGATATGGGGTCGCGGCCAGGACGTAAATCTTGTCGCTCTTTCGATCTTTATTTTGTTGCAGGCCCTTCGCGTTTGGGTGCTGGCGACGCTCGGATCGCGATGGACAACGCGCATCATTGTGTTGCCTAACGCGCCTATGGTTACGTCGGGGCCATACAGATATTTATCACATCCAAACTACGCAATCGTCGCTGCGGAAATCGCCATTTTGCCGCTCGCTCTTCATCTGGTGTTGATAGCGTCGATCTTCACCGTCTTGAATGCGCTGGCGCTTGTCATCCGTATTCGTGCTGAATCCCGAGCACTCGCAACTGTGCGGGGTTAATTATGTCTGCCGACATCAAGGCTGAAGACCAGCCGCAGCACGGTTGCGAACGGATCGAGGCAAAGGATCATTCTCAGTCATGTGTGACGCTCCGGCGGATTTCTTCATTCTCGCTCTCGTCAGCCTTGCTCCTAAACCGCCTTCCAGGCAATAAGCACTAGCACGACGGCAATCGCTAAATCTGAAATCATCGCCATCGTCCGCTTTGAATTGCCTCGGGCATGAGGGATATGGCCTACGCCTGCGAGCGCATAGTAAATTCCGCCAACAAACGCCCCGCCGAACAGCAGTTGCGGCCAGACAAGCGACAGCGCGCCAAGTGAGCCCATCGCTAAATTGGCGAATCCGAGTTCTCTCACGATGCCAAAAGCAGACCGATCTTCAATGTGGAAGATATCTCGTGCAGTGAATGCAGGCTGCATAACTTGACGGATGCCGGCAATGAGCAATCTCAGCATTGGCCAGAAGACAAACCATTTCATGGCTGACGTGGAGAGCGTGTGACCAAATGCGAGCGCCTCGATAGCGGTCGAAGCGATCGGAAAAATCAGAAGAAGCAAAAGAATGGTGATAAAATACATTTGAGGTATTCAAAGGCAACTTGGAAGCGATGGCAAGCAATGTTCGTCATGTTGGTGCTATCTGTCTCGGGTCAGTTGCCGTGACATTCTCCAGCGACGGTTCTTCCTAGCTCAGATTACTGATTGGCACCGTTTAGAGTGAGCTTCCTTGCTCTCTACGGAAAGCGTTTGCTGGTGCTCGATCTTTTGGATCTGTTTGATACGAACTCCACGGGATAGCGCATGCCCATTTTCGCAAGGTCAGCAGCGTTGGCGCTGGGGGGCGCAGCGGAGATCCGGGGTCCGAAGATCGAACTTGGCGCCGAAGGCGCGCGGGCCTTCAAGGCATGCGAAGTCTTCGAAGTCCAAACGGAAAAAACGGGCGATAAAGGCGATCCAGCCACGGCGAACGTCCGTGCGGTTCAGGGCGAGGGTGCCGTAAGCTGCGTTGGCAGCAAATGCTGGTTTCAGTCTGTTTCAGTGGCGAAGCGCCTGGACGGAGCTAGGCGAATTACACAGCCTGCGGTTGGTCTCTGTCTCAAAAATACGACGACGAGCTTGGCGGGTAAAGAGCTAGCCAAACTCCCCGCCAGGCTCTCCCGCATCCTAACGAGCGATTAAGGGGCGGCCCGTTTTGGGGTGAGGCCTGGCGTAAGCCGTCCAGACCTCGGCGCCGTAAATCGAGCTTCTCGGCATACGGAAGAAAGCGCGCCTGGAGCGATCGCTCAAATCCGCAGCCGACGCGCCGGCATCTGCAATGAACCGCGCGGCATGGTTCGATACCGTCCTTCCGGTTGACGGAGTTTGAATCCAATTCATACTCGTTTCTGAATTTTGTCCTCATTGTGGAAGATGCCAGTGCCGGCGTCCAAAAGGAATGCCATTCGCGATGCGGCATCGTCCCCTCGATGGCGCACGCGAAGCACGGGCGTCCTTGGCGTTGTGGTATTGGCGCTTGGTCTTGCCGCCGTTGCTTCCGTCGAAAAGCCGGATGTGTCTTTGGGCAGGCTCTGCATCGCTCTTTTTATCACAATTCTCGGCGCTTTCGCCTGCGCGGAGTTTGGCCGTCTTTCGCGTCTCCGCTTGATAGGCATCGATACGGTGCTTTGCCTGGTCATCCCGTCCTGGCTTGCAGGCATTGCCTGGATTCCCCGAGATACAGTCGTTTCGCTGGGCGCTGCGACCGAACGGTTGGATATCCTCGGATGGCTTATCAGCGTCCTCGTGCTCGGTGGCTGCTTACAAATCAACTGGAGAACGATGCGAGGCATGGCCCTGAAACTCGCGATTCCCGTGATCGGCGGGACTCTCGCGGCGTCAGCGACGACGTGGGGCCTAGCGGCGCTTTGGGGGAGCGACTTTCCGAGAACGTTTTTCCTCCAGTTGGCGCCGATGATGGCTGGCGGACTGACCGCGGGAGCGCTACCGCTCGCAGCGGGTTATGCTGATCAATGGGGGCAGGGGCATGGCGAACTGCTGGCTCAGATGCTGCCTGCGCTGTTCGTCGCCAATCTCGCCGCAATCGTCGGCGCGGGAATAATAGGGATGCTTCACCCGGTGGGCGCGGCCGGAAATGGCAGCGCTGCGGCGAGCGATGTAGAATCGTTCAGCCCTGCGGACGTCGGACTGGCCATCGTCGCAATCATTGTGCTGCACGTTTGTGGAGCCGTCGTTTCGCGTTCTTCTGGAATTTCCGCTGCTTTGGTCGTCATCGTCGTCGCCATGGCGGCGAGTGCGCTGGACGTCGTGCCGGCGCCGGTTGTGCGGGGGATGAGGGCTGTTCAGGTTTACTTCACATCCTACCTGCTGTTGCCGATACTGTGGCTGGTGGGCATGACTCTTTTGCCTTGGGAGCCCATTGTGGCTGGGTTCGCGGCGCCCTTGTTCGGTATGGTCATTGCCGCCGTTCTGGTGCTTTCCATCACCGGCTATCTCGTCTCGGGCTGGACGGGCTTGGACCCTGCCGATGCGGCGACGATCACGCTCTCGCGGATGGCGATGGGCGGCACCGGCGCTGTCGCGATGCTGAGCGCAGGAGGTCGTCTGCCTCTCCTGCCGTTCGCGCTTCTGGTGACGCGGCTCGGCGGGGCGCTGACGGTGCTGATCGCGCTGCAGGCTGCGGCCGTGATACAACCCTGACAAGGACAACCAAAAAAGGCATGCCGACAATAGGGGCGCATTTTGCAACTCAGGCACCTGCGATATTTTGTCAAGATCGTCGATGCCGGGAGCTTTTCCCGCGCGGCTGCGACGATCCACGTGGCTCAGCCCGCGCTCAGCCAGCAGATTAGAGAACTGGAGGAGGAGCTCGGGGTGGCGGTGTTGCAGCGCCATGCACGAGGCGTCAGCGCAACGCCCGCAGGCGAAGCGCTCTATCGGGAAGCGCTCGCCATATTGCGGCAGATCGAGCAGTTGCCGGGGATCGTACGTTCGAGCGGCGGCGAGCCGGACGGCGCTGTCGCACTCGGCATGTCATCGACTCTGGCTGCCGCGCTGGGCGGACCTTTCATTCAGGCGTGCCGCGAGCGATTCCCGAAGGTGTTCGTGAAGTTTCACATCTCCGACAGCGAGACGCTGAAATCCGAGATCTCTGCGCGTACGCTCGATCTGGCGCTGCTTTTCGAAGATCAACTGGCTGCCGGTTACTCTCGATCGCGGCTGTTCCGGCAGCGTCTGTACTATATTGGAAACAAGCGACTGTCTCGGTCCGCGGGGACGATATCGCTCGATCGGCTGGCGAAGAGTCCGCTTGTTCTTCCGACTGTACCAAACATCCTGCGTTCGGTTCTCGACCGCGCTTTTGCCGGAATCGGCGTCGTGCCGAATATCGTTAGCGAAGGTGATCAGCTGAGTTCGATCATGTCCCTTGTGCGGCAGGGTCTCGGCGGGACCGTGCTGCCGCGCGGCTTCCAGCATGGCGAGGGGGCAGGCGATCTCGGCGTCCCCATGATGATCGAACCGCCGCTCGCTTTGACGGCTTCCGTCATGTGGTCGAGCGATATCGCGCTCAGTCGTGCCGCGGAGTCGGTGCGCCTTGCGCTCGAGGACTACGTCATCGCATATGCGCAAAACAACGTCCTTCCCGGCCTCGAACTCTTCGAGCAAGGCTAGCTATTGGAAGCCGATAGGGCTCTATAGCGAGACCATATCTGTGCGGCCGATCCTGAGGGGACTGCATGATCTGTTACCCACCTCCGCTGGATCGGAGTTTCGATGGTAGGCACGATCGGCGCATTAACATACGAGATATTGACGATGGGAAATGCGGCTGACGCGCATCGAGGTCGGCGGAAAACAGAACACCTCGCGGTTGCGGGCAGCGATCTTGAAGATTTGAAAATTCTCGGCAGACATCTCGATCGCTGCTTCGATACGTCGGACAGAACGAATGATTGAGAAAGCACATCATCGTGAAGCTCATATCGTGTCCGTGTCGAGCGAGAAAATTTATATGAGTGGAGAAATTTGCTCCGAAAAGGGGAACATGGGCGGTTCACAATTTTGAACTCGATGGAACATTCCGCTTTGCTTGTCTCTTACTGTTCCTCGGAAGCGCCTTGAAGTGAGCCTCGGCGACGAGGCGAGGCGCTTGAGGTTTCAATGATGGACTCTCAGACTTCGCTTCGCTTGTCCCGGCGGCTGTTTCTCACATCCGCGGCCATTTTTCTGACGACCTCGGCTTCTGTTGTTCATGGGCGAACCATTCAGCAGGAAATGCCGTGGGCGCCGGGTGCCGCCGATCCTCCCGCGCAGGTGCGCCCGGGCCCGTGGGCTTTCTTCACCAGCGACGAAGCCGCGACCATCGAAGCCATCGTCGATCGCCTGATTCCACCGGACGATCACGGTCCCGGCGGCAAGGATGCCGGCTGCGCCGTATTCATCGACCGGCAACTGGCTGGACCTTACGGCCGTAGCGAGGGCCTTTATACGCGTCCTCCGTTCATGCCGGGCTCTTCGACGCAGGGATATCAAAACCCGGCTTCGCCCGCGGGCCGCTATCGCAACGGATTGAAGGCGCTGGCGGATCAGGTCGGGCAATCCCGGAGCGGGAAAGCTTTTCACGAATTGACCGCTGCCGAGCAGGACAAAATTTTGTCCGCGCTGGAGGACGGATCGGTCAAGCTGAAGGACGTCGACGCGAAAGCCTTCTTCGCGATGGTGTTGCAGGACACCCAGCAGGGGTTCTTTGCCGATCCGATCTATGGCGGCAATCGCGACATGGCGGGCTGGAAATTGGTCGGCTTCCCGGGTGCGCGATACGACTATCGCGATTGGGTCGAGCGCCACAACGAGTCTTATCCGCTGCCTCCGGTGAGCATTATGGGGAGGACGGACTGGGTGTCGAAAGG
>ERZ778027.4761-NODE-4761-length-11148-cov-12.199766_pt1 | contig 11148 bp, 9 predicted proteins | sample MGYA00375757_ERZ778027 | MGnify/ENA primary metagenome ERZ778027 (study PRJEB29350, sample SAMN05389817) | bioreactor metagenome | isolation source: Ammonium sulfate bioreactor | place: South Africa: University of Cape Town | collected 2014-02-18 ... | reverse complement strand
TCACCCATGCTGTTATACACTGATCCGATGTTGTTGTAGGATGATGCCAAATCAGAAGGATTGGAAGAACATTTTTTGTCGATTTCAATGGATTTTTTGTATAATCGAATAGCTTCTTCATAGTTTGCTTGATCTTGTTTACAATTACCAAGTTCACGATAAAGCCATCCAATTTTGGTTTCGTCGGTTGTTTGTTGCAATAGAATTCGGTAAACCTCCTCTGCTTGTTTTGGTTTATTCAATTTTAGTAGCAGTGAACCTAATCGACTCCATCCTTGAGCATTTCGAGAAGTTTCTTCTCGTATACATTTCATCAATATCTGAAGGTCTTGATCATTGTCACTGGTCAATTCTAATTCCACTCGGAAAAGACGTTTAGTTGAGTCTTGAATTTGTTTTATATCTCGAATGCGGAACACTGTCTGCATCGCAAATAAGATCTCATTTTCTTGTTGAAAACAACTCATATCAGTGACCGAAGCAAAAGATGTTGTTGACCTTCGTGGATTAATCTTCATTGTAAATAAAACCCCTACCATATCAGGATTTTTGAGAGCACGTTTAGCAAAGCCCATTGAAATATTTTCGGACATGCTGGTGGATAAAAAATTATTAAAAGCAATTAAACCACCTTTAGTTTCCGACACTTTTTTGAATTCGTCCTTGGACATCCCTTGCCCTCGATAAACCATAAATATTTTGTTTGAATTGTGTCGAATAAATTGCTCGTTATGTAATTCGTCGATGTGTCGATGAAGATCGGCAACAAAGAACCCCATTTTAATGATAACATCAATATCTGATAATCGTAGTGCTCGGTTGAGCATAGGATATAAAAATGATTCCCATGTGTACCACCATATGGGAGTTTGTTTTCGATAATCTCGCTTGAATGTATCAACCTGATCCAATCGATCCTTGCTATCTTTTCCCAAGATTTCTCGACAATAATTCGTAAAATCGAGAAGATGTTTTTGCTCGAATTTGATATCTAATAGAATCTCCTTGAGAATCTGAGTGTACATGAACATTGGATCTAATCGATCTAAGTTTACATTTGATGCACCATTAAAAGTTGGTACTATAGTAAAACCAATGGAGTTTTGCTCACAATCTTTTGCTGACTGTTTGAGTGCATCACGAATTAATTTGATATCTGTATATACTCCTTTAATCTTCGACCAATCCCTAGCCCATTGTTCGTGGTTTTGTTTATTATGACAGAAGATAAAAATAGAGTCTACTTGAAACATATCATGTACACGAGGTACGATATGTTTTCCAAATGAACCTGAAATAATCATGCATACCTTGTCATCTTTAATTTCTTGTAGAAATTCTATGCATTCTTGTCCATCGGTGAAGGTGCTAATGGTATTCATTACTTGACGTAGATGAGCGATGGTATTTTGGCAGTCTTTACTTTTCTCATCCATGTTACTATCTACCCAAATCAAAAGCACATTTTGTACCATTCGCTTATTTCGATGTCGTTGAGGCACAGCGCCTGCCATATTTGGTAGTGGTTTTGAATGATGACCACTCATGATATAATTCTGTAAATATAATAGCGATCTAAATTGACGAAAGATACATTAGTTTGCGACTAAGCAAGAGTCTGGTTACTTACATATATGTCGAGTAGAAAGAAGTGTAATGACAAGCTAGTAATAAAAATATTTTTATATACTTTTTCTTGAGGAAGTAGAGAAAAGAAAAAAAGTATAAAAATATCTATATATCGTATATTTTGCTGATTAATGAAGCGTAAACGTGAATATACGAACATAGTCTATGCATGTTGGAAAAAACCCAACGAGTGAAATAATTTATTCATTAATTGAAAATAAATTTTGATATCGATAACGATGTCTAACATATGAGTCAGATATGGCTGCAGCATAGTAAGTAAATATGGCAATTGTAAGAATATTTTTGACGACAAAAAAAAGATTTTCAAGTGTACTAGCATCGAATTTAATTACAGTAGCAATTCGAAGACCCAAGAGAAGACCATCTTCTGTTGCCATTTGAGTAAGAATACCCCAAATTTCTGTACCAAAGAAAAAATCAGTCAAAATAAGACATCGCTGACGAAAACTAGCATTCGACCAAAGAATTCTATCGTAGCTATGATCATGTTTTCGTTTACCAGCCAAATTAACGCTGAATTGTGAAAGTGAAATGAAATAAGCAGCTAAAGAAAACAACATGAAAACTATGCTAATCAGTTAAATCGAATCAAACCAATAATCGATTTCATCATATTTTTATTTGTTTCTTCAACTAATCGATCACTTAATCCGACCATTGTCGAAGCAAAACTATCGAATCATGATTATTTAAATCTATTTTCAAGAAAATCATCAATTACTCAACAATATCCGAAGCTGTCGAAATAAAATATGTAATTAACTGATCAAGACCTAAATTTCCTGTAATAATCCTACAAAAACACAATGAAAAATCACTATTTTCTTTTTTTGCATCCTTACCAACGAAAGCAAATTGCGCCTAAGACAACGATCTGTTCTAACATTTCTTCAGGCATTTCTTTCATGAAACATTTACCACGCATACACCAATCTGTCATTGCACTAATATTTCCATTTTCATAACAACTTTCATTTTTTATTTCAACTGTTGATTTCATTGAATTTGTTTTATCTAATTCAAATTCCATCGTCTGTAATTGTAGACTGTTCTTCAGTGACCAACATTCACTGACATACGAATCGAGATTCATTGTTGCTTCACTAGCTTCTAATTTCGAATCATTAACAGATCGAATAAAATATGCATAACGAAGAAACCACAACGGTGGCATTGTAACTAATCAACTGAATTGAAATTTTCTCGATCGGTACATATTTTCTTAACTTACAAATTATAAATATGGCAACACCTGAATTAATCCAAAAATATTCTCCTATTTTTCGATGTACATGCGTTTTCAATAAAATAATCCACCAGTCAATGATTAAATAGACTAGACCGGCATAGCAAACTTTCGATAGAATCCATAGTTTCTTATTTTCACATATTGCTCGAAGATAACAAATTATCAAAAGACCCGACATTATAATCCGTACGAACCCATTTCGTACAACAAAAATGATGAGTTCATCTAGTTTATACTTGTTTTCATGCATTTCTGTTTTGATTTTATAAAAAAAAATAAGCGCTTATTGTAAAAGTTGTACTTTTATTTCTATTCAAGAAAACGCAGATAAATAAATTAAATTAAATTAAATTAAGGCGATAAACTGTTACACGAAAGAATCTGACTACATCATTGCTTGTGAATATCAAAAATTAAAAACGATTGTTCGCTCGAATTGCTGCTTTTCGTTTGACAATTTTTGCTGTTATCCGTTGTTGTGTCGTGTGTTTATTTAATGTTCGTCGGTATTTTTCACAAGCTAAATCGAATGTAATCGCAAATGAATATTGATGATTAATATCAAATTTTTGTCGAATAAATATTTGAAACATTTGTGTACGTGTAAACCATTCGAGAAACGTTTCGATGGTTCGTGTTTTCGATTGAATAAATTTTTCGAGTTGAAATTTATCATCGAAATTATAATCTTGATAATTGTAACACGATTGAATAAATATCGACATGAAAACATTTTGTAAACGTTGTTGACATTCATCGAGTGAGAGATTCGTTCGATTCTTTCGTAACGAGGAGATTTCTTGTTTTAATTCGATTTTAAAAACCTTCGGAAGAATTTGAAATTGATTCAGATTATCGAATGAATTATGTCGAGATGTTTCACTGTAGAAATACTCAGTTATCGATCGAATACGATCGTGTGCAATATCAACAATGAGTATATCCGAATTATCTTGCGTAAAAAAATCAGTATTTCCACAAAGATAGGATTCACTTGAGCGAAGTATTCCAATGATGTAGGGCGTTGGTGCTTGAAGAACATCGAGCATCAATGGCGGAAGAATAGGTATGAATGTATGTGGCCAAGAAAATGGATAAAGTAGAGTAATGAAAGTATTAATTAAACGTGTTAATGAACCGAGTTCATTGCCAATGAAAATTACTTTTTGTTCGTAGAGAATCGAAGAGAAAATTTTAATAATCGTATCTAAATAAATGAAAACAAAACGTTGAGTTTTTGAAAAAAAAAGATTTATTATTCTCGAACCTGTTGATAAATTCAATAATGTACTTGAATCAATCAATTGTTTTCGTCTATCATATTCATTTTTCAGTGTGTACAAACCGACCGTGGTCGTATGAATATGTATCATATCACCTCTGCTCGGTAGTCGATGCGAATAGATTTCTTTGAAAAAAATCTTTGCTTCATCTTCTTTATACGACAAAAATAATTCGGTTGCTGTCGAAAGAATTCGTTCGTAGAAATTCATCATATCACATGGTGAAACAATGCACAACGCATTCAAATAACCTTTGTACATAAAACGTGAACAATAACCATATTGACGGTGACCATGCATATTTGTTAATGTAAAACGGAAATATTCTGGTTTAGTTTTATTCGAAAGAATGAATTGATTCGTATTGTTATTCGAATCATGTTGATCAGGAAAACAGAAATATTTCAATGAAGATTCATCGTGTGCATTGCAAGGATATTTGAAACGAATCGACGATGAATTCGAATGTGGATAATGGATATTCGATGATGATAAACAACCTGTACCATTAGCAAAAAAGCCGAATTCTTGTTCGGGAAGAAGATGAACAACATAATCGAATAGAGTTGTTAATTGTCGTTCGGAGAAAAGATTCATAAAATGATTTTCATTTGTTATTGTATCGTAGATGTGATTGATTCGATTGACATGATCTAATCGTGAACGACGAAATTGATCGTTGATGTCCGATGATAAACTATCGGTTTCATCGTTGTCATCACTTTCGATTGTCATCGAATTTAAATCGTTCAATGATTGTTTCGAAAGTGACAACGGAAGGATACGTTTGAATCGATCGAGCAATGATCGAGCCGAGAAAAACCGTGTTTTAGCAAGATTTGGTTCGCTGATACCTTTTTTCATGGAAATTCTCGGTTTGCTTTTCGTTGGATTCGGCTTTGGTTGAAATTGTAATTCTTCATAAATATTTTCTTTGGGTGGTGGCGGTGGTGATGATTGGATTTGTTCAGTTTCTAATGGTAGAAGTCCACTCGAGAGAAGAACATTCGACACACCTGCTGTCAAATCCATGCAGCTCACTGAACGAGCGCCTAGAAAAATACGAAGGTGTTAAAGGTTATCATTTGATAGATGTGTGTAGGTGTTTTTTCTTATTGAAATTAAGAAGAAAAAGTCGAGTACAAAGATAAAAAAAAATGTAAGAAACCGGGATGAGTCATTTAATTACCGATATCGAATGTCGGCGAATGACTTGCTGACGATGATGATGATGTTGAGATGACTTTTTGATCATGTTGAAATGTTCGTGGTGGTTTTTGTGGTGCTGATGAAATTGTTGATTGTTGAAAGAGAGGATTTTCGACGACAGGCAGTGGACTTTGTTCGCGTTGATTGCTTGTTTGTTTTTGAACGATGATCGGAGTGAAAACAGCCGAACGTGAATTCGAATGTTTACGTCGAAGACGTGCCGACGAAATGTTTGTATTCGTTGGAAATGACGTTGTTTGTAGAACGAATTTAGCTGACGTCGACGATGAATTCGATGAGATTGAAGGTGAATTAGGTACGGATGACTTGCTGATGATTGTATGACGAACAACAGAAACAGGATGACGTTCGAGAGTCGATGTTCGAGATGGAATAAGTTTGATATGCGATCGACTGATCAATGGCGAATGATCAGAAAGATTATCACTTGAATATGAATTAACGAAATTTCCCGACGTACAAAGATTGGATTCATTCGAAACGGAAAAATCATGACTTCGATTTGTATTAAATGAATTTCGTTTCGAAAGTATCGATGGTGATGAATTGGAATCATAGCCAGTTGATGAAAGTGACGCTGTCGAAAGGATACGTTTCGATGATTCGAAATGAATCATTGGCGTTTCTTGTTCGAAATGATTCGAAGTTGTTGTAACTAAAATTGGCTTAGCATGAACGGCAAGTGTTTTCTTCATTGGAGGCGTAGATGAATGTTCGTAACTATCAGCATAATTAACAGCTGAAGCCATGGGAACTTTTCGTGATGATTGCTTATGTTCGTTTGATGATGTGTGCGAGTAAACGTCTAGAATAAGCAATCGACATTTATGACTTGCTTACACGCATGTGTTATTCAATAAAACACAAAAAAAAACGGAGAAACGAAATGAATAGGACTTCGATTTGCCACCGAACAGATGAGAATGTTGGCCTTTGCCATTCTTTTCTTTGGAGAGAAAAATATTTATTCGAATGTTTACTCTTTCGAGTCTAATGATAAATCTAACTGCTCGAATTTCGTGGCGAACAAGAGAAGAAAAAATGTCGACCTTCATTTTAACGTCTTTCATTTCTTTACAATCGAACTGATAAAACATGTCTCTGACATTCAACTTCGTTATTGAAGAAAACAACAACAACAACACTGCTTACCATTCGATGATGAATTCTGTTCAGTTTCATGAATAAGATCATCGATATTTGTTCGATGTTCTGATTTTCTTGTTGAGTTATCAAACATTTGCCGAATCTGTTCGAAATGTCCTCGAGGTAAACATCGAACACTTTCACGAATACGCGCACCCGAACGTATCAATTGATCATTTGATTGTTCACGTTTCTTCATTTTTCTTTGACTCTATATTAAAATGAAAGAAATCATTTTTCAAAATGGCAATTACAGTAAGAATAAAAATACATTTCTAGTATAGTTTCTTTTTTTTCTCTCTCTCTCTTCGTCTTCTTCTCTATCGTAATAATAAAATCAAGCGCAGCTACTTGAATAGATGAAGAATTTTTTATGCAAGAAAATCAAGGTTAGATGCAAACATTAAAACTTCTATTCAATAGCTTGACTCATTTCTCTCAACTCGCACTTACATGTCTAATAATGAAGTCAAACTTTTGCTTAATCTCTTTAAAGTGACAAACTGTTTTTTTTAGTTCACAGGTCAGTTAATGACCTTGATAAAACAAATCAAACGAACGAACATTCAATTTAACATATTTTATTATTTACCTCAGTTATATGATGTTGATTGTCAAGTGGATAAATAGAAAACATGCGATTGTAACTGTATTCGTTCTTCAAATGTCTATCTCTTGTCCATTGTCAGTAGACTGTAGAGAAAAAGAAAGTGTATGATGCAACAAAACATACTCTCGGATTAGACATGTCTATCAAGCAGAAAGGAGACTAATGTTTCGTCTTATAAACGGCATCGATATCGAAGAAGAATGTATACATGTACATTCTCGCACTTCTTTTTTTCTCTCCCTGTTCTCGTTCTGTTTTATTCATCACTTTTGAAACAAATTAGAAGGTCAAGAGTTCGTTCATTTTCATTGTTTTTACACTTTGAATAAAAAAAAACGGAGAAAATCGAAATATTTACATAAAATGTTAAAACAGGTGTTGCAATTTGTTGCCTTTGATGAATATCTTATTTATTGATTGATAGTAAACGATAGAACGGGGGAGAAAAAAAAGGAAACTTAATTAAATGCACTTTTTGCCTTGACAGCAGATGGAAATGTTTTAATGTTTAAAAAAGATTTTATTTCCGAGAAAGAAAGAAAAAGAAAACGAGTTATGAACGATTGAAATTTATTGATGAATCGACCGAGTTTGAACGTGGATTGTCCATAAGTGAAGCTCGACCAGAAATCATTGAGATTGCTTCGGCAAGAACACTCTGATTGCACAACGGACAATTTTGATGAGCCAGTAGCCAAGGATCGATACATGACACATGAAAATAATGTGGACATACTAAACACAAAAGAAAGTTTCTCTTAATTTGATAATAAAAAGACAATTACGAAGTTTTCGAAGTTTTTCATTGTCTTTAAATGATTCCAAACATATCGAACACATGGGATCGTCATTATCAGAAAATATTTCAGCACGAACTTTTGAATCGAACGTAATCACTGGCATTTTATCTAAGAGTTTTTGTACAGAATATTCGAGAGCTTTCTGCTGTTTTTTCTTTATTCGTCGGTGTCGACATTGACGACAATAGAGAAATAAAAACCAACCAACACAAACCACGCATGTCAAAGCAACGCATGAACTTAAAAATATGATACTAAACAGATTCGTTGGCGGTTCATACGATAAATCAGTTGGATAAGTTATTGTTTGGGTGCTGATAATAATAGACAAACGTAAAAATGCATAATTTTTGTTTTGACGTAAACAGTTAAGCATGTTTATAATATTTGGATTTGATGATAAGTCAACAACAGAATTATTATCCAAAATTGAATCAAATCCATAATCGTTGATATCTAGAGAAAAATACAATGAATTTTTTCTTTGAAATTTGATCATGACTTTTTCCACATACTTCTTTCAGAAGGAGTAAATGAACAGTTTTGATTTGTAAGCGCAAGTTTACATTGTATTGATTCCACATTCATTTTATTTCCAGTAAGTATAATGCCTGATACTAAATAATAGGGTTTGTTTTGTTCTTTTGGTCGGATGTCAACCTGCATTCGCGTCGGATATCTTCTATATAGTTTTGGACGGTCAAATTCGAATATTATTATTGTTTTTTGTTGAACTCTTGCGCTCGAATAAAATCGAATCATGTAAATGAATATGAATAGATACAAGATTTTATTCATAACAAAATATTTCTGCTGACAGATTTGTATATTCAATTGAGAGAAATAAAATGAGAAAAAAAGTATGATGTTTTTTCTCTGGCGTTCATATTTATCTAAGATAATATTGTTCAAGTGAGTGTATTTACTGGGTTCTTATTTAAAAAAAAGACAAATATTAAATTTCCATGACAAAGAACATATTTATTAAAACGAGAAAAAACAAGATAGATTATGATATCAAATACGTGTTTTCATTTAAATGTTGTATGAATACCAGTTGAGTTTAATGAGAAAAGAGAAGAAAAAAGTGTTTAGGAAATGTTTATCTTGTTCAGCCTATTTTGTGATTGGAATAAGAACCATATTTCCCCAGTCGATCTTCTTGTTTGATGTTGCAAAACGTTCGTTTTGTAAATTTTGACCGACAGTGTCGAGAACACGACGGATAACAGGAATGAAGTTTTTGTCACAATTTATTGAGATATAAAAACGTAAAACAGCACGATTGTTGTATTGTTGACTGACGTCAATAACTTTGATCAAACGTGCTTCATCAGTAACATAGAAAGCTAGGTTTCGTTTGTAGATTTCTTCAGCAACTGCATCAGCAATCCAGGATTGAAGATTTTGAATAACATCCGATTGAGGATCTTGAAATGACGAATTAAAAACTTGATTTTGAATGTCATATTCGTAGACATAATTAACAAAAGTAGCTTGAGGAATACATGATGGTCCCGATGAACGTGCTGGTGGACCTTGTCGTGATTGACGACCATAGAGAAGAGCAGCTAACAAACTACTCAATGCAGATACAGAAACACTGCTTGATCCGTATTGATACGGAATGGTATCAATTGTAATGTCACGTACAGCATTTGATTCACGATTGGTTACACCAAAGCTTCGTCCTAAGAAAATCGAATTACCAGATCGTGGTAGTTTTACGACGTCTCTACCTTGAGCTTGTCCACTAGTTCGAACTAATGTTTGAATATTTAATTTTCCGCCATTATTGAAGTTATTGTTCGCTCGACCATTTCCATTGACGCCTAGAGAATGATAAATAGTAGTTCATCAACTTTATTAACCTATAAATACAAACCTTCTTTACCAGATTCATAGCTCTTGACAACGAAACCACCGCTGGGTCCATTATTATTTCCTTGTGATTGGATTACTTTTGTTATTGTACGATCGTAATTAAATTCATTCGATACTGATCGATTTTGTTGTTTACCACTTAAGTTACCTTGATTGTTTCCTTGAGCTCCTTTTGTTGGACCTCCTTGATTTTCAGTTTGACCAGTTGGTTGATTGCCTGTTGGTGATTTACCCGATCCTTCGTTACCTGATCCACTTTGACCACTTGGCTGATTTCCTGATGCTGATTTACCCAATCCTTGGCTACTCGAGCCAGTTTGTCCAGTTGGTTGATTTCCTGATGATGTTTTACCCGATCCTTGGTTACTCGATCCACTTTGTCCAGTTGGCTGATTTCCTGATACTGATTTACCCGATCCTTGGCTACTCGATCCAGTTTGACCAGTTGGTTGATTTCCTGATGATGTTTTACCCGATCCTTGGTTACTCGATCCACTTTGTCCAGTTGATAATGAGTTTTGACCATTACTCTAAAAAAATTCCCAGAAAATACAAAGAAACTACATATGGCGAATCATCCATCATGAATATTTCAAAAATCGTAAATAAACATGACTAGTTTTAGTCTTCTGATTAGAAATCAACCGATGTTAATAACGTTTCAGTGAGAACTCACAATTGTTCAGAGCATTTGTAGGAGATGCATTCTATCAGCTATTTACTCGAGATATTCATATATTTTCGATACGAATTCTGCAGTTATTGTATTATACTTACGGTTGTTCCTTGTGAATTTGATGAACTACGGCTACCTCCTAACGACAGCGATAGACTACCGCCGCCAGTTTGATTTCTTTGATTCACACTTGTAACGACTTTTCCCTATATTTAAATAACGATGGAAACTACCTATTGTTAATTTTTAATCTACTTACACCCGATGATCCGGTTGATGAGCCACCGTTACCTCCCAATGAAAGTGACACGCTACCACCACCAGTTTGGTTTTTTTGTTGAACGCTTGTAACTACCTTTTCCTATTTTCAAAAATAAATTCAACGTGTCTATTATTCAACTGAACACATGACTTCTTCACTCACTCCAGATGATCCTGATGATGAACCACGGCTACCTCCTAACGAGAGCGTAAGACTGCCACCAGCAGTGCCGTTTCGTTGTTGAACATTGGTAACTACATTTCCCTATTTTCAGAAACAAGTTCACACGATTAACTATGACCTATGAAACGTTAATTAACTCACTCCAGATGATCCTGATGATGAACCACGGTTA
>ERZ778027.4748-NODE-4748-length-11181-cov-4.329858_pt1 | contig 11181 bp, 10 predicted proteins | sample MGYA00375757_ERZ778027 | MGnify/ENA primary metagenome ERZ778027 (study PRJEB29350, sample SAMN05389817) | bioreactor metagenome | isolation source: Ammonium sulfate bioreactor | place: South Africa: University of Cape Town | collected 2014-02-18 ... | reverse complement strand
CGCTCGACTGGATCGACGTGCCGCGCCAGTTCGTGCCGGCCGACAAGAAGCTCTATTCCTGGTGGAGCTACCGCAACAACGACTGGCGCGCCTCCAACCGCGGCCGCCGGCTCGACCATATCCTGGCCAGCCCGGCGCTCAGATCGGCGATTTTAAGTCACCATATCGACGTGAATCTGCGAGACTGGGAGCTGACATCGGACCATGTGCCGGTGTCGGCGACCTTCGAAGTCTGAAGACAAGATCCTAGAGAGATCAGGAGATCATATGTCGATCATCTGGACTTTGGTCATTGGCCTGATCGTGGGCCTGCTTGCGCGCTTCATCATGCCGGGCCCCAATCCGCACGGCATCATCATGACGACCGTGATCGGCATCGTCGGTGCGGTCATTGCAACTTATGGCGGCCAGGCGCTGGGCCTCTACCAGGCCCGCCAGCCGGCAGGCTTCATCGCGCGGTCGTCCTGCTGGCGATCCTGCGCCTCGTCAATCGGCGGGCCTAAGCCCGCACCGGGAGAGGTCACTCACTCCACGCGATAGAGAAAGTATCGATCCGCCGGCACCTCAGGCGGATCGGCTTGTCGGCGCCAGCGCGCGACCTCGAGCGGCTGGTTGGCCAGCACGTAGCCGCCGCTTGCCGCCAGCGTATCGAGCGCGGGGCCGAGCCATCGGCCCATGGCGACGTTGGCGGCGTGATCGCCGGTACCGAGATCGGTATGGATCAGCGCTGCCGTGGCACCCAGTACCGATGCCGCGCGCGGGATCGCGTCGCGCGCTTCGCCGAGGAACAGCCGATCGGCGGGCGGGATGCACTCGGGATGCGCCGCCACCTTGCGTTCGAACACGTAGATGTCGCGATCGGGAAAGAGCTCGCGCAGGTGATCGTAGGTGCGGCCGTTGCCGAGCCCGATCTCGAGAATCGGGCCGGGCAGCGGGTCGATGAGGGGCTTCAGATGGTTCAGGCAATCGCGCTGCGCCTTCATGCGCGCGATGAAACTGTCGAGACGACTCATTTTTCTCCCGCGGCTCGCTGCCGCCTCTTCATGCGGCCCCATCAGGCCGCTCCGTCAGGCCGCCCCCGTCACGCCGCCCGCGTCGCTGCGCGCAGCTTCTGGTTGGTGTCTTCGACGCGATGCGCCAGCTCGCGCATGATCTCGACCGCCATCTGCGGGAATTCCGCGACCAGGCGATAGAACATGTCCTTGGTGATCTTGAGCGTGGCCAGCGGTTCGCGTGCCTTGATGGTGGCGGTGCGCGGCACGTCGCACAGGATGGCGATCTCGCCGAAGAAGCTGTTGCGCTGCATCTCGGCGACCACGATCTGGCCCTTGTCGGTGTCGATCAGCACGTCGGCGATGCCGCCCAGGATCACGTACATCGTGTCGCCGGGGTCGCCCTGGTGGCAGACCTCCTGGCCCGCCGCGAAGTTCACACGCTCGCTGGTGAAGGCCAGCAGTTTCAGTTTCGACTGCTCGACCTTGGAAAAGATCGGTACACCCTTCAGCAGCTCGACTTCCTCGTTGAGGTTCATCGCGTCCTCCTCGATCCGCTACGCCGATGCCATCAGCTCGGCATAGAGCCCGCCCCTTGCCGCCAGGTCCGACGGCGTCCCCTGGGCGGCAATGCGCCCACCCTGCATGACGACGACCTGCTCGAACGGTTCGGCCTGGTTCGCCCGGTTGGCGATCCACACGACGCCGCGTCCGTCCTCCGTTGCCGTCGCCAGGATGTTGTCACGAATGCGATCCTGCGTGCGGCCGTCGAACATGGCGACCGCTTCGTTCACCACCACGAGCTGCGGCCGCTTGATCAGCGCACGAGCGATGCCGAGTTTTTGCCGCTGCGTCGCCGTCAGGCGCTTGCCGCCGACGCCGACATTGTACTCCAGGCCGACGTCGATCACCGAATCGCGCAGGCCGAGCTCGGCCAGGACTTCGGCAATCAGGGTTCCGATCCGCTCGCCCGCCTGCGCCTGGCCGTAGACCAGGCGCCCGAACAGGATGTTGTCCTGCAAGGTGGCGGCGCTGTTGTAGCGGCCGAAATCGTAGAACTCGACGGCGTCGTGCAGGCTCGGCGGCAGGCCCTCGGCGAAGGTGCGCCGGGCCCGCAGGATGCGCTCCTCCATGTCGGCATCGATCAGCCCCAGGCGATGGCGGGCCTCGATGTAGCGGAACGGCAGGGTCATCAGGCGTGTGCGGTCGGCCTCGGGCACCGCCTCGATGCCCTTGCCGCCCAGGCGCTGCAGCAACAGTCGGACATTGGGCAGCTCGTCGGCGGAGATGAAGCTGTACTGCTCGAACAACGGATTGTCGGGCGACAGGCCGGAGAAGAGCTCGACCATGGTTTCGGCAATCGATAGACCCATGCGCTGCAGGTCGACGTCGAGATCGGTGGCCTGCAGCACCGACCGGACGTAGGGATCGGCCGCGATATTGTCGCCATCGAACTGCTTGCCGACCGCCGTGCCGAACAGCAGGTTCTCTGCAACCGACAGGTTGCGGATGTAGTGGTCCTTGTCGAAAGGCTCGACCAGGCCGGCATAAGCGCCGCCTTTCAGCCGCTCGTGCAGGGCGTGACGGGCCTTCAGGATCTTCTCGGCGAGGTCGGGCCGCGCTGCGGCGTCGACCGTACCGCGCAGCCCGAGCGAGTAGATGTCCTCGTCGAGCTCGACCTGCTTCAGCACCGTGACAATACACGGCAACAGATCGGCCGGGCCGGTGGCGCCGGCCAGCTCGTAGTCGACCCAGTCGGCATTGGGGTCGAGGGGCGGATTGCCGGCTCGTTCCGATTCCTTCCAGAAGGTGTCGCGCAGCAGCTTGGCGGCCTCGTCGTAGGAGGCGGGGACGACCGGCCTCAGCTTCAGGCCGAACAGCAGATTGTCCCGGACCGACAGCGGAAACAGGTAGGTATCCTGGCCGATATAGGCCAGCCGCGCGCCCAGCACGTATTCGGGGATCTGGAAGAAGTCCTGGCCGTCGATCTTGACCGAGCCGCCGTTCGGCAGGACCTGGCGCGCCAGCACCTGGCCCAGCACGTCCTTGCCCGAGCTGGCGCCTCCGATCACCGCGCACCGTGCCGCCGTCGGCAGAACCAGCGAGACGCTGTCGAGCTGCTTCACGCGCCCGTCTTCGGAGACCACGACGCCGGCCAGGGCGAGTTCCTTGCCCAGCGGCGGCGGCGGGCCTTCGGGCACGGCCTGCAGGTCGGGCGGCATCATGCCTTCGGGCTGGAACTGGTCGATCACCTGCTCGTACTTGATCTGCACGTCCTGGCGCTGCTGGTCCCAGTCGATCAACTCCTTGATCGGCGAGGGCAGATCCTTGTAGGCGAGCAGCACGCCGACCACCGCGCCGACATCCATGTGGCCGGTGATGGCGAAGTAGCCGCCGACCAGGTAGATCGCGAAGGGAGTGGCCTGCGAGAGGATGTTGTTCCAGAACTTGGCGAGAAACTTCTTCTGGTAGAGGTCGAAGCGGATCTTGAAGATCACGCCCAGCCGTTCCGAGATGTCGGCCCGTTCGTAGTTGGCCGCGCCATGGACGTGGATCTCGTTCACGCCGTCGGCGGTTTCGGCGATGCGGCCGGCGAGTTGCCGCGCCGAGATCTGGCGCAACCGGCCGAGCACCAGCACCGGCTTCCTGAGCCGCGGGATGATCACCATCTGCGCCGCCAGCAGCACGATCACGATGATCCCGAGCGTCCAGCTCTGCAGCATGATGAAGATGATCGCCGTCAGGGCCTGGCCGCCGAGGAACATCGGCTGCACGTAGGCGTCGCCGATGAAGCCGCCGAGCGGCTCGACCTCGTCCTTGATCATGGTGGCGAGCTCGGCCTGCTTCACCTTGCGGAAATGGGCCGGGGGAAACCGCAGGATGCGGTCGTAGAGCTCGTAGCGCAGGCGGCGCAGCATGCGCTCGCCCATGCGGCCCTTCTGGGTGTTGATCGTCTTCTTGAACAGACCGTTGATGATGACGGCCGCCAGGAAGATGAAACTCATCACCACCAGGTACTGCAGCTGGTCGACCTGGAAGCCGTCGAAGAAGCGGATCACCTTGCCGGGCAGGATGGCGGAAAGGTCGAGCTCCCAGACCAGGAACGGAATGGTCGGGTGGTGCTTGAAGGCGTTGCCCTGGATGCCGTTGTTGATGACGTCCTTGGGGACGGTCAACGACATGAAGTAGAAGACCTGGGCCAGCACCACGAGCATCAGGATCACGACCTGCTCAGGCCGGCTGTAGCGCCAGATATAAGCGAAAAGACTGCGTTCCATAGATACCCGCGCCAGCGCGATCCCGCCTTCCGTATAGGCGATCAGGCCCTTGATTACATTCGATTTTTCGAGGTCGGCGCGGCCGCCACCACGGCAGGGGGGTGTGGCGAAGGGGGAGGGGTGCGCGGCGGGCCGGGCTTATGGCATAATCGACGCAGACATTACCGGTCGGGGCAGGAGGCGCTTCGGCAACGGGAGACGCACCTCATGTCGTTAAGCGGCCGGTCCAAGCGTGTGCTGCTCTATAGCCACGACTCCTTCGGTCTCGGCCATGTGAGCCGTTGCCGGACCATCGCCAATGCCATCGTCGAGGCCGACCATTCGGTCTCGGTGCTGATCGTCTCCGGCTCACCCGTCATCGGCTCCTACGAGTTCCGCTCGGGCATCGACTTCGTGCGCATTCCGGGCGTGGTGAAGCAGATCGACACCGGCGAGTACGATTCGGCCAACCTGCGGGTGAATGTCGAGCATACGATGGAGATGCGCACCCGCATCATCCGCGACACCGCCGATATCTACCGGCCCGACCTCTTCATCGTCGACAAGGAGCCGCTCGGCCTGCGCGGCGAGGTCGGCCCGGCACTGCACCTGCTGAAACAGCGCGGCACGCCCCTGGTCCTCGGCTTGCGCGACGTGATGGACGACCCGGCGCAGCTCGCCAAGGAATGGGAGCGCAAGAACGTCGTGCCGGCGCTGCGCGATCTCTACGATGAGATCTGGGTTTACGGCCTGCCGCAGATCAACAAGCCGCTGACCGGCATCGAAGTGCCGCCGTCGGTGCGCCACAAGATGATCTATACCGGCTACCTGCGTCGCGAGCTGCCGCTGCACAGCGACGTGCCGCACGAGGGCGGCGAGATCGATGGGCCGTTCATCCTGGTGACGCCGGGCGGCGGTGGCGACGGCGTCGAGCTGGTCGACTGGGTCCTCTCGGCCTACGAGACGGATCCGAACATCCCCTACGGCGCGGTGATCGTCTTCGGACCGTTCATGGCCGCAGCGGCGCGCGAGGCCTTCAGGGAACGCGCGGCGAAGTTCCGCAACATCCGCACGCTCACCTTCACCAACAATCTCGGCGCGCTGATGCAGCAGGCCGAGGGCGTGGTCGCCATGGGCGGCTACAACACGTTCTGCGAGATCCTGTCCTTCGACAAGAAGGCGATCATCGTGCCGCGCACGCGGCCGCGGCTCGAACAGTTCATTCGCGCCCGCGCGGCGCGCAATGTCGGCCTGCTCGAGATGCTCGATGCCGACCGTGGCCGCGATCCGCAGACCATGGCCACGGCGCTCCGCCAGTTGCCGCAGCAGGGCCTGCCGAGCGATGTCGTGGTGCCCGGGCTGCTCGACGGGCTGGGCAATGTGTGGCGCCTCGTGTCGAAGCAGCTCTCGCATCCGCATCGCGGGCCCGCGTCGCTCGATCAGCCGGAGTTGCAAGCGACGCCGTCGCCCGATACCGCCCAGCCGCCGTCGCGCGCCAGGACGTGATACGGTCCCCTGATGTCTTCGCTGGGTGCGCGCGACTCAAGTCGCGCATCTTCTTCTGTCGCGCAAGCTGACGGCGCCTCTGGAGTGGTGCGCTCCCGGCAACAGCAAGCCGCTCGCGTCGCCGTCGTTCTGAAAGGCTGGCCGCGCCTGTCGGAGACGTTCATCGCCCAGGAGCTGGCCGGCCTGGAGGCGCGTGGCCTCGTGCTGGAGCTGTGGTCGATGCGCCGGCCGACCGACAAGGCGCGCCATCCGGTGCACGACCGGGTCGAAGGCCGCACCGTCTATCTGCCCGAATATCTCAAGGACGATCCGCGTCGTGTCCTGGCGGCGTGGTTCAAAGCGCGCCGCCTGCCGGGCTATCGCGCGGCGCGGCGGAAGTTCCTCGCCGATCTGCGGCGCGATTTTACGCCCAACCGCGTGCGCCGCTGGGGCCAGGCGCTGGTGCTGGCGGCCGAACTGCCCGCGTCCATCGAGCGGCTCTACGCGCACTTCCTGCACACGCCGGCGTCGGTGACGCGCTATGCCGCGACCATGCGCGATCTGCCGTGGAGCGTGTCGGCCCACGCCAAGGACATCTGGACCAGCGACGCCTGGGAGATGCGCGAGAAGCTCGCCGATTGCGCCTGGCTCGTGACCTGTACCGATCTCGGCCTGCAGCGCCTGAAGGAGCTTGCGCCGACTCCGGAGAAGCTGCGCCTGGTCTATCATGGCCTCGACTTCGCGCACCTGCCGCCGCCGCCGCCCATGCGGCCGCGGCGCGACGGCACGGACGCGCGCGATCCCGTCACCGTTCTGTCGGTCGGCCGCAAGGTCGAGAAGAAGGGCTACGACGACCTTCTGGAGGCGTTGGCGCGCCTGCCGCAGGCGCTGCAGTGGCGCTTCGAGCATATCGGCGCGGGCGGCCTCGCCGATTCCCTGAAGGCACAGGCGACGCGGCTCGGTATTGCCGAGCGCTGCACCTGGCGCGGTGCGCAACCCCAGAAGGAAGTCTTCGCAGCCCTCGCGCGCGCCGATCTCTTCGTGCTGGCCGCCAAGAAGGCGGCCGACGGCGACCAGGACGGGCTGCCCAACGTGCTGATGGAAGCGGCGTATCAAGGGCTGCCGCTGGTCGCGACGTCGGCGGCCGCCATCGGCGAGTTCATCGAGGACGGCGAGAGCGGTCTGCTCGTGGCGCCCGGGGCGCCCGACGAACTCGCGGCAGCGCTGGCGCGGATGATCGGCGACCCGGCCCTGCGCCAGCGGCTGGCCGAACGCGCGGGCGAGGTCGTGCGGACGCGCTTCTCCTTCGAAGCCGGTGTCGACTGGATCGCCGCGTCGCTTGGCGAGCAGGCTTCGTCCGACGATCGTTCCGACAAAGATCGCTCCGCCGTCGCGCGCGTCGCGGCCTGATCTCATGCGCGTGGCTTTGCATACGCCGTTGAAGGCGCCGGACAGTCCTGTGCCGTCGGGCGACCGCGAGATGGCGAGGGGCCTCGCGCGTCTGCTGCGGCGGCTCGGCCACGATGTCCTGATGCCGGCGGCGAGTCGCGTGGCCCCGGGCGTGCCGCCGCCGGACGCGCATCTTGCCCTGGAACGCCGGGCGCGGGTGCAGGCGGCGCGCCTGATCGCGCATTGGAAGGCTCTGCCGGCCCACCATCCGGAGCGCTTCGACCTCTGGTTCACCTATCACTGTTACTACCGCAAGCCCGACTGGCTGGGGCCGGTGGTGACGCGTGCGCTGGGCATTCCCTACGTCATCGCCGAGGCCTCGCACGCCCCGCGTCGCGCGCAGGGGCCGACCCGGCTCGGCCATCGCGCGGTCGAACGGGCGCTGGCCGCGGCCGATCTCGTGCTGACGGTGAATCCGCGCGACGTCGTGGGCGTCAAGGCGCGGCTGCGGCCCGGCGCCCGCCAGGCCTGGCTGCCGCCCTTCATCGACACGGCGCCGTTTGCCATTCCCTCGCGCCGCGACCCGACGCGGCCGCCGCTGCTGCTGAGCGTCGGCATGATGCGCTCGCGCGACAAGGCCGAATCCTACCGAGTGCTGGCGCGCGCCCTTCTGTCGATCCGGGAGCATTCCTGGCGGGCGATGCTGGTCGGCGACGGACCGGCGCGGCCCGAGATCGAAAGGCTGATGGCGCCGCTCGGCGAGCGCGTGCTGTTCGCCGGCGCGCGACCGCATGACGAGCTGCCGGCGCTCTATGCCCAGTCGGACCTTTACCTTTGGCCTGCGATCAACGAAGCCTACGGCATGGCCTTTCTCGAAGCCCAGGCCGCGGGCTTGCCGGTGGTCGCCGGCCGCACCGGCGGCGTGCCGGCGGTCGTGGCCGATGGCATCACCGGTCTGCTCACGCCGATCGGCGACGCCGATGCCTTTGCGGCTGCCGTCGTGCACCTGCTCGACGCGCCTCAGGACCGCGCACGGTTTGCCGCCGCGGCCGCGGCGCGAATGGCGGCGCGCCACGACGAGCGCGCGGCCGCGCATGCCTTGGCAGCCGCGCTCAAGACCTTGCAAGGGCTCCCGCGATGACGGGCGTTCCCTTTGCCCTCCTACGGCATGCGCCCACCGAGTGGAACGACACGGGCCGTCTGCAGGGCCTGACCGATACGCCGCTCAGCCGCGCCGGCGAGGAGATGGCGCGCCAATGGCGGCTGCCCGTGCCGGCCGCCGGCTGGCGGCGGATGAGCAGCCCCTTGCAGCGCGCGCGGCGCACCGCCGAGCTGCTGCGGCCCGCGATGCCGGTGGAGATCGATCACGCCTTGCGCGAAATGAGTTTCGGCATCTGGGAAGGCCGCACCTTGAAGGACCTGCGCGCCGAGGGCGGCGAGCGCTTCGCGGCGGCCGAAGCGGCCGGTCTCGATTTCCAGCCGCCGGGCGGCGAATCGCCCCGCACCGCGATGGCGCGGCTGTCGGCCTGGACCGCCACTCTCAGCGAGCCGGTGGTGGCGGTCTCGCACAAGGCGGCGATCCGCGCCCTGCTGGCGCTCGCCACCGGCTGGGACATGCTGGGCCGCCCGCCGCACAAGCTCGACTGGCGGGCGGTGCATTTCTTCGTGGCCTCGGGTGACGGCAAAGTCGCGATCGACCGTCTCAATGTGCCTTTCGACAGGGTGGACGCCGAAACCGCGCTGGCCGGAACGGGGCCATGACGGACGGGACCATGACGGGGCGCGTCTTCTTCTATGTCCAGCACCTGCTCGGCATCGGCCATCTGCGCCGCGCCGCCACGCTGGCGCGGGCGCTGGCGGAGGGCGGCTTCGGCGTGGCGCTTGTCTCCGGCGGGGCGCCGGTCGCCGGACTCGATCTCGGCGGCGCCCGCTTGCATCAGCTGCCGCCCGTCCGTGCCGCCGATGCGCGGCTGAAGGATCTGTCGCAACTCGACGGCACGCCGCTCGACGAGGCCTTTCGCGCGGCACGCACGCAGCGCCTGCTCGACCTGTTCGAGGCCGAGCAGCCCGACGTGCTCCTGACCGAGCAGTTTCCGTTCGGCCGCACACAGCTTCGCTTCGAGTTGATGCCGCTCCTGGAGGCCGCACAGGGCCGCGACGCCGCCCCGTGGATCGTCTCCTCGGTGCGCGATGTGCTGCGCCGCTCGGCCTCGCCGGCACGGATCGACGAGATGGTCGCGACCTTCGAGGCGTTCGACGCCGTGCTGGTCCATGCCGATCCCGCCCTGGTGCGCCTCGACGAAAGCTTTCCGGCCTGGCCCGACATCCAGGATCGCGCGCTCTACACCGGCTACGTCGCCGAAACCGATCCGGCCCGTGCGCCGCAGGGCTCGGTCGGCAAGGGCGAGGTGATCGTCTCGGCGGGCGGTGGCGCGGTCGGCCTGCCGCTGCTGCAGGCGGCCATCGCCGCGCGGCCGATGACGGGGCTCGCCGATCGCAAATGGCGCCTGCTGATGGGGCCGAACGTGCCGGCGGCCGACCAGGCGGCGCTTCTGTCGGCCGCCCGCGACGGCATTGTCGTCGAGCCGGCGCGGGCCGACTTTCCGAGCCTGCTGCGCAACGCGGCCTTGTCGATCTCGCAGGCGGGCTACAATACGGTGGTCGAGACTCTCGGCCTTGCCGATCGGGCCGTGCTGGTGCCTTTCGGCACGGCGCGGGAAACCGAGCAGGCCGATCGCGCGCGCGTGCTCGGCGAACGTGGCATGGTGGCCGTCGTCCCGCCCGATACGCTGACGGCGGAAAACCTTGCGGCCGCCGTCAAGCGGGCCTGGTCGGGCCCCTCGATCCGCAGCTTCCCGCCGGTCGACACCAATGGCGGCCCCGCGACGGTCGCCGCCTTGAAACAGATGCTGTCGCCATGAGGGATTGTTTTCATGCTCATGTTCCTCTCCCCCTCTTGGGGGAGAGGTTAGGTGAGGGGGTGACCGCTACCGCAGGATTCTGTGATTTCGACGTCCTTCGCTTGCCCCTCACCCGGCCTCTCCCCCCAAGGGGGGCAGAGGAGAACGAAGGAAACCGGACATGACCTCGTGGCAGGCGCTCGCCGACGAAGCCGCGCGGTGGCGCGATGCAGGACGGATCGCCGACCTGTGGTGGCGCGACGACGATGCGGTCGATGCGAGCCCCGCGCTCGACCGGCTGCTGGCGATCCGGCGCGACACCGATGCGCCGTTGGCGCTGGCGGTCGTGCCGGCCCAGGCGACCGCGGCGCTCGCCCAGCGGCTCGCCGTCGAGCCCGAGGTCGACGTGCTGCAGCACGGCTATGCCCATGCCAATCATGCAGCACCGCCCGAGAAGAAAGTCGAGCTCGGCCTGCAGCGTCCTGCCATGATGGTGCTGGGCGAACTGGGCACCGGCTGGCTGGCGCTGGAGCGGCTGTTCGCCGCGCAGGCGCTGCCGGTGATGGTGCCGCCGTGGAACCGTATCGCCGACATCCTGGTCCCCACCCTGCCCGAGATCGGTTATCGCGGCCTGTCGACCTTCGGACCGCGCCGCCGGCCCGAGCCGGTGCGCGGCTTTCGCCAGATCAACACCCACGTCGATCTGATCGACTGGAAGGCGGGCGGCCGTTTCGTCGGCGAAGCAGCGGCTCTTGCCGCCCTGGTCGAGGCCCTCGCCCGGGCGCGCAGCGGTCAGGGCGAGCCGATAGGCCTGCTCAGTCATCATCTTGCGATGGACGGCGGGGCTTGGGATTTCCTAAGGTCGATCCTGGCAACAATAACAACGACGCAGGGTCTTCGCGTTCGCGCCGCGCGCGCGCTTTTTGCGTCGTGAGCGGTCACTCAGGGAGGAGCGCGGGTGAGTTCGGCTGATCTGCGCTATCCACGTCCGACGATCCTGGCGGACTATGCGCGCGCCGGCGCTGGCGTATTGCTGTGCGGTGCGCCGCTTCTGCTGCTCGAGGTCAATCACTGGCTGGCGCTGGTTCTGGGCGCGGGCTTCGCCTTGTTTGCGCTGTTTCTGGTGCGCACCGCGCTGCGGCATCGCACGCGCTATCT